>Ga0315298_1010686_pt1 | contig 10997 bp, 8 predicted proteins | sample WHS_1_MG_FD_203077 | JGI IMG/M metagenome (GOLD analysis project Ga0315298, IMG submission 203077) | Extremophilic microbial mat communities from Washburn Hot Springs, YNP, Wyoming, USA - WHS_1_MG | ecosystem: Environmental > Aquatic > Thermal springs > Hot (42-90C) | place: USA: Wyoming...
CGTTCTGATCGACGGCGTGGTATTCGATGGTGGCGGTGGCGCCGAGGATCTTCTTGGCCTCGGCGGTGTCCTGCACGCCGGGCAGTTCGACCACGATGCGCGTGGCGCCCTGCTGCTGGATCACCGGCTCGGACACGCCCAGCGCGTTGACGCGGTTGCGCATGGTGGCCAGGTTCTGGTGGATGATCGAGCCTTCGATCTTGTCCATCTCGGCCGGGCTGAGCACCGCGGTCAGCACGTAGTCGCCGGCGCTGGAAGCGCCATTGGCCACGGTCAGCGCGGTGTCGTTGGTATTGATCAGCGTGCGCGCGGCGTCACGCGCGGCGGCGGTCTTCAGCACCACGGTGATCGTGCTGCCGTGGCGCTCGACGCTGCGGTAGTCGATCTTCTTGGCGCGCAGGCTGTCGCGCACGTCTTCCAGGTAGCGGTGCATCTGCTGGTCGAGCACGCTGTTGGCGTCCACCTGCATCAGGAAGTGCACGCCGCCCTGCAGATCCAGGCCCAGCGGCATGGCGTTGGCGCCGATGGCGCGCAGCCAGGCGGGCACCGAGCTGGCCAGGTTCACCGCCACCACGTACTTGTCGCCCAGCGCATCGCGCAGCACGGTGTAGGCCTTGAGCTGCACGTTGGTGTTGGGGAAACGCAGCAACAGGCGCTCGCCCTTCAGGTCGGGGGTGGGGCTGGGCACGCCGGACTTTTGCAGGTCCTGCGCGATCTGCTGCTGCAGCGCGGGCGTGATCGGATTGCTGCTGCTGCCCTGGATCTGCACCGCGGCCTGCGGACGGAATGCGTTGGGCAGCGCATACAGGATGCCGAACAGCAGCACCACCAGCACCAGCCAGTATTTCCAGCGGGGAAAGTCGTTCATGATCGGGTTCCACCTGGGCCGCGCCAGCGCGCGGCGCAACGCGAGTTCAAGAGGACTTCAGCGTGCCCTTGGGCAGCACCGCGGAGATGGCCTGGCGCTGCACGCGCACGGTGACGTTGGTCGCCACCTCGAGGCTGATGAAGCTCTCGTCCATGGCGTCGATACGACCGACCAGGCCGCCGGTGGTGATCACCTCGTCGCCCTTGGCCAGCTCGGAGATCATCTTCTTGAGTTCTTTCTGCCGCTTCATCTGCGGGCGGATCATCATGAAATACATCAGGCCGAACAGCACCACCATCATGATGATGAACTGCAGGCCACCACCACCGGGGGCTGCTGCGGGAGCCGCACCTGCGGCGTGGGCGGAGGGAATCAGGAAATCCATCGTCGGTCTCGGTCAGGGCCGGCGTGCCGGCGTTCAAAAGCGCTGAAGTATGCCACGCGCCCCGCGGTCCTGCAGGCGCGGCGCGCGCCATGCGACCGCCATGGGGCTGGCGCGGGACCGGCGCGGGCGCGTCATTCCCATGCCCCGCTGCGCGTCTTTCCCGCGCAGCGCCTGCCCCCGCGAAGGCGGGGGTGGGAATAAGGGACGCAGCGGTGGCGGGGATGGCTTGCGGGCAAGCTCAGACGAAGCGGTGGCGGCGATGACGGAAGCGAAGGCCATGCCGCGCGCGTCTGCGCGCGAACAGGCCGTGCGCAAGGGATATGACAAAGCGGCAGCGGGGGTACCGTCCCCGCGACGCGGGTGGTATCCTGTACAAATCCTTTTACTGATAGACACTTAGCGCAACACGCGCGTCCGTTCGGGCGGCGTCGGCGCGGGAGGAACCATCATGCAGCTGCTGCAAAAACTCGCCGAATTGCGTGCCGCCGGCGGGCGCGCGCTGTGCCAGGGCCTGGACGAGGCCAGCCTGCGCGGCTTCGCCGACGACGCCAACCTGATCGCCGCGGTGGACGAGGCCGTGGCCGCGTTCGCCAGGCTCAAGGCCGAGATGCCCGAGTTCGTGGCGCTGGACGAGCACGCGCAGATCCAGCGCGCGCAGGCCGGCTTCGTCAATTTCTACCCGGACGACGCGGTCAACCCGTACATCGCGCTGGCCGCGCGCGGACCGTGGCTGGTCACCCTCAAGGGCGCGGTGCTGCACGACAACGGCGGCTACGGCATGCTCGGCTTTGGCCACGCGCCGCAGCCAGTCATCGACGCCATGGCGCGGCATCAGGTGATGGCCAACGTGATGACGCCGAGTGTTTCGCAACTGCGCTTCGACGCGGCGCTGCGCGCCGAGATCGGACATACCCGCGGCGGCTGTCCGTATTCGCATTTCCTGTGCCTGAACTCGGGCTCGGAGGCGGTGAGCCTGGCTGGCCGTTTCGCCGACGTGAACACCAAGCTGATGACCGACCCGGGCGCGCCGCACGCGGGACGCACGGTGAAACGCCTCGCGGTCAAGGGCGCCTTCCACGGCCGCACCGAGCTGCCGGCGCAGTATTCCGATTCCTCGCGCAAGACCTACACGCAGCACCTGGCCAGCTACCAGCACGACGCCGCGCACCTGCTCACCGTCGCGGCCTACGACGTGGAGCAGTTGCGGCGGACTTTCGCCGAGGCCGCGCGCGAGGGCTGGCACATCGAGGCCATGTTCATCGAGCCGGTGATGGGCGAAGGCGATCCGGGCCGCGCGCTGACGCCGGCGTTCTACCAGGCCGCGCGCGAGCTCACCCGTGAACACGGCACGCTGCTGCTGGTCGATTCGATCCAGGCCGGGCTGCGCGCGCACGGCGTGCTGTCGATCGTCGATTACCCCGGCTTCGAGGGGCTCGACGCGCCGGACATGGAAACCTATTCCAAGGCGCTCAACGCCGGTCATTACCCGCTGTCGGTGCTGGCGGTGAACGCGCGCACCGCGGCGCTGTACCGCAAGGGCATCTACGGCAACACCATGACCAGCAATCCGCGCGCGCTGGACGTGGCCTGCACCACGCTGGGCATGCTCACGCCGCAGATGCGCGCGAACATCCGCGCGCGCGGCCAGGAGTTTCTGGCCAGGCTCAACGCGCTCAAGGACGAACTGCCCGGCCTGATCACCAAGGTGCAGGGCACCGGCTTGCTGTTTTCCTGCGAGCTGGCGCCGCAGTTCAAGTGCTTTGGCGCCGGCTCCACCGAGGAATGGCTGCGCCTGCACGGCATCGGCGTGATCCACGGCGGCGCCAATTCGCTGCGCTACACGCCGCATTTCAACGTGAACAGCGGCGAAATCGAACTGATCGTCGCGCATCTGCGGCGGGCCCTGCTGGAAGGCCCGCGCCTGCAACAGCCGGCCGGTGCCCGCGCCGCAGCCTGAACGCCCACCCCGCGCCGCGCCGGCTGGTGCCATGGGGCGCGCGTAAACTCGATGCGCCGGTCGTGGGGCCGGCTCATCGTCTGGAGGGGTTTTCCATGCAGATTCGTCTGATCGCGAGCCTGGCGCTCGCCTGCCTGTTGTTCGCCGGCGGCGCCAGCGCCGCCACCACCAGCGGCAAGACCATGACGCCGCAGCAGCAGCGCATGGCCGAGTGCAGCCACCAGTCCAAGGGCATGCACGGCGCCGAGCACAAGACCTTCATGAGTAATTGCATGAAGGGCCACGCCGCCATGCCGATGGCCACGGCCAAGCACGAAATGGCCAAGCCCGGCATGACGGCCAAGCATGAAATGGCCGAGCATGAAATGATGGCCAAGCATGAAATGGCCAAGCCCGGCATGATGGGCGGCAAGGCCATGCAGAACGAAAAAATGAAAACCTGCAGCGCCGAGGCCAAGGCCAAGAAACTGATGGGTGCCGAACGCACCATGTTCATGAGCGAGTGCCTGAAGGCGCATTGATCGCGCCACGCGGCGGGTTCGCATACTCTGCGGGCGCCACGGCGCCCGCTTTTCAAGAAGACAAGGCCATGCGCCACGCCCCGCCCGCGCCCACGGCCCGTCATTCCTGATATTCGATCGCCCTCCGCATCAGACCAGCGCCAGCACATCACCCAGCAGCGCCTGCGCGGTGATTTCCGGGCCGGCGCCGGGGCCCTGGATCACCAGCGGTTGCGCGCGGTAGCGCGTGGTCTTGAGCGCGAACAGGTTGTCGGTGCCGCGCAGATGCGCCGCCGGATGCGTGGCGGCCACCTCGACCAGCCCCACCTGCGCGTGGCCATGGCGATCGATGCGGGCGAGATGGCGCAGCACCGCGCCGCGTGCCGTGGCCGCGGCATGGCGCGCGGCCAGCGGCGCGTCCAGCGCTTCGAGGTTGGCCGCGAACTGCCCGGTGTCCAGCGCGCGCAGCGCCTCGGGCACCAGGTTCTCCACCTGCACGGCGGCGCGGGTCAGCGCGAAACCGGCGCTGCGCGCCAGGATCAGCAGCTTGCGCGCGACATCCTCGCCGGACAGGTCGGCACGCACATCGGGCTCGGTGTAGCCGCGTGCGCGCGCCTCGCGCAGCAGCGCCGAAAACGGCTGCGTGCCGTCGTAGCGGTTGAACAGCCACGACAGCGATCCGGACAACACGCCTTCGAGGGACAGCAGCGCATCGCCGCAGGCGTGCAGCCGGCGCAGCGTGGACAGCACCGGCAGACCGGCGCCGACCGTGGCCGCATCGCCATAGCGCGCGTGGCCCGCGCACGCCGCCTGCAGCGCGTGCCAACCTTGCAGATCGCCGCCGGCCAGCGCCTTGTTGGCGGTGACCACGTGGTAGCCGCGCGCCAGCCATGCCGGGTGGCGCGCGGCCAGCACCGCGCTGGCGCTGGCATCGATGATCACCTTGTGCACTGCCGCGTCGGCATCCAGCGCGGCCAGCAGGGCCGCGTCGTCGCGCGCGGCGCCGGCGACAGCCAGCCGCTCGCGCAGGTTGCGCTCGGCCAGGCCCGCGGGATCGGTCTGCTGATGGCGCGAGTTGGCCGCGCCGACCAGGCCCAGCGCCGCGCCCGCCGGCGTGTCCAGCAACCTGAGGAATGCGCCGCCGACCATGCCGGTGCCGAGCAGCACCACGGCGTGGCGCCGCCGCAACGCGCGCGGCAGCGACGCCTGCCCGGCCAGCAGCGCATTCACGCCGGCACCTTGCGCGCGGCGGCGTGCCCGATCCATGCGCGCTCACTCATGGCCGGCTGCCTGCGCCAGCGCGGCGCGCAGCAGCGCGCCCAGTGCCGCGGTTTCCTTGAGAAACGCGTCGTGGCCGTAATCGGAGTCCAGCACGTGCAGCTCGCACGGCGCGCCGAGGCCGCGCTGCAACGCGCACAGGTCGGCCACCGGCACCAGTTGGTCGGTGCTGAAGCCGATCAGCGTGGTCGGCACGCGCACCGCGACGGGATCGAGCGCGTGCAGATCGATGGATTCGGACAACGCCAGGAACCGCCGCGCGTCGAAGCGCTGTACGAAACGCGCGCCGGCGCCTTCCAGCCAGTCCTCCGCGGCCACGCGCACGCGCCCCGCGGCGAGCACGGCCGGCGCATCGAAGCGCCGCGCCAGTTCGCGCGGGCTGCGGTAGCCGATCATCGCCAGTTGCCGCGCCAACGCCAGGCCGCGCGCGGCGTCACCGCTGTCCAGTGCGAGGCGCACGATGCCGCGCTGCACCGCGCGCAGCGCCGCGGCCTGCGGGTGCGCGCGGTGCGCACCGGCGATGGCGATCAGGCGCCGCAGCCGCGCCGGAAACTGCGCGGCGAAAGCCAGCCCGACCATCGCGCCGTAGGATGCTCCCACCAGCGCATGCAGGCGCGCGATGCCCAGCGCATCGAGCACGCCGGCCAGGGCCTGCGCCTGGTCACGGCTGTCGACGGCGTCAGCCGCCAGGCTTTCCGCATCCAGCCAGTCGAAACTGAGCACGCGCCAGCGCGCGACATCCAGCGCACCGTCGCGCGCGGTCTGCGTCTGCCACCAGCCGGGCTGCCCGGCAGCGTCGGCCACCTGCCGGTCCGCCGAGATGCCGCCCAGCACCGCGATGACCGGCGCTGAGGCCGGCCCGTGCAGGCGCCATGCCACGCGCAGCGCGCGCGCCTCGTGGCCATGCGCGGGCTGCAACCACAGGCGCGCCTTGCCTTCATGCAGGTCGCTGTCGTGCGGCGCGGGTGCCGAAGTCGTGGATTGCGCCAGCGCGTGCCGGGCGGGTTGCAGATCGAGCAGGCTCATCGGTGGCTCCGGTGATCCAGTCCCGCGGACTCCGGAAGCGCGCAGCGCAGACCATCCGCGCCCGCCCATCTTCCGGATCGCGCACCATGCGCGCTCCGCAGGAATTGGCACCGTGCGCATCGCGCTGGCTGCCTCGGCGTCACTGGGCCTGTCCCTACGCCGATCTGGATGAGGTGCGCGCACTCTAGGCGTGCATCAGGAACATGTCAATAGACGTTTAGACGTCTGTACGTCCATTGACGCCATGCGGCGCGCGCGCCGTGACCACTGCGCGGTGCGGCGCTATGCTGCGCGCCCGCGCCGCGCCTGCCGCGTTTGCGCATCACCCATCGCGCCGCCCCATGCCCACCGATCTGTCTCGCGCCGGTTTCGCGCGCATTCCCGCCGCCCGCATGCGCGCATGGCTCAAATCCCATGGCAGCCTGCGCGACTGGCCCGGCTTCGCCGCGAGCTGGAACCAGCTCGAACCGGACACCTACCTTGCCGCACTGGGGCGCCAGCGGCGGCGACGCTACGCGGTGTTCACGCTCGATGCCGCCGCGATCCGCCTCGAAGCGCCGCAGCCGCACTATCAAAGCGTCCACTACAACGCGTTGCAGGGCGGCATCGAACGCTGGTTCGCGCCAATCCTGCCCGCGGTCACCGCCAGCGCCAGCCTGCTGTGCATCCTGCGCAGCGCGCACGCTTTGTTCGCGCCGTTGTCGCCCGCGGTGCACCGATGGCACGTGGAGGTGCACCAGTTCCGCATCGAGGCACGCGCAGATGCCGCCGGCGAGCCCACCCCGGAGGGCAGTCATCGCGATGGCGTGGACTGGGTGCTGGTGCTGCTGATCGAGCGCCACAACGTGCGCCACGGCAGCACCACGATCCATGCGCCGGATGGCAGGCTGCTGGGCGAGTTCACCTTGTCCGCGCCCATGGATGCGGCACTGGTGGATGACACGCGCGTGCTGCACGGCGTGACCGCGGTGCAGCCCATCGACCCCGCGCTGCCGGCCTGGCGCGACGTGCTCGTGGTGACCCTGCGTGCCCTGCCGCCGCCTCACCGCCATCCAGCGCCTTTCGCAGTCCTGCCTCCTGGATGACCAGCTTCGCTGTCGAGAAGCGCGGACTCCGGCCTCGTCGAAGCGCTATCAGCCGAGGCCGCGCGCGAGGTCGTCGATGATGTCGGTGACGGATTCCAGGCCCACCGAGACGCGCAGCAGGCCGTCGCTGATGCCGGCCTCGGCGCGCTGCGCGGTGCTCATGCGGCCATGCGTGGTCGTGGCCGGGTGCGTGATGGTGCTCTTGCTGTCGCCGAGATTGCCGGTGATCGAGATCATGCGCGTGGCATCCACCACGCGCCACGCGGCTTCCTGGCCGCCGCGCACCTCGAACGCCACGATGCCGCCAAAACCTTCCTGTTGCCGCTGCGCCAGCGCATGCTGCGGGTGCGTGGCGAGTCCGGGGTAATACACCCGTTCGACCTGCGCTTGCCCTTGCAGCCAGTCGGCGAGCCGCTGCGCGTTCTCGCAATGCGCGCGCATGCGCAGGCGCAGCGTTTCCAGGCCCTTGAGGAATACCCAGGCATTGAACGGACTCATGCTGGGCCCGGCGGTGCGCAGGAATCCGAGGATGTCCTTGCCCACGCGCTCGGCATCGCCGACCACGGCGCCGCCGAGGCAACGGCCCTGGCCATCGAGGTACTTGGTGGCGGAATGGATCACCAGATCGGCGCCCAGCGCCAGCGGCCGCTGCAGCGCCGGGGTGCACAGGCAGTTGTCGATCGCCAGCAGCGCGCCGTGCGCATGCGCCAGCTCGGCCAGCGCGGCGATATCGACCAGCTCGAGCAAGGGATTCGAAGGCGTCTCCGCGAACAGCAGCCGCGTGTTCGGCCGGATCGCGGCGGACCAGGCCGACCGCTCGGTCTGCGCGACGAAATCGACCTGCACGCCGAAGCGCTTGAGGTAACGCTCGAACAGATTGATCGTCGAGCCGAACACGCTGCGCGAGCACACCACGTGGTCGCCCTGCTGCAGCAGGGCCATGCAGGTGGCCAGGATGGCGGCCATGCCGGACGCGGTGGCCACGCAGGCCGCGCCGCCTTCCAGCGCGGCCAGGCGATCCTGGAACGTACGCACGGTGGGATTGGTGAAGCGCGAATAGACGTTGCCCGGCGTGGCCCCGGAAAACCGTGCCGCGGCCTCGGCCGCGCTGCCGTAGGCGAAGCTGGAGGTCGCATAGATCGCCTCGGCGTGCTCGCCCTCGCTGCCGCGCACCTGTCCGGCGCGCACCGCGAGCGTGTCGAAATCCTGCGGAAAATCACTGCCCATGTGCTACCCCGTCGCGTTGAGTTCGGATCACGGCACGCACACGCCGGCACGGCCTGCGGCCATGGGCGATGGTAGCGCGGGGGCCGGCGCGCGCGGCGCAAGCGCGGCGTCACGCACCGGCACCGCTACAATGGCCGGCTCGCTGCCATCCGTGGGTCACCATGTCCGCGCACCTCGACGAAACCCGCCGCCGGCGCACCTTCGCCATCATCTCGCACCCGGACGCGGGCAAGACCACGCTGACCGAAAAACTGCTGCTGTTCGGCGGCGCCATCCAGATGGCCGGCTCGGTCAAGGGCCGCAAGGCGTCGCGGCATGCCACCTCCGACTGGATGGCGCTGGAGAAAGAACGCGGCATCTCGGTGACCAGTTCGGTGATGCAGTTCCCCTACGCCGGGCGCATCGTCAACCTGCTGGACACGCCCGGCCACGCGGATTTCTCCGAGGACACCTACCGCGTGCTCACCGCGGTGGATTCGGCGCTGATGGTGATCGACTGCGCCAAGGGCGTGGAGGAGCGCACCATCAAGCTGATGGACGTGTGCCGGCTGCGCGACACGCCGATCATGAGCTTCGTCAACAAGCTCGACCGCGAGGGCCGCGCGCCGATCGACCTGCTCGACGAGATCGAGTCGGTGCTGCAGATCCAGTGCGCGCCGATCACCTGGCCGATCGGCATGGGCTCCAGCCTCAAGGGCGTCTATCACCTGCTCGACGACGAGGTGCACCTGTACGAGCCGGGGCGCAACTTCACGCGCCAGGATTCCACGATCTTCAAGGGCCTCGACGCCCCCGAGCTGCTGGCACGCATCGGCGCGCCGGCGCTGCGCGAATTGCGCGACGAGCTGGAACTGGTGCAGGGCGCCTCGCATCCGTTCGACCGCGCGGCCTACCTGGCCGGGCGCCAGGCGCCGGTGTTCTTCGGCTCGGCGGTGAACAATTTCGGCGTGCAGTTGCTGCTGGATTTCTTCGTCGAACACGCGCCCGCGCCGCGACCACGCGCCACCATCACCCGTCCGGTCGATCCCGTCGAGGAAAACTTCAGCGGCTTCGTGTTCAAGATCCAGGCCAACATGGACCCGCAGCACCGCGACCGCGTGGCATTTCTGCGTGTGTGCTCGGGCCACTACGCGGCGGGCATGAAGGCGCTGCAGGTGCGCACCGGGAAAGAGGTGAAGCTGGCCAACGCGCTGACCTTCATGGCCGCCGACCGCGAGATCGCCGAAAGCGCCTGGCCGGGCGATGTGATCGGACTGCACAACCACGGCACCATCGCCATCGGCGACACTTTCAGCGCCGGCGAGAAACTCACCTATACCGGCATTCCCAACTTCGCGCCGGAGCTGTTCCGGCGTGCGCGGCTGCGCGATCCGCTCAAGCTCAAGCAATTGCACAAAGGGCTGGCACAATTGTCCGAGGAAGGCGCCACGCAGTTCTTCCGTCCGCTGATGTCGAATGATCTGATCCTCGGCGCGGTCGGCGCACTGCAGTTCGAGGTCGTCGCGTATCGCCTCCGGGACGAATACGGCGTGGATGCCGGCTTCGAGGCGGTGGGCGTCGTCACGGCACGCTGGGTACGCTGCGCCGACGCGAAAACACTCGAGGAATTCCGCGAGAAATACGCCATGAACCTGGCCGTGGATGCAGCCGGCGAACTGGTCTATCTGGCCCCCTCGCGCGTGAACCTGCAGCTCGCCCAGGAACGCGCGCCCGGCGTGACGTTCGCGGCCACGCGCGAGCATGCGACTGCGCTGGCGGGCTGAGCACGCGGCAGCAGCCCCGGTCAGGCCACGCGGGTCGCGTCCGCGCTGGCGGGCGTGGCGCGTGCAGCAGCGCCCGCGCGCAAATCGGCCGGATCGAAGTCATCGACGTTGATGAATTCGGCGCCGGCCTCGCGCACGTGCCTGAGCAGGGCGCCTTCGCTGGCCGTGATGGCACCGGCGCGCACCGCCGCGTCCACCTGCGCGGCGTATTCGTGCGCCTTGACCAGGCCGGTTTTCAGCGCCTTTTGCAGCTTGCGTTCGACCGGCTCGGCAGCGACCACATCGCCCAGCAGCGCATGCAGACGCCCGACCGGGTGGTTGGCGCTCGGCGTGAGGTAACACCACTCCAGCATCATCGCGCGCGCCGCGCCGGGTGCGGTGATGGCTGCGGCCACGCGCCGCCCCAGCCGGTCGGACGGCGGCACCTCGCGCCGGCCCAGCGGAAACACCAGCACGCGCAACAGCCACGCCACGGGGCGGATGGGGAAGTTGCGGATCACGCCATCCAGCGCGTTCTGCAGGCGCCAGATGCTTTCGTGGAACGCGAATGCCAGCAGCGGACGCTCGGCCTCGGGGCGCCCGTTGTCCTCGTAGCGCTTGAGCAGGGCGCTGCCGATGTATAGATAACTGAGCACATCGCCCAGACGCGCGGAGAGTTTCTCCTTGAACTTCAGGCGCCCGCCCAGCGTGCCCATGGCCACGTCCGCGCACAGCGCCAGCGCGGCCGAGTAGCGGTTGAGCTTGCGGTAATAGCGCTGGATGTGCGCGTCACCCGGTGCATTGCTGAGCCGACCCAGACTCATCGCCAGGACGAAACTGCGCACCGCGTTGGACAGGCCGAAGCCGACGTGGCCGAACAGCGCCGCGTCGAAATCGCGCAGCGCCTTGCGCCGGTCGGGCTCGGCCAC
>Ga0315298_1010690_pt1 | contig 10995 bp, 8 predicted proteins | sample WHS_1_MG_FD_203077 | JGI IMG/M metagenome (GOLD analysis project Ga0315298, IMG submission 203077) | Extremophilic microbial mat communities from Washburn Hot Springs, YNP, Wyoming, USA - WHS_1_MG | ecosystem: Environmental > Aquatic > Thermal springs > Hot (42-90C) | place: USA: Wyoming...
CGTCCGTAATAGGCGCTCTAGATTGTGCAGGACATTTGTGAAGGGTGCGGAGAAGTTTTGCCAAGCGATCTCAATGGCTAGCCAATCGGGCTGGGTGCGCAATCCGGGAGTCAAGCTGATGTTCTGCTCATATAGCTCTTGGGAGTCGGCCCGTACCTCGGCGTGGTTCTGAAGGAAGGCCTCTATAGAGTTAAATAGTTCGTATGTGCGGCGTTGCGCCGCGTCGACCCCGGCCCTCAACTCCTCGATCAAAGGGGTTAGCACGTGCTGTGTGGAGTTACCCAGTCCTTGGAGCACCTTGGGGATCGCCGCGAGCAAACCACCGGGGACTTGGTTTTCTTCGTGGCTCAGGCCATACAGGAAGCCGTACATATCGCGACGGCCCACTTTGAAGCCAAACTGTTCCGTAGCTTGTTCCTCTAGGTGATGTGCTTCGTCTATGATCAGATATTTGTATTCTGGAAGCACGCGGTTCTCCAGAGACAGATCGGCGAGGAGTAAAGCGTGGTTTACGATGACCAGATGCGCGCGTTCCGCCCGAGCGCGGGCACGATAGAAAAAGCATGCCCCGGTTTGTCGGAAGGGACAGCGATCTCCCAGGCAGTTGGAGGCATCGGACTGAATGCGGGCCCAGGCCGCGGCGTCCGCGTTCATCATGAGGAGTTCGGAGCGATCGCCCGTCTTGGTCACGGGAAGCCAGCCTAACACTTTGGCCAGCAATCGCGCCTCATCTACAGAGAGCCGTTGGGAGCGGCGAAGGGCCATCAGTCGGCGAAGGCACAGGTAGTTGTTGCGACCTTTGAGCAACGCGACCCTGAAGTCAAGGGGCAGAATACGCTTCAGATCGGGGATATCCTTGTGGACAAGCTGATCTTGCAGGTTAATCGTGTTTGAGGAGATCACCACGCGCCGGCCGTTCTCTACAGCGAAGTAGATGGCCGGCAAAAGGTAGGCCATGGACTTGCCCGTTCCCGTCCCGGCCTCAACCAAGAGGTGGGCTGGCGTGTTGAACGCCTCAACCACGGCCCGGAGCATTTCAATTTGCTGAGGCCGATGCTCATAGCCCGGGAAGGATTTGGCGATGATCCCCCCAGGGGAGATCATCGCTGCGAGGGCTTGGCCGTCTATAGGTGAAAGGGAGGCCTTGGGCTCAAGTGGAGGCAAGTCCTCATCGGGCGTAAAGGGGATGCGCATCTTGGGCTCCAAGCGGCGCGAGGGGACTAGAGCTTCCAAACGATCGCGTTTTTGGGAGGCGACGTCACGGAAGAACGTCCTCAGAGGCCAACCGCTGGCCTCGGAGAGGCGCAAGAGTTCCTCCAAGGTCTCCGGATCCCATTGGGAGGCGCGCTCAATAAGGGCCAGGAACAGGTCCTTCGTGGCCAGGGCGTCGGCTAGAGCGCGATGGTTCTGAGTTAAGTTGATGCCCAAAATAGCGGCTAGATTGCTCAGGGTGTAACGTTTTGCCTCGGGCAGTAGGATGGTGGATAGCTCAAAGGTGTCAAGAAATAGGTTATCGCTTAGAAGCCCCTGCCGGCTCAGCAGGCGCTGATCCATCTCTGTGCCATGTACCACTACGGGATAGTTGGCGACAAAGCTCAGGATCCGCCCGGATAGGGAATTCAGCGTGGGCGCTTCGTCGATCTCGGCTTGCGAAATGCCGGTAAGCTGCAAGATCTTGAGCGGGATGGTGCGGTGCGGGTTGACGAGGCTAGAAAAAGTCTCTAGCACCTCGTGGCCCCTGAACTTGACCAAGCCGATCTCAATGATGTCGTCATGAAGGGGATCCAGGCCGGAGAACTCTAAATCCAGGGCCACGTATATAGAGTCCATGAAACTCCGCTTCTAGGGCCAGCCTTGGCCAGCGGTGATAATACGAGCTGCGCCACGTGCAAGGCGCAAGCGGAAAGGGAAGGAGGCACCCTGGCCGAGATGCCTCCCCTTTTATATTGCTTTCCCGAAACTCTTTGAGATGGGCGAAGGCTAGGCCAAGTCGCGCTTCCAGATTAAACCGCCGAGGCTCATGGCGTAGAGCGTATCTACGTCCCCTTTGCGCACCAGGGCGAGGCTGATGAAGCTGCCGGACCCCAACCCATCGGCGAAGGGGTGCCAGGTGCGTCCTCCGTCTATAGAGCGATACACACCACTCCCCGTGGCCGCATAGAGGATCCCGCCGTGATCCACTTCGCCCTGGGCGACGACGCTCAGCACATTAGCCCCGCTGGGATCAACCTGGGTGCTGATCCAGACGTCCTTAGCTCGGCGCAGGGGCCGCAGGCAATAGGGGCCAGTGGCCAACACTGCCTGTTCCACAGCGTTCTCAGTGACTCCGACGGGCAAGGCGATGTCAACCCAACGCGCCGTCGTGACCTGGGTGGTTACCTGTCGCCAGGAGGCTCCCCCATTGGTTGAACGCCATAAAGCCACCCGCGCCGGCTTGGTCGCTGTGGCCCGACTTGCTGTGCCCATTAGGAGGGTGCGGTCCTGCGCATAGAGCGGGGAGGCGACGATGGAGAGGATCTCCTCCCCTGCGCACGGCGAGTCCATCTCTTGCCAGGTGTTGCCACCATCCTGCGTGGTCAGCAATTTGCCTTCTGAGGTTCCCGCCCAGCCGAGGCGCTCATCGGGTAAGAGCGCGAGCGCCTGAACGTTGGTCACCGGGGAGACGACCTCCCAGGTAGCGCCACCGTCCGTTGAGCGTAGGATGCCGTTTTGTTGGCTGGCTACGAAGAGGCTTCTCGGCGCCTGGACAAAGGCACTACTGATCGGTAGGTAAGAGGCCAAGCTGGTGAGGTTACGCCAAGTTCGCCCCTCGTCCTCAGAAGTCCATAGGCCCTCCTGAGGCCCCATGGCGTAAAGCTTGCCGTTGGAGACACACAACCGCGCAAAACCACGGGCCGAGAGGCTTGCTGGCAACGTACTCCAGGTTGCTCCGCCGTCCTCCGACTTGGCTACGCCGGCATCATAGAGCCCGGCGAGCACCCTTTGGCCTTCTCCTGTCAACGTCAGTACCGCGCCGGGGAGCTCGGCTGCCGGGCGCCAGGAATCGCCCCGATCATCGGAGATATAGATCATCGGGCCGATGCCTGCGACCATGCGCCCGCTCTCGGCAAAGTCGGGCAAGAGCCAAAGGCAGTTCAGGGATCCCTCGCCAATACGCGCCTGGAGCAGCTCCCAAGTGCGGCCGCCGTCTTTGGAGCAATAGAGTTTGCCCCCTTCGGTGCCGGCGTATACAGTGTGGTCACGCTCAAAAGCGGGACTGACGGCTAACGCATCCACGACATCATCATCAAGCATAAGCTCGGTCTCGCGCCAGGAGCGCCCACCGTTGGTGGAGATGAACACCCCCTCGGTGGTTGACGAGAACATGATCTCGCGGCGCGACCAATCGTTTGGGGCTGCCAAAGCCAAGACATTGGCGCTGCTCAAGCCGAAGCTACTATCTTCCCAGTTCTTGCCCGAGCTTCTGGTGACCAAAAGCCCTCCTCCGTCGGTTGCGGCAAAGGCTGCTCCATCGGTGCGGAAGTTGGGCGAGGGGAGGATAGCCGTGACGGTGGCCTTGAGCTCAAGGGGGATGAGCCCCGCTTGCCAGGTCTTGCCGTAGTCAAACGATGAGAAGAGGTCCCCCTCCAACGATCCAACGAAGAGCGCCCCGTTGGGGGCCACTCCGATCGCGCTCAGCAGGGGAGTGGTCAGGCCGTTCAGATTCTGGACCCATGTGTTGCCGCCGTCATCGGAGAGAAAGACGCCGCAACTGGTTGCGGCCCAGTAGCGTGGCACGTTAGGGTTGGGCGATAGGGCCAGGCCAAAAACCGTACCCCCTGTTGCGACGGGCCCCAGGCGCTCCCAAGATTTGAGGTTCTCTTTAAGCGCTTCTTTGGAAATGCTCATGGTTCAAAGTTCTCCTTGGGTTTTCGATGCAAGACAAGGGCATCGGTCGTGAGGAGCATCACGGCCCCGCTCACGGCGGACTGCAGGGCGCGCTTGACGACGATGGTAGGATCCACGATGCCCTCTTCTATCATGTTGACGATCTTTTTCTGGCGGACGTCAAAGCCATATCCAGGCCCCGCCTTGGTCGCCTCGGCGATGACCAGCGGAGGGTAGGCGCCAGCGTTCTCAACGATGCATCGCATAGGCTCCTCTAGCGCGCGGGCCAAGACTTGAATGCCAAAGGCTACATCGCCTTCGGCCTTTAGGGCTTTGACTGCCGGGATACAAGCTAGGTAAGCGGCACCTCCGCCCGGCACGACCCCGCCTTCCATGCCGGCCATGACGGTCTTCATGGCCTGTTCCGCCGTTTCCGTCAAGGCCTTGCGCTCTTGCTCGGTGAGGGCGCCGATCCTAAGCTCTGCGACCCCGCTGGAAAAGTGCGTCACCAGCTCGCGCAGGGTCTGGCGCTCCTCGCCATCTTGGGTTTCGCGAAGGCGCTGGCGCAATTTCTGAAGCCTTTCGCGGATGGCGTTTTTATCTCCTTTGCCGCCGATGATGGTGAAGTGATCCTTGGTGACGATCACCCGTTCGGCGCGCCCCATGTCCTTGATGGTGATGTCGGTTACGGCGATACCCGCTTTATCCGTCAGCGCCTTGCCCCCGGTCAACACGGCGATGTTTTCCAACATCCCTCGGCGTAGGTCACCGACGGGCTTGGGGTTGACTGCGCATGAGCGGACGGTGTTGCGCTCGTTGTTGGCCACCATGATGCCGATGCCCTTATCGCACACCGACTTGCTGATGATTAGCAAGCTCTTGCCCCCCGCCTTGTACACCTGCTCCAGAGCGTTCTGTACACCCTGGGGGGTCTCAATAAAGATATCGGCGATAAGGATATACACGTCGTCCAGGACGGCCACGTGCCGGACGGTGTCCGTCAAGAGATAGGGCGAGATGTAACCGCCCTTAAAACGCGCGCCCTCGTGGTAGGCTCGGTCGTGATAGGTGGCGATATAAGGCTCAATGGTGATCGCTGCATTAGGCCCCAGGACGTCATAGATCTCGCCCAAGAGCTTACCGATCTCCGGGTCGCCCACGGCCGCGGTAGCTACGGCGGCGATACGCTCCTCGCCTTCCAGGGGGATGGACATCTCCTCCAAGGCTTTGACCGCTGCGGCGGCGGCCATCTCAATGCCTTGTTTAAGCATCATGGGATTGGCTCCTGCGGCCATCATCTTTTCCATCTCCCTGACGATGGCCATGGCCAACACGGCGGTGGTGGCGCTTCCATCGCCCACGTCCTCGCGCATACGCCAGACCATGTGGCGCAGCATCATCGCTCCCGCGTTCTCCACTCGGTCCGGAAGCTCAATGATGCGCCGCGCGATGGTGGCCGCGTCGCTAAGGATCTCGGGCTCCCCCTTGTAGTTCTTGGCGTTCATAATATTGCCGCCGACCGGCCCCAGGGTGATGGCTAATAGCCGTCCCATAGATCTGAAGCCACGCAGCATACCGGCTCGACTTGTGTCTCCTAGAACGACCTTTGGCTTTGGCATAGCTACCTCTTGTTCTTCGCCTCCTTGCGATGGTCCTGAAAAGGCGTTTTCAAAGTATACCATGGTTTGCTTTTCTCGGCAATGTGGAGGTCTTTAGCTTGGGGGCTAGAGCCATCTAGGCAGGCTCGCTGGCCAAGATCTCTTGACAGAGCGCTGCATACGCCTGGCCGCCACTTGATTCGGGCGCATAATGGCTGATCGGCTCACCGTAGCTGGGCGCCTCGCTCAGCTTGACGCTCCGGGGAATGATCGAACGGAAGACTAGCGCTGGGAAGTGTCGGCGCACCTCTTCGACCACTTGCCGGGAAAGCACCGTACGCGAGTCATACATCGTCATGATCAGGCCACGCACGGTCAATGCGGGATTCAGGCGCTCGCGGACGAGGTCGATCGTGTGCCATAACTGAGCCAACCCCTCAAGAGGCAGGTATTCGCATTGGATGGGGATAAGCACGCCGTCCGCGGCTGCTAGGGCGTTAATGGTCAGCATGCCGAGGCTGGGCGGGGTATCGATCAACGTGAAGTCGTAGCGCTCGCGCACCGCCTCCAGTGCTCGCCGCAGGCGCATCTCCCGCTCGCTAAGCTCCACCAGCTCCACCTCGGCGCCCGCTAGGGCGGGAGAGGAGGGGATAAGGTCAAGCCCTGGGCAGGCCGTCAGAGTGATCAAAGAAGAGAGAGGCTCGGAGACGATGAGTACATCATAGATGGAGCGGGTGAGGGCGTTTTTATTGACTCCCAAGCTGCTCGTCGCATTGGCTTGAGGGTCCGTATCCACAAGCAAGACGCGTTTGCCCGCGTTGGCCAGGTAAGCTCCGAGGTTGACCGCTGTCGTAGTCTTGCCCACTCCACCCTTCTGGTTAGCGACGGCATATACTCGGCCCATACTCATCGCCCGCTTCCGCGCCTCTAATGCCTTAGACGACCATGACGCAGCCGCGCTTCCACCTGCTCCCTAGAGGGGATGCTGGCCAAGCCCTTTGCTTCCACCGCGAACGAGGCCACACAGTTGGCGAAACGCGCTGCCTCAATAGGATCGCCCGTCTCTGCCAGCCGAATGAAGTAGCCGGTGGCAAACAGATCGCCGGCGCCCGTTGGGTCTACCTCCTCCACGATATAGGCGGGCAAACGTTCTTCTTGTCCTCGGTAGTAAACGACGGCTCCCTCTCGCCCTATGGTTAAGACGAGAATCCGCGCATGGCGGCGATAGCGCTCCAGGCTCCTTCTATCACCTCCCAGGTCCTCCAGGCTCAACACAGCTACATCGGCCACGGCCAGGACCCGCTCCGCTTGGGCCCATTCGGTGGGCTGGATTAGACCCTCCACATTCCAGCGGCGCATCCAGCCTTGGGGCGTCACGCCCAAGAGCGCGCCGGGGAAAGCCTCTGCTAAAGCAGGATCAACCTCTTGGGCCACCGGCCCAAGGTGCACGATACGCGCCTTCCTCCATTCAAGGGGCACGTCGGCCAGGCCCAGGGGCTCAGCTCGGGCACGAATATACTGTTGCCGCTTGTCGGCCAGGTAGATGTTCTCAAAAGAGGTCGTGCATCGGGCGAAGCGACAACGTACCTTGATGTGTGGCAAGTCCTTGAAGAGGGGAAAACTTGCATCGGCACTGGTCACCACGCCCACGCATAGGCCGAGGCTCGCTGCGGTCAACCCAGAATAGGTCGCCGTCCCTCCCGGACGGAACGTACCGTCGGGAAGCAAGTCTTTGGTCACGTGTCCTATGACTAGGTATTCAGGAGCCTCCGGCGCCACGTCTGCTATTTGGGAAGGATCTGCACCTTGCGCTGGTCGCCCTCGCCGGTGCTTTCGGTATAGACATCGGGATGGTCGCGCAAAGCCAGGTGCACGATGCGACGCTCGTGAGCGGGCATCGGCTCGAGCACGGCGGGGCGCCCCGTTTGCTTCACCTGTTCAGCTAGGCGCTGGGCCAAAGTTTGTAGGGCTTTAACGCGGCGAGCTTTGTACCCCTCTACATCTATGACGACATTGGGCCACACACCTAGGCGCCGGCTGATGATCAGTCGGACGATGAATTGTAGATCGCGCAACGTCTCCCCACGTCGGCCGATCAGGACGCCCAAGTCATCGCCGACGATATTCAGCCCCAAGGGGGATACCTCGTTTGTGACGGGGTCAAGCTGGCCTCCCCGGTCTACCACCTCCACTGCAGCCAGGATGCCCATCTTGTCCAGTAGGGTGGCTACGACCTCGCACGCCACCTTCTCTAGCTCCGGCGGGTTACCCTTCGCTCTTTTAGGGGCGGCTAGCTCGATCTCTTCCTCTAGGGCTTCCTCTTCAAGGGGCTGAGGGGGGATCTGCTCCTCGGCTTCGGCGCTCGGCTCAGAAGGGAGCCATACCCGAATGATCGCCTCCCCGGTGCGGACCAGGCCTAGGAGGGAGCGGCTGCTATCCTTGATGACCTCGTACTCCAGCTTTTCAGGAGCTACGCCGAGGTCTTCTGCTGCCCGCGCGAGAGCCTCAGCCACGCTTTTGGCGCTGTACTCAGCGCTTCGCCTTGCGCCTTTGCTTCTTTCGTCCATACGATGAGACCTTTCCCTTTTCACCTACAGGGGCAAGTTCCTGAGTTGCCGGCGCGGATAGTTTCGCGGGCTTTTCGATGCGCTCGATGGCCCACTGCATGATGATGCCGATGACGTTGGAGATCACAAAGTAGAGCGCCAGCCCCGACGCAAACTGGGTGGTAAAATAGCCGAACATGAGCGGCATCATGATCTCCATGGTTTGGTTCATGGATGCCTGCTGGGGATCGGTGCTTGGCTGAGTCATCATCTTTTGCTGTAGCCACATCGTTCCCCCTACCAACACCGGCAAGACGAAGGGCGTCGGGTCGGGGCGGGCCAGATCTAGCCACAGGAAATGGCTCTGTAAGGGCACGATGTTCACGATGGCGGCAAAGTTAGCATAGACGTTCTTGCCCAGGTACATGAGTTCCAAGGGCGTATCGGCCAGGATCGCGTTAATGGACTGGTACAGGCCGATCCAAATGGGAAACTGAATTAAGGTGGGCAAGCACCCCCCCAGAGGGTTGACCCCCGCCTCTTTGTAAAGCTTTTGCTGCTCCAGGGCCAGGCGGGACTTGTCGCCTCCGTATTTCTTTTGCAGCTCAGCCATGCGCGGCTGGAGCGCCGCCATGTGTTTCGCGGCCCGGATTTGTTTGATCTGCAACGGCGCGGTGAGGAGCCGCAATAGGACGGTGAAAGCGGTGATCGCCACGATAAAGCTCTGTCCCAAGTAGGCGTACAGAAACAGCAACGTGTTGAGCATGGGGCGGATCAGGCCTTCGCGCCAGATGACCCCCCAACCGATCTGCGTGCCGGCTAACACGACAGCCACAATGATGCCCCAAGTCAACAGCGACTTGCGCAATTGCTTTGGATCTATCTGTGGCCTATTCACATTTTGCACGAGATACTAACCTCCTGGTTCCCCTACTTTTTGGACGGATAGACCCAAAGCAACGGATCACCCGTGTTGCTGGCATCTAGGGCATAGACGTTTCCTGCCGTCGTGCCCGCATAGATCTTGGTGCCCACAACGGCCGGCGTGGAGAGGATGGCCCCTTGGGCCTTAAAGAGCACCTTGCTGTCTCCCGTCTCCGCGTTAATGGTGTAGATGCTCCCCGATTCGGCGCCCACGATCAGGTTCCCATCTAACCACGCGGGACCGGCGCGGATGGCCCCATCTAGGGCCACGGGCTCCCAACGAGGGGAGCCATCGGCCAGCCTCAGGGCATGTACTTTGCCGTCAAGGGAGCCGACGTAAATATAACCATCACGGGCTAGGGCCTCTCCCCATACCCAATGTCCTAGAAAGCTGGGGTTAGGCCAGAGTAGCTCGCCGTCCTCCGCGCGAAAGGCGTACAGGCACTTATCTACGCCACCGACGAGGAGGATACCGTCGGCCAGCGTTACCGAGCCGGGCACAGCCCCGCCCACCCTCTTTTTCCAGACCTCTTCTCCTGTCTGGCGATTGATGGCGTAGACATAGTGATCCATGGACCCCACGTAGACCCTTTTCTCGTCTACCGCCGGCGTGCCCCACACCCAATGGCCGGTGGTAAAGGGCTTCTCCCAAACCAATTTGCGGGTGGCGATATCCACAGCGTAGACGTTGTGGTCAGACGAGCCGAAGTAGGCGATCCCGTCGCGAACTACGACACCGCCGATGATCGCGCCCCCGGCGACGAAATCGTCTCCCACCTTGCTACCGGAGGAGCGATCAAAAGCATAAAGGTGATGGTTGTACGAAGCGACCAAGACCAGGTTGTCGGTCAAGGCGGGGCTTCCGTAGACGGCATCTAGGGGAGTATCCGCGTTACTACTCGCTGAGCAACCGCCCAGTAACCCCCCTTTCGTCTCGGCTGTCTTGGGATAACCCCACAACTCTCTGCCATCTTTCGCGTTGAGGGCCACCACCTTGCCCGTGGCCAGGACAGCGTAGACGACCTCGTCTGTGGCGGCCACGACCGTCCATCCGGGGTTAGTCACGGCTCCCTTAGGCATGCATCCCGCTAGCGCGGCGACCAGCATGGCAATGATAACCAACACTGGCGTAAAGCGCCACCTTTTCGTCGCGATCTTCAAACCTGCCTCCTATATGACCTCAATTGACCAAAGGCACCGCGCAAGTGGCGCCTGAAAAACATGCGCCGCACGTTGACACGGCTTTTCATCCTCAGGGTACCGGATCGTATCCCCCTGGATGAAAGGGATGGCAACGCAACAAACGGGTTAACCCTAACCATGATCCCCGTAGAGCGCCGTATTTTTGAACGGCTTGATAGGCGTACTCGGAGCAACTGGGAACAAAACGACAGCTCGGCGGAAGCGTAGGCGAGATAACCCTCTGGTAGAATCGGATGGCTAACAAGATGATGCGCGTTGCCCAGCTCATCAAGGATTTACTCCACTTGGCCACCAGCAGCGCCGGTTTGGGACCGAAACAACCCCGCCGAGCGCAAGAGTTGGGTGATGGCTCGCTCAACCGCCCAATAATCCAGGCCCGCGATGCCCTTCCGAGCGATAAAGACCACGTCCCAGCCGGGGGATATCAGGTCACAGTGTAGACGCACTACTTCGCGCATAAGTCGCTTAGCCCGATTACGTGTTACCGCCTTGCCAATATGGTGACTCACCGAGAAACCGAAACGACTGTAGGGCAAACCATTAGGAACTTTGCGGAGCACTATCGCCCGCTCTGCCCAGGACTCTCCCTCCTTGTTCACCCGACGAAAGTCAACTGACTTGACGAGGCGATGCTTCTTCGGCAACACGAAAACGCGACTAGCGATTTATCGTATAGGTCTTTTGGACGGTCAGCTTCCAGCGCCCCTTTTCCCGCCTGGCCTTGAGCACCCGGCGGCCGCCTTTTGTGGCCATGCGCGCCAGAAAGCCGTGGACTCGCATCCGGCGATGCTTTTTGGGCTGCCACGTTCTCTTGGGCATTTCAGACTCCTCGTGACCCTTGCAAGGATGATGCTGTA
>Ga0315298_1010692_pt1 | contig 10992 bp, 14 predicted proteins | sample WHS_1_MG_FD_203077 | JGI IMG/M metagenome (GOLD analysis project Ga0315298, IMG submission 203077) | Extremophilic microbial mat communities from Washburn Hot Springs, YNP, Wyoming, USA - WHS_1_MG | ecosystem: Environmental > Aquatic > Thermal springs > Hot (42-90C) | place: USA: Wyoming...
TCAACCATTGGGAGGTCTCCGTATCGATTTTCATAATTAGAATTTGTCATAAATTGCAATGGCTTTGCATTAGGCAATGGTACAGCTGACACAAGCCAAGTAGCCCCATCAATAAAGGAATAAGTTGAGGGAATGTCTCCAGATCCATTCGCAGTAATAATTTGATCAATCTGAAAATACTGTACTTGCCATCCCTGAGAGGCTAACTGAGACTTAAAATAATCTTGTACTTGTTGAAGTTTATCACTCTGGAAGATATTCTGAATTGCATAGCCACCATCAAGAGAGCTAATGGCCGCTTCCATATCAGTGTTTTTGTAAAAAGACGGATTATATAACTTATTTACATAATTGGATAGTTGTTCTGATATTGGTAATGTAAGATATTTTGCAACCATTGCAATTGTAGATTCTCTATCAGCATTGGCGGCTTTGATTAACGGAATAGCTTGCTGTCTATTGCCAAGAAACACTATTTGACCATAGTTATAAGCTTTTGCAAAGCCTCTAATTGAGAATTCAAACATGAATGGATTTGTAATTTCTTGGGTGGCTGAGATCTCTTGAAATCCAGAGAGATTATCAAAAGCTCCACCTACAAATTTAACTTTAACTTGCGGGTTGGTTGCCATTTGGACTCTCTCCTTTCAGAATCTTTTGTTGTTTCTGAATTGCTTCGATTTGATCTTGTGGAGGGGTTCTTTGAATTTTGATAGGAATTATATTCTGAAAATATTTTTGAATTGTTGCCTGATCTAAAAAGATAGGAGCAAAGCCTATAACTGAAGACCTATCTGCTTCAGCAACTCCCATAAACCATCCTGCCACACTCGAAGGAGTAAGGCCTGGGAGTCCTACATATATGAATTGTTCTCGTTCAAACGGATTGATGATTTCACCCATTCGCTTTTCCCCCCTTCCTTCTACGATATAAGAAAATACCTGCTAACGCTGCAATACCAACAGCAGCAATACTAATTATCCATCCAGTACGCTTGCCTGCTGATCCTGCTGTACTGCCTAAAGATAACTGTTGCAATTGAGATGCATAAGACTGTAGATTGTTTTGAACCTTTTGAAGATCCGCTTGAAACGGATAATCAGTTCCAAGAGCATTGTTGAGTGTCATAATGATTGCCTTAAGTTCATCTACCATTTTATTTGTATCTAATGCAATTGTTTTGATTAATCCATCCATATTATTTATAGTTTGAACGGCTGAATTCATTTCTTGAACCCAATAGCTCGACAAAGTGTATAGCATAGCAACGTAAGCGGTTATTTGGGCCATATCGGTTTTGACTTGCGACATTGTCATAAGCGTATTACCGGCTTTTGCTTCTTGAACATCACTATTTACTATATTGAGTTCATTTATAAATGCGTTATTGAAGAAGCCAGTCCACGCTGCGAGTTGCTGTGAAAGTGATATCATGTTTGATGATAATATTGTTGGATTTGTCAGATTACTCACTATGGTTTGTAAATCGCTAAGAGATGGCGTTGTTGCGTTAAAATTACTTGGAACAACAGAGGTAGGGATCCCGTTTTGTGTATTCCCAAGTAATGCTGATAGATTTTGAACTTGAGTATTCCAGTTTGATATGTCATTTGTTATAGTAGTTTGATCATTTTGAATTGCTGTTAAAAGTTGTGGTGTAGACTGACCATTTGCTATACCGGTTTGAGATGAAATTAGATTAGATACTTGTGAGTTATTGTTTGTTAGTGTACTTGTTACGGTTGTATTTGCTTGTGAAATTTGAGAAATTATCGATTGAACGTAATTTATAGATTTATTCAGATTTGAGTTGTAAGTATTCCAATTCCCCGCTATAAAAGAATTTAATGTATTTAAATCACTATTTAGTAAGTCGTTGTTGCTATTCCAATTACTGATAAAATCTTTAAGTGTGCCATTTAAACCTGCAAGATCATTAAGTGATTGGTTAATTACTGCCAAATTTTTCAGATTTGTCTGAGATTGCGTTATTTGTGCATTATTCAGCCATCCTTGAGCTGTTTGTTGTATTTGATTCATATTAGATGAAACCGTAGAAATATATTTTCCAGCATCTTGTATCTTTTGTTTCAATGTGCTTGTACCAGATCCATAGTTATGTAAGTTATATAACATACCATCATCTCCTATTTTTCATAATCTTTGAATGAATAATCCGAAATAAATAAATTAATCTCATCTCGAATAATAATGAGACGTCTCTTGCCCTCTTTATCAAGAGGATAATCGCGCTTTGTTACCATTTGAGTAAGTCGATCTGCTATTTTGCCAAGTTCAAACCTAACCTGATCTTTTGTCATTTTTTCTCCTCCGGCAATCCAATTGGTTTAATAACTGCATAAGTCTTTGTACTTCCTTTTGGATGTATCAGGATTGGATTATTAGAATCAGTAATTTCTAAAATTACTTTATTATCAGGATCCTTGTCATATCCAAAAGTAGACCATAACTTCAGCGGTTGCATAATAAATTCTGGATCGAAAGCAATTTTCATATCATCATCAAAGGTATTTTTCATAACCTTAATAGGTATAGTGAGTTCTGATTCACCAATATCTTCATCACTCGCAGATATCTTCATATCATTCTTACCTTTGTAGAGCGTGAATATGACTCTTTGAGTAAATCGATTTTTGTAAAAAGCCGCAAAAGATTTTATTGAATCGTATAATTCATTTCCATCTACCTCCACAATGTATCTAAAATTTTCTGGATTTACCTTCAACCATTGCATATAATTGGAAAATTTTTCTGCAGTATAAAATTCTGCAATTAACTTATAATTGTCAACATGAAATTCTACGTATTCTTTCGATCCGTTTTTCGATATGAAAATATCTACTGGTTTTTCATCTTTCAATGAATCAAGAATATTCATGAGAATATCGATAACTTCAGCAGTTATCAACAATTGACATGACTTTTCATACTTGACAGGATATTCCAAATATGCAAGTCTAAGCCCATTTAATGCCCCAAGCATCAATTTGTCATCTCTAAAATCGAAATAAACAGTATGTAGTGGCAAAAGAACAACATCTGCGTGAGCATATTCAACACTTTTAAGTATCCTGTTAAGATCTGTTGATTTGATTTGTGCCACTTTTTCAGAATTATCAAGATGATCATTTCGTACAATTAAAAATGAGATTTCATTGTTAGTCTCTGAAAAAAGTTGAATACCAGCATTTATATGAACTAATTGTCCGCTACTAAATTTGACAACAATACCATTATCAATCTGTTTTATAAATGTTGCTTTTTCTTCATTCAAATTCGTGGTTTTTGTCGAAGTAAGCAACTTATAAAAGTCATTAAAGCTTGTTTCAAATCCAATATCTCCATGCCATTGTGGAACCTCAATATATGTCCATATGTGTTTATAGCGTATTTTAAGAGGATTTATAAGTTGTGCTTTATACTTTGTAAATATTATGTCGATCTTATCATCTACAATATTCAAGAATTTGACAAGATCGAGATATTTAATAAGATCTATTACCGATACTGTATTGTAATCGGTGATGATTGTATCTTCTTTTTGTGGATTTTGGCGCTTTGGAGACGTTGAGGGCAGTTTATGTATTACTGATTTCTCTTCATGTCCGGCCTCTACAAGTTCTGGTACATTTGCTTCTGGATGTAAATCGTGATATACCTCATCGTTCAAAGATTTCCTTGTAAATGCCGATACAGTAGAGTTTAATTTTCCTGCCATTTCTTTGACAACATCTTTCATTTGTTGAGTAACAGCCGTACTAACAATTTTATCCAATTTTTGATGACTCACACTCTTACTTGCAGTTGCAACTTTTTTTACTTTGCCTTTATTTGTCATATTATCACTCTTTTTCCGGCAATTTAATTGGCATAATAATTGCAAAAGTCTTCGTACTTCCTTTTGGAAGCATCACCATTGGTCTATTAGGATCAACAATTTCTAAAATCACTTTGTTATCAGGATGCTTGTCATATCCAAAAGTTGACCATAATTTTAGCGGTTGCATAATAAATTCCGGATTAAAACCAATTTTCATATAACCATCAAGGTTATTTTTCATAATCTTAATAGGTATATTGAGTTCTGATTCACCAATATCTCGAGCACTCGCAGATATATTCATTTCATTCTTATCATTGTTGAATCTGAATATGACTTGTTGAGTTGCTTGACTTTTGTAAAAAGTCGCAAAAGATTTGATTGCATCGTATAACTCATTTGCATCTACTTCAAAAATGTATTTAAAGTCCTCGGAAGGTGGAACTACACGTTTATAAGCTGGGAAGGAACCTTCATCAAGCAATTCTGCAATTAAAGTATCATTGTCAACCTGAAATTCTATGTAATGTCCCGATTTGTATATATCTACCAATTTCTCATCTTTAAATGAATCAATAATATTCATGAGAATATCGATAACTTCTGTACTTATCAACAATTGATATGGTTTTTCATGCTTGACAACATATTCCAAATATCCCATTCTATATCCGTCTACTGCTACAAGTATCAATTTGCCATTTACAATCTCAAAATAAACACTATGTAGATTCGTAAGAGATGGGTCTGGTGCTTGAGCATATTCAATACTTTTAAGTAGTATGTTAAGATCTGTTGATTTGATCTGGGCCACTTTCTCAGCATTGTCAAGATGGCCATTGTGTATAAATGAGACTTCCTTTTTTGTAATATCAGTAGAATCAATCAAAGTAACAGTTTGCCCGTTGCTAAATTTGATAGCAATTTGTTTATCATCTTGTTTTACAAATGTTGCTTGTTCTGCTTTCGTATTCAATTTTATCGTATTAAGCAACTTATACAAGGGAATAAAGCTAGTATCACATGCAAGGTCTCCATGCCACTGTGGAACATTAATATATATCCATATGTTTTTAGATTGACCTATAAGTTGTGCTTTATCCTTTGTAAATATGATGTCAATCTTATAATCTTCATCTTTAGTCTTGAGTTTGAGTAGTTTGAGATATTTAATGAGAGTTAGAACCGATACTGTATTGTTTTCGGTGATGACTATATCTTCTTTTTGTTGCTTTACAATTGGCTCTTTATGTATTACTGACTTTTTTTCATGTCCGGCCTGTACAAGATCTGGTACACTTGCTTCTGGATGTAAATCATGATATACTTCATCATTCAACGACTGTCTTGTGAAGGCTGATATAGAAGTGTTTAGTTTTCCCGCCATCTCTTTGACAACATCTTTCATTTGTTGAGTAACAGCAGCACTAACAGTTTTGTCCAACCTTGCATCACTCACACTCTGACTTGGTGTTGCAACTTTGTTTACTTCGACTTTATCTGTTTTTGCAGCCTTCTTTAAATTTTTGTTCTTTGATACTTTCTTATCGTCTTGCTTACTCATAATATCACCTCTTTTTTTGTTGTATTTTTCACTCAATGCTTCTTTAATAGATTCTTTGAGAGTAATAGATATTGTGAGAATAAAAATTAAAGGAAAAATAATAAGTGCAAGTACATACAATATAATAAGAAATCTTAAATCTCTCATCGTATTCTCTCAAATCTCCTGCCAGTCTTACTGAGACACTGGCAGGAGGGAATCTATTGCGCATTTAACATTTTAAGATCTTTCCCAGCACGGAATTTCGGAACTTTTCTTTCAGAGATCTTTATCTTCTTGCCAGTCTGAGGATTTCTGCCCTCGCGTGCTGCCCTTTTGACGACTTTAAAAGTTCCAAAACCAACGAATTGAACTTTTTCACCTTTTGCAAGTGACTTTGAGATGGTTGAAAGAACGCTATCGACTACCTCTTTGATCTCCTTCTTGTGGTATCCTGTTTCTTTCGCTACCTGATCGATCAGTTCTTTGCTATTCATTTTTTTCACTCCTTTTCTTAATTTTTGAAGAAATATCTATTTTGCTTTTCCAAGCAAATCTATTACCAATTTTTCGATGGCAGCCGAAACAGTCATATTGTTACGTTCGGCATAATCCGTTATTTTTTGCAGAGCATTTGTGCTGAGATGCACAATAATTTTTTGAGTTTCAATCTCCATATCTGTCATCATTATTCAGCCCAAGAAACATTTTCTGAGCGAAGAGATTTACGCATACTTTCCCCTGTGAGTTCTACTGCTATGGCATGCTGGGAAATCCTATCAGATATTCTATCTCCCAGTAATTCCTGCAAACCCTGCAAAGACATATTAGTTGTCATCACAAGCCCCTTTTTGCTTTCATTGAGATCATCAAACAACTTGAATATATGAGGTGTTAACCAGTTCTGCGCACTTTCCACTCCAAAATCGTCCAGCCCTATGAGATCGTACTCTGACAATTCAGATAACTTGTTTTTCGCTGTTTCAAACTCATACGTAGATATTTTGGCGAGACTGGCAAAAACTGCAAATACACCATTCATAATGGCTTCTTGTATAATAGCGGCAAGTAAATGTGTTTTGCCGGTACCATAATTGCCATACATAATAAGCCATCCACCTTGCTCCCAAGCTTTATGAAAAACATATTTTTGCGCAAGTTCAAATGCTTTATAATTTCTTGAACTGTCAAAATTGTCGAAAGTGTGGCTGGCCAAAGGGCCAAGTCTTTTTTTTACTCTTTGCGTGCGCTTGTCTAAAAGTTGTTTATGCTGCCAGATTGGGCAGTCATACGTGAAAACAATATTTGCATCCTCTGGACGTAATTGCTCAGCTTCTAATCCTTCATTCGTCAAAGTATATGGTATTTCGCCTTGATAAGGACACCACCCTTCTTCTATCGTACATGTTTTTCTACACTCTTCGAAAAGATCCTCAATACTTGAGACTCGAGAGATCTGGCCTGTTTTCGTATCTGGGGCCTTTGATTGCATCTTTAACATTTGATCTATGTCGATATTCATTTTGTTCCTCCTTCCTTTTCCCAAAAAGTCCTTTGTTGAGAGGTTCCAAAATATACGCAAGCCCTTGCTCTTTGAACCTCCCCACAGTTTCATTTCCAGAAAATCTCTGTATGGCTGCCCTAATTTGACCCGCGGTGAAATGTTGATTCATATTTACTAACACAGGTAATTCATCAAGTTTCAAAGGTCTAACTACTAATTCATAAAGATCAATCACTGCTTGGAGATCTTTATGAACTTTTTGATACTCTTCGGGATATTTTTTTGAGAAGGTTTCAGTTCGGTTCTCTGTGGAGACCGTACCTAAATCCGTATTTTGATTTAGGTATATGTTTTGTTCTTTATCTTGTCTTCTCTTGTCTTGTCTTATATAAGTGTCGCTGATTGCTTCACTATTACTGCCAGAATTACTGCTGACATTACTGTTGGAATTACTGTCAGAATTACTGTCTTGATTACTGCAATTTTTGCAGTAATGTGGTGTGTAAAAATACAAACCTGCTTCTCTTGTCGAACGATGCTTATATGCAATTAACCCTACATCTATTAACCTTTGTCTGGCTTGGATCAATGAATGCTCAGTGCACCCCACGATCGCCAGTAACCTTGTATTGGGCAACGAAAGAGGTTCTTTCCAGTTGAGACTATTGGCTATTGCTAAAATAGCAAAGTACAATTTTGTCTCTGTACCGGAAAACGTATGCTCTGTATCGACTGCCCAAAAATGGTTTATAAGGTCTATGTAAGTCATTATTATGTCTCCTTCCTTCTGACTACTTACTTTTACTTAAAATCCTCTGGGAGGGGAAACTGTAATCTCCCAGAGCTGAGGGAGCTTAAAATATTACCAATAAATTCTTCTACGATGATGGCTCAGCCCGATTTGCCATCGAAGGACACACCTCACCATATTTCAAAGCCTTTTTTCTGACATAGTCATCATCTTCCCAGTCAATATCCTGTTCCAAAAAATCATTGAGCATTTTAATTTTTCTTACATCTGATGCTTTACCATAGACAATAGGGTATTTCCCAGTTAAATGTTGTTCCATTTCCAGAACTTTACTTGCATATTTTCTGATAAGTGTGTTATAATTTTTGTTGTTTGGTTGATGGCCACTGTTCTGTTGTGGCTTTTTTTCTTTACAGGGTAAACTTATATTCTGCCTTTTTGCCAGTGATAATTTCATTTTTTATCACCCGTTTTTTTTCATTTGTGGTTTTTCTGCCAAATTGGAAGATTCCGACTTGTTCTGTTTTCGCACGATGATATACTTCGTTTTTCTTCCCTGTCCTGAAATCGTCGCAAGGGTCTCGTCCGTAGCAGCAGGTTGTGTAGTCTCGAGAACCTTTCTGTTCAAAATATTCTTAAGGTATTTGCACATTGTCTACTTGCTCCTTCCATAGACTATTTGCTCTTAACACTACTTTGTGTACTTCTTTGAGCATCCGGATTATACTCGCCGTATTCTTGGACTGCTGGATCATTTCCAAAAGGGCTATCAAGTCGCGTTTGAGATCCATCTGCAGTAACATTTTTTCCGATAGGTTCACACATCCCTCCTTTCTTGGGCGTAACCTTAACGGTCATGCCAAAAAATTGTGCAATTTTTTCTATTTGTTCAATAGTTTTTTCTGTTTCTCTCATTTTGCTCCTCCTTTTTGTCAAAATCATAAGTTCTATTTCTTTAAGAAAAGAAGCATCTATCTTAACGAATTTCGCCAAATCGTATTGAATTTGCTTTATCTATTCTATATTTAGTTGATTTGTTTTTATGCAATGTTTTTTATCTGTATTCTCGCAAAGATTGTTTTAACTCATTATAACACCATAAGTGTAATAAGTCAATATTAAAGTTTATTAATGAGCAAAAATTGTTATTAAACAAATATTGCTTTTTAACAATATGGTGATATAATTAAATTACTATGAGTGAAAATTTCAGAGATAGATTGATGTATTTACTGAAAGCAAAAGATATTTCACAAAGGCAATTGGCTATTGCCATAAAGAAAGATCCATCTATAATTTCAAGATACCTTAGCGGTGAACATTTGCCAGGAGCAGATGTATTGCAAGATATCTCAGATTTTTTTAATGTATCGGTAGATTATCTGCTCGGTAAAACGGATGATCCATCCACATCGGAAGATCGTAAGTTATTGAATGCAGCACTTAATAATCCAGCTGCCAAAATGTCAGATGAGGTAAAAGAAACTATAAAGCATGGAATACTTCAGACAGCTATTTTGTTACCTTACATCGAAAAACTTGATGTGATAGAAGATATAAAGGATCAGATCAATAAATCCGAAAAAAGAATGATAGTACCAGAAGAAATTCCTCTTGATTTTGCCACACCAGTACCAGATGATAAACTCGAACCTGAATATCTTAAGGATGATATACTTCTGTGCAGGCTTTACAAGGGTAGTGAATTACCGAATAAAGGAGTAGGACTTTTCTTTCGAAATACAGAGATCCGCAAACGAATAGAGGGAAAGGATGAATTTGAAACAGTTCCGGTTAACGATATTCTTTTAAGGAAATTTATGGTTTCTGAAAACAACTTTATTATTCTGAGTATTGCCAATCCCAAGTATGGCATAGAAGATAACAACATCGTTGTTCCTTTAAAAAAGATTGAAACGGAATACAAATTGGTAGCAATAGTAATGGGCATTTTCCGTGTTAAAAAGGAAACTAAGCCCACTGAATCCTGAAGAGCGTAAAATCTTTATATAAAAGAACCTACGAGGTAAAAAGTGATCAAGCAGACTGAGACTGCTTCAAGTTTTATCAGATATTCACAAGAATTGAATCGAATGACTCGACTTACGCCGACGGCCAGAATTATGGCCGATTATTTTTTATATCAAAATTATTTGATTATGGAGGGAATAAAAATGATGGAAATTATTTTAAATAGAGAAGTTTTAAACAGTATGAATGTTCAAATCAGATCACAAAATAGTATTAAGATTTTCATTGTGAAGAGTTTGAATGATTACTTATGTTTACAATATCAAGAAAAAGAAGATATAATGATTTCGTGCATAGGTACTATGTATTTTCCAGGATTGAATAAGAATGGATAAGAATTGTGTTGATATTCTAAAAATATCTTTTCTTCTCAAGAGATAACAAATGAAAAAACAAGGAAGTAAATAATGACACGGGCATCAATTTATATTCGCGTTTCAACAGATGAACAGGTAAATGGAACTTCTCTTGAAGATCAACTGGAAAAATGTCAGGCTTTCTGTAAAGCACATAACTATGAAATTGTGAACGTATACCGAGATGAAGGATTCAGTGCAAAAAATTTGGACAGGCCAGCGTTGCAAAGTGCTTTAACTTCTATTGCGGATTATGATGTACTTGTATTCTTGAAACTTGACAGGCTTACAAGAAGCATGAAAGATCTCACTTATCTCGTTCAACTATTTACCGATAAAAACAAAGGATTGCAGGCAGTATTAGAAGCATTTGATACGACTTCGATATCTGGTCGTCTTATGTTGAACATTCTTGGCTCTTTCGCTCAATTTGAGCGCGAAACGATAGGAATGAGAACAATTAATGGAAAGATCAAGCGCATAAAAGAGGGACACTGGGTACAAGCAGCGCCCTTTGGGTATAGGAAAATGGGTACATATGATCTTGAAATTTATGAACCTGAAGCGCAAGCCGTAAGGCTTATGGTAGATCTTTACTTGCATGGCAATGGTCCTAAAAAAATAGCGAATGAATTGAACAAATTAAAAATTAAGCCACAAAGGGGGAAATTTTGGAAAGAGAATTTGATCTATAATATTCTGTTTAATCCAATTTATGGGGGCTTTACAACGTGGGGAGTAAGAAAATTGTTGCCAAATGGTAAAAGACTAACAAGATATCCCACTCAAAATGATCTTATGCCAGTAGATGTACCAAAAATTATCAGTGCTGAAAAAATATTTCAAATTATGGAAGAAAGAGAAAGAAGATCTAAAATACCGAGAAGATCATTAGGCAATAACAGTGCGTTACTAACAGGCCTCATATATTGTGAACATTGCAACATTAGAATGCACGTAAAGCG
>Ga0315298_1010693_pt1 | contig 10991 bp, 9 predicted proteins | sample WHS_1_MG_FD_203077 | JGI IMG/M metagenome (GOLD analysis project Ga0315298, IMG submission 203077) | Extremophilic microbial mat communities from Washburn Hot Springs, YNP, Wyoming, USA - WHS_1_MG | ecosystem: Environmental > Aquatic > Thermal springs > Hot (42-90C) | place: USA: Wyoming...
CGTTTAGATTTGTATTTAGCTCTGCTGTTTACGGTTATATGAAGATGGAAGATAAAATACTTGACAGGGTTTATAGCTAACTCATTTTGCAACGATCAGCATGGGATTTGTTAATACTTGACAGGGTTTACAAAGGAAGTTAATGCAAAATAAAATAATAAAAACTGATATTCCCCTTATGAAAGGAGATCTGTTATATGAAGCTGAGGAATTTTGTCTTTACAATAAGACAAAAGAAAATGATAAAAACTGATATTTCAAGACCTGACCCCGTTTTTATTACAATGATCTTGATTTTAGCCCTTGCCAATTCTACAAGGGCTAATCAAACAATACAAGCAACAAAGAAAATAGATCCAGTGGCATTAAGTATGGAAGCTCCTGCAAAAGAAAGAAGCTTTAAAACTTTAAGTAATGAATCTAAAGCATGTATTGAATGCCATAAAGAGATAACACCAGGCATTGTAAATGATTGGCAACAAAGTGAGCATGCAAAACAAAATGTTGGCTGTTACGAATGTCACCGCAGTCAGAACATAAATGATCCGGGGGCTTTTAAGCATAATGGCTTCATAATTCATGTAGTAGTATCTCCAAAGGATTGTTCTGCATGTCATCCCAGAGAAACAAAAGAGTTTGAGGAAAGCAGGCATGCTGTGGCAAGACAATTTATAGCAGGGATGCCGGGGCTTGAAGTTACAAGAGAGAATACGCTTTTTGCTACGATGGGTGATAAGATAACGATAAGAGGATGCCAGGCTTGCCATGGAACAGTTGTTAACATTGGTAAAGATGGCAAACCTACACCAGATACATGGCCCAATCAGGGCATCGGCAGAATAAACCCTGATGGCTCTTTTGGTAGCTGTACAGCCTGCCATACGCGACATAGATTTTCTATAGCAGAAGCGAGGAAACCAGAGACCTGTGCAAACTGCCATATCGGTCCTGATCACCCACAGTATGAAATCTATATGGAATCAAAGCATGGCAATATATATGCTACGCGAGGAGCGCACTGGGATTGGAATGCTCCTGCTGGTAAATGGGATATATTAAAAACTGGTGTGGCACCTGTATGTGTAACATGCCACATGGATGCGGGGTTACCAGATATGAGGACAACTCATAACCTCAGTGCAAACCTATCCTGGGCATTGCAGGCACCTTTAACATATCATTATCCTGATTGGCAGGCAAAACAGGCAAAGATGGAAGAGGTATGTTATCATTGTCATTCAACAGTATGGACACAAAATTATTTCAAACAGGCGGATACAACATTAACCGTTTACGAAGATAGATATTACAAACCTGTATTTGATATGAAGCAAAAGCTCGTTGCAGAAGGTAAATGGCCTAAAACTCCATTTTCAACGCCTGTTCAATTCAAGTTTTTTGAATACTGGCACCATGAAGGTAGAAGAGCAAGGTTTGGGGCATTTATGCAGGGACCGGATTATGAGCTGTGGCATGGATTTTATGAGCTTGAACTTGATAAGATAGAACTCCTGAATCAGATGCAGCATATGGAAGAAAAGAAATAAGCAAAGGTTGTCCTACAAAAGCTCCTTTGTATTAACAAATCCCATAGGGAGAGGCAATTCTGCAATGCCTTTGTACTGCAGAAGTACCTTAAATATGTCGCCCATTGCATCTGGCATAATCAAAAACTTTGATGCGGATGTAAGCCTGTAATAATCAACCGGGTTAGCAATGGTATTCTTGATATTTGCAAGCAGGTCATTGTAACCTACTGCCAGTATAAAATCCCTCTGCTTTACATATCCGATTGTATTTAAGGAAAACATTCTTCCCCATCGTGCAAGGCTTGTGAAATCAACATGTGCTGTGATATCCTTCTCTCCTACAAATTCATAAGGATTATCGTCTATCCTGTGATTATGGTAGCATACAAGAGTACCATTAGTTCTGTGCGGCGCATAGTATTCATTTGCAGTATAGCCATAATCAATAGTGAGTATGTACCCATACTCTAAAATAGATGACATAGATTCTATCATCTTTTTTGCCTGTAAATTTACCTCTGTCCACATACCCTCAACTGGTTTTATGCCTATAAACTCAAAATGTGTTACAAGCTCTTCTGAGGCTGGTATAAGTATTTCTTTAAATTGATCGTTTTGTACATCAACATAAACCTCGTACAGTTTATCCTTCATAACAACAATATGGACAGGCAGGGCATCAAATAATTCGTTTGATATGATACACCCTATAATAGGTTTTAGTGCAGATAGGGTTTCAAAAACACTAATCTTCTCAGTATGTTCAATCTCTTGGGTACGGTGTTTTTCTATAATGACATAGTTTAATGTTTCATAAAACCCTCTGTGCCATCTGTAAGCAGATTCCACAATATCATCAGCCATCTTTCCAGAGCCGCCACCAACTTCTACGATATAAAAAGGGACTGGGCTGCCGAGTAATCTAAAGAATTGTTCAAGCTGTTTCTCAATTATCATCCCCATCAGAGAAGAAGCATAGGGTGCTGTATAGTAATCACCTTCTTTACCAAGCCTTTGCCTGCCTGATGTATAATACCCCATGGACGGATAATACAGTGCCATTTCCATAAATCTCTCAAAGGTTACAGGACCACTGTGTACAATTGTGTCTTTAATTATCTGTTCTACTGACATAAGATGCTGTTTGTTCATGGTATGTATCTTTACCATCTATCACCTTTTTATCTTTCCCGGTAGAATATATGGATATTGACCCATGAGTATTTTTGTTTTTAGAAATCTATCAAACCTTCTTAACCTCTGAAAAAGTGACCAGATAAAGGCATCATTTTTATAATAGCTCTGTACCTCTTTATGCTGGATCAAATCAATATTATATGTGGCTGCCTCTTTCTGAATAAAGTTATTGGCAATATCAATCAACTGCGGGATAAGGTCCGGCCTGCCTTCCTTAAAAAAGTTTGCTATAATATCTATGATAACAAGTCTAAAGTCATAATACCTATCAAGCACTTCCTGAAGAAAAAACAACTTGATCAACCATCTTAAAAAAGAAGGCGTACTCTTTAAAAATAGTTCTGACTCAAGCATCTCTCTGCCATTTTTTCTTATAAGTGGGGTACTGGTGTCTATGTAAAAAAGCTTTGTTTGCTCAGTTATATCAGTTTTTTCTGGATCAAAATCCTTTATTGCCCAGTTGGAGATTTGCCCATCCACCCCAATCTTTATATCAGCATTTTGTTTGTTGAAATCCCATATCTTCTTCAGATTCCTGAATACATTTAATACCAGCTGGTATACTTTATTATCAGATACTGTATGAATAATCCTGTTTCCGAAGGAGGCTGGCATAAGCTTTTTCTGTGTAATAAACAATACAATGTTGCCTTTGTCTGTAGTAATAGTTGCAGAACCATAATCCGGAATATCAATACCTATATTTAGAAGTATTTTATTGTACTCATTGTATATGGTTATATAATGTTCAACCTGCTGATGTGTATCAAAGATTGGCATCCGTTTATAAACAATATCTTCCTGACCTTCATGTTTTAATTCAAATACAGTGCTGATCTCTCCATAGCCAAGTATAATAGCTGGAATAAGCGATTTCTCCGGATGCAGTGTGTTGAGACCCATTTCAAATCTTTTTAAAAGCTCTATATCAATATTAAGTGCCATACATTATACCTCATGGTTCAACTCAGTTAATTAATGCATTTGTCTGTTCCAGTGCCTTATCAAGCCTATCCATGACATCTTCGGTTTCCTGCTCAGTTATAATTAAAGGAGGTAAAAGCTGACTCACAGATGTATCGTTGTTTGCATAGATGCTTAGAATGCCATTCTCATAGCATGTTTTTGTCATAATAGGTCCACACATCTCGTTAACCATTTTTATTCCCATCATCAAACCGAGCTGCCTAATTGAGACAATAAGCTTGGGATACTTTTGTTTTAATCTATCTAAACCCTGCTTAAATAATGACGCAATCTCATTAACATGCCTTAAAAAGGATGGATCAGTAGATATTTCAAGCACCTTCATGGCAACAGGGCAACCTATTTCAGCACCTCCAAATGTAGATACATGGATAAACGGGTCTTCTTTGAAAACAACTTCTAATTTTTCTTTGATACAGGTAGCTGTCATAGGATACATCCCTCCACTCATGCCCTTACCAATAACAATTATATCCGGTACAACATCAAAGTGTTCAATCCCCCATAACCTGCCTGTTCTTCCAAACCCTGTTTGAACCTCATCTATAATTAAAAGGCTGCCATTCTTGTCACATAAATCCCTTACCTGCTTAAAGTAGTCTTTATCAGGCACATATATACCAAGTGTAGCTGGTATTGTTTCAAATATAACAGCAGCTGTCTGGTTGTTTATTCTCTCTTTCAGGGCTGAAATATCATTGAAAGGCACCTGTGAAAAATCAGCAGGCATCGGACCAAATGGCTTACGATACTTTTCATCACCGGTGAAAAGCGCAAAGCCTGTGTGTCCATGGTACCCTCCTTTTGCTGAAATAATGCCGGGTCTTCTGGTGTATGCCCTTGCTATCTTTATTGCTGTGTCTATTGCTTCACCACCACTTACCCCGAATATTGTATAAGTTATATCCCCGGGCATAAACTCAGCAAGTTTACTCGCGAGCAAAGCCCTTTGTTCGCTTATCAAATGATGATTACCAATATCAAGTTCATCAATTGCTGATATAAGTGTTTTAGCAATCTCCGGATTGCGATGACCAAGGTTAAAAACACCACCATTGCTATGACAGTTTATAAGCCTCTTTTTTCCCTCAACATCCCAGATATAAATGCCTTCTCTTTTGCCAAAAATAAAATCCATGCCATAAGATGTGAAAACATTTACCTTGCCAGAAGAAACATGATCATGAAAAAGCCTTATACCCTCCTCTTTAGGTACCCTACCAATATAGGTCATTTTATCCTCCTTTAAACCGTTTTATAGATACCTGTAGCTAATTATTTTCTGGTTATCATTGCATATATATAAATGACTATCCACTTATTTTAGCAATTGCATTTTGGGATGCCTTTGCCAGTTCAATATTTTTAGATTTACTTAACTTCTCTAACAAAGGTATGGCTTTTTTAGAATCCAACAGAGCAAGGGCATTACAAACAGCAATCTTTACTATGTCTGATTTCTCTCGCATTTGTACTTTTTTTGTACTGAATAGTTTTTTATGTTCAGGAGCTGCAATATTTATCAAAGTTTGTTCTATCATATCGTGATATTCTTTAGAATTACGCCCTATAGTTCCTAAAACAGCTACAGCCTGAATTTGCAGTGCTTCAGAGTACTCGTTCTGTTCTATATTGCGTTTTTGTATAATATTAATAAGTTCTTTTACAACATTTTTATCGGTACTCTTTATCAAACCAAGATAGTAAATTGCCCTCTTCTTTACATTGTCATCTTTGTCTTCCAGTGCCTCTATAAAAATTCCTTCCCCATCTTTACCGAATATTTTGTATGTAGATGACAATATTTCTTCTCTTACCCGTGGGTGCTCATGCACCCATAATTCTGAAAATAATTCTGCTGCCCTGCGGGATTTAATCTCACCAAGTATAAGAATAATATTCCTTAATAAATACCATGGCTGCTCCTTTTTAATGAGTTCTTTCAATATTGCAGGCTCTGCCTCCATGCCAAATCCTGAAAGTATATTGATGGTTTCCTTCCTTATCACAATATTATCAGCATGCCTTAACACATTTATTAAATAAGGTATCCCCTCTTTTCCAGCAAGTTTGAACATATTTAGTATTGCGATGGTATAATAAACATCGTTAAATTTTAGCAATTGCTCTAATTGATTTAAAACATCAGCAGATCTAAGCAGAGTAATTGCATGCCTGATAATCTGCGAAGAAGCCATGTATTTCTGAAAGGACTTTGCCACATTTGATACCAGCTCATAATTGTTTTGCCTTAATAACTCCGGGATTGATAGCATAATCATATCCGCAATGGTATTTTGCCCTTCAATTGGTTTGTCCTCTAAAATACGGCTGAGGTAGGCATGGGAATTCTGTATGAATGTTTTTGCAAATTCTTTTATTCTTATTGCCTGTTTTATTCTATCTGGTAATGACTCATATGTTACTATCTCTTTTCTGTGAATCTCTTCAAGAAGGCTATCACCGGAGGTGTCATTCTGTTCTATCAGCCTATATGCGATTCTGGACATGATGATAAAATACCTTTTTCTTTTTCTTTCTGCTGCTTCATCGTGAATATCCGGCGATATTTCTTCTAACCCTTTATATTCCTTCATGATAATTTCGCCAACCTTTATGAGTAGATTATTTGAAATAGCAGAAACTATTATCCCGGAAACATCTAATTGCTCTGCGTCAACCATTAACTTTTCTGCAAGATCACAATTGAATAATATGTCTTTTAACAGCAACGGGTCTTTCAATGGCATCACGATTTCCTTTATAAGCTCTGCTTTCGCCTGTATAACCTCTTCTTTGCTTTTGAACACCGGGAGGAGCCTGATATCTTTAACGAATCTTGCCAGTACAAGCCTTACTCTCCATGGAAGGGCTTTAATCTCTCCCATTAAATCCACATCAAATATTACAGAAACATTAAATATACCATTTACTCTGAGTTCATCTAAGAAGGCATCCTGGCGCCCTTTTTGCTCAATGTGTGGTTTACTCATCAGCTCAAGGAATTTTTCAAAAGTTTGCTTATCTATACTTTTCTTTATAGAAAAGCTTGCGAGATTGCGTCTTACGAAATAATCTATGAATCTTGGTATAAAAAGCTCTGCCATCCCTCCGGACATACCAGATTTAAGACTGAATTGTTCTTCTAATATGCCTTCAATGAGAACATCAAGCTTTTCTGGTTGAACAAATTTTATAAATGTAATCTCGTTTCTATTCCCAAGAAGCCTTACAAAATCCTCATACAATCCTGTTTTTGCCTTCAGTGAAGCAGGATGATCAGCTGCATAATAACCTGTTTTTAGTAAAGCTTGAATAAAGGAGAGGGTAAATTGAGTGAGTTCATCTTTAAGCCTTTCCTCATTGATAACTTTTATATTATCTTTGTTCACCCCATTTTAAATGTATTACCTTGTTTATTTCAGGCTTTTGTACATGTTAACAGATTAATAATAAATTGCAATATCTATGAAATAGAGATATAATTCAAAAATGGATATTCAAATATGATAATCAGGTGTAATTTGCTAAAAAATAGCAGTTGTAACCATGTATAAATTATTGTTATATGGAATTGCAATTCTACTGAAATATGCTTCAAGAAATAATATTGCCTTTAGAAAATATGTCGGCAACATTAACCTATCTATTGCTATAAAGACACAGGATAACAAAGGTCGCACCTTTATTTTTAAAAATGGTCGTGTAACATCATCCAGCAATTTAAAACATTACGATGCTGCACTGGTATTCTCAGATTCCAAAACAGCATTTAAGGTACTAAAAGCGGGTAAGCAAGATGCAGTGTTTGAGGCAGCGGCTAAAGGCAAACTCTATATAGAGGGAATGGCAATCTACATCCAGTGGTTTAACGATGTAATCAATATAGCATTGCATTCAAAAGATACAAATAAAGTCTAAATTTTAAGTAATATAAGCTTTGTTTATTATATTGAAGGAGGAGACATGAAGATTAATGGTGGGCATCTGGTTGCCAGGTATTTAAGCAAAAGAGGGGTAAAATATACATTTGGTATAGCAGGAGGGCATATTGAATCAATCCTGGATGGATTCCATCATTATAATATTAAAGCAATAGATGTCCGTCATGAACAGGCTGCGGTTATGATGGCACATGCCTGGTCGGTTTACACTGGGGAACCCGGCGTATGTTTTGTTACAGCAGGACCCGGTTTTACCAATTCCATTACAGGTATTGCAAATGCCTACCTTGATAATGCACCAGTTGTTATCCTTTCTGGAAAGCATCCTTTGCGTGATGATCTGAAGGGTGCGCTACAGGAGATGAATCAGGTTGATATAGTAAAGCCTATAGTGAAATGGTATGCTACCTGTTATGATATAAAACGCATTCCCGAATATATTGATACTGCTTTCAGACATGCTACATCAGGAAGACCCGGGCCCGTATTTTTGGAACTTCCACCTGATGTCCTCAATGTTTCTGTAGAGGAGTTTGATGTTGTACCAACAAGGTCGTATTACACATACCGACCTGATACAGATGCGTTAAAAATAGCAGCAGATATTATCAACCAGGCAAAAAAGCCGTTGCTTATAGGCGGTAGCGGTGTTGGTTTTAGTAACTGCGGTAAGGAGCTTGAGCCGTTTATTGAAAGAACAGGCATTCCATTTATCCTCCTTAATAATGGCAGGGGTACATTATCAGATACCCATCCAAAGTCTATATGGGATATAGGCAACATAGGGCTTATGATGGCTCTATCACAGGTTGATGTACTTATTGCTATAGGGATCCGCTTCAACTGGCTATTCCAGTTTGGTTCAGTAATACCAGCACAAACAAAGGTCATCAGGGTTGATATTGAGCCAACTGAGATCAATCGTAATAGAACAGCAGATGTGGGATTGGTAGGGGATGCTGGAAGTGTTATAAAGGCTTTAACACCTCTGGTAAAACAGTCAAACCATGATGCATGGCTCACAGATTTGATGAACGCTGGTTATGCATTCATTGATAATGAAATTAAATTGCGAAAAATAGCCTCTGATCCCATACATCCTGTCAGGCTTACAGCTATGATCCAGCAAACATTTGGTACAAATACCTTGTATGTAGTTGACGGAGGTGATGTATCCTATTTTGGACTTACTGGATTCAAATCCGAACTTAAGGCAGGTGTTATTGCGCAATCTTCGGGTTTACTGGGATGCCTTGGCACAGGCGTACCTTTTGCCATGGCTGCAAAACTCTCGCATCCGGATAAACAGGTTGTATTACTCTCTGGAGATGGATCATTTGGCTTCAATGGATTTGAATTTGATACAGCAGTAAGGCATAACATACCCTTTGTTTGTGTAGTCTGTAATGATTGTGCATGGGGAATGATAAAACATAGCCAGGAACTCTCAATCGGCAAAGAACGCGTTACCTGTGCTGAACTCGGGGTAAGACACTACGAACGGGTGGTAGAAGGCATGGGAGGCCATGGTGAATTCGTAGACAGGGATGAAAACATAGAACAGGCACTCATTAGAGCCAGAGCATCTAATAAACCAGCCTGCGTTAATGTGCTTACTGATCCAGCTGTTACAAGCCCAGCAACTCCATTGTTTTATCAATCATTGAAAATGGAATAAACTGATGAAGGCATTACAATTCAACATCTCTCCACCACACTACCTGTTGCTCAAGTCATTAGGTCTATTGTATCCTGCCCTTTATTATAATGGACCCATAGCTTCTATAAAACTGGTTGATATAGAAAAGCCCACACCCTTTGATGGAGAATGGGTGCTTGTTAAAACAAGATATTGTGGATTTTGTGGAAGTGATCTGAATCTGTTGATGTTAAGGGATTCTCCTATGGCAACACCTTTTACCTCATTTCCGTGTATTATTGGACACGAAATATATGGCACAATAGAGGATCCGGGTAAAACACCATTCAAGCATGGTGATCGTGTTGTGGTCATGCCATCTCTGTCATGCGTTACAAGAGGCATAAAACAAAAATGCCATGCATGCGAAATAGGTAGACACGCAAATTGCGAGAATGTAGCTGAGGGTAGGTTATCACCAGGGCTTTTTACCGGTATCTGTCATGATATCAATGGTGGATTTGCTGAATACCTTATTGCTCATCAAAGCCAGATCTTCATAGTACCTTCATCAATAAACGATAAATCTGCTGTACTTACAGAGCCATTAAGTATTGCACTTCAAGCTATTTACGATTCAAAACCAGAAGATTCTGATCATGTATGCATTATAGGATGTGGTGTAATAGGGCTGATGTTGATACATGCAATTCGTGGACTCAAAAGCAAGGCACATATAACTGTGGTAGATCCCTCAAAGTTTCATGTGCAGAAAGCACTTGAATATGGAGCAAATGAGGCTTTAGAAGAAAATTTCATAGATGGGGCAGCCAGGGTTGTAAATGGTAAGGTTTACAAACCACTTTTTGGAGAGAGGATCATGCAAGGTGGATTTGATAAGGTATATGATACTGTGGGCTCATCAAAAACCATCCAGCTTGCGATTATATCTACCCGGGTACGCGGTACTGTTAGCATTATAGGCATCGGCAATAGACTTTCATTTGATCCAACCCCTTTATGGTTAAAACTCATAACACTGAAAGCTTCGTACGGCTATGGATATGTTAATAACAATGGAGGCTCTGCTCATGTATTTGATATTGCACTAAACATGTTAAAAGATAATCAGAAGATTGAAGAGATGGTTACGCATGTTTTTTCTATAGACCAATATAAAACAATGATTGAGGTTAACCTAAATAAGCACAAATATCATGCAATAAAAACCGTTGTAACTTTTTAATTGGACATGGAATCAACCAACATGCAATAGGAAAGTTTGTTCATTCGCTCGGGGTACCCACCCGAAGGGAAGGGTCGTGCGATCCACCCGTAATCCCTTCTGCCCCTTTTTAGCAAAAAGGCGGAGAGGGGTTTGTTATAAACGAGATTTAAGTCCTCTGTAAGGTTGTCATTGCGAGGAATAAAATGACGAAGCAATCTACAAGCATAGGGATTGCTTCGCCTGTGGCTCGCAATGACAGCAGCAATAGGTCATTGCGAGGAGTGGTGCTTTGAAGCACGACGAAGCAATCTACCGGCATACAGAGGGACAGCTTCTCCGTCAAAGGCGTATCGCAATGACATTGTCGGACAGCCACTTCTCTATGCTTGCTGTCATTCCTGCCCGTGGGCTTCTTCTAAGGTATGCTTGAGCAGGAATCCAGTTTCTTGATTTAAGAGTTCCAGAGT
>Ga0315298_1010696_pt1 | contig 10991 bp, 9 predicted proteins | sample WHS_1_MG_FD_203077 | JGI IMG/M metagenome (GOLD analysis project Ga0315298, IMG submission 203077) | Extremophilic microbial mat communities from Washburn Hot Springs, YNP, Wyoming, USA - WHS_1_MG | ecosystem: Environmental > Aquatic > Thermal springs > Hot (42-90C) | place: USA: Wyoming...
TGTTTATTTTTCAAGAGTTTCTTACATATTTATCATTCAAACATATATCATTTTTATATCCTTTAAAAACTGAGGGTGAATCAGATGTTTAGACATGAATTCGGACAGCTTATTATAACATTTTTCAACACGTCATTTTGATCTTAATATGTCATTTTGAGCGAAGCGAAAAATCTCACAATATTATGAATTATTATCATTGCAGAAAGGAGATTCTTCACTTCGTTCAGAATGACATTACTAATTCAGAATGGTGCTATTAATGGTGATAAAATAGAGATTCTTGAAATGTCCGAACTCATGTACGAGCATATGTAAAATTGGTGCTTGACAATCTAATATACAAGTATTAACATAAGGTATGAATGTTGATCATTCATTTAACCAAAGGAGGTTGTATTTTATGAGACTGATTTTTCCAGTTTTTGTAGCTTTGGTATTGATCTGTACTTCATCATTCTCAGCAAACTTGGTTGAGGAATTTGAAAAAGGGCTTGATGATTGGGTTGTTGTAGATGAACCGCCTGCATTGCTTAATGATAAAGGACCTTCAAATTGGGTAACTGAAATAAGCCCATTCAAAGGGAAGGCACTTAATCAAAAAGCTAATATTTGGGGCGACGTTCCTGATGTCGTTGCTTTAGGGTCATTTATAATTTACGATAAACAGGAATTCAAAAATTTCGATCTCTCCGTAGACATGCAGGCAAATGACAATGATGGCGTCGGGATCGTCTTTGGTTGGAAAAGCAGGACAGATCATTATAGATTCTTCACTATGGTTGACCCGGGTAATCCCGGCGGAGCAGCAGGAAATGCGGGAGACCCTGGTAAAGCTCCATGGTCTTTGCTTGAAAAGCGAATTGGTGATGATAGCCCATATTATAAGACTTTGAAGGTTGTCAGAGAAGCATCATACCAACCAAACACACCGACAACTTGGAGGTTAGTTGTTGCTGATGGCAAGTTTGAGTTCTACTGGGAAAAGAAAAAGATGATTGAAGCCAGTGATCCTGCTTATACAGGCGGAAAGATTGGGTTCACTGTCTATGCCCAAAGCGGAAATTATTTTGATAACCTTGTTGTGAAAGATAATTCCGCACCAGTAGAGCCTAAATCTAAACTTGCATCAACTTGGGGGAAGCTAAAATTGTCAAATTAAAACCGACGTGTTTCGTTCAAAAAACATTTTAAATTTCACTTAACTTGGAGGAGGTTGTTAAATGAGGTTCAAATTTGGTCTTCTGACGGTTCTTGTTGTATGTATCAGCATAATTTCTGGTTTAGCTTTTGCAGATCAGACAGCCCTGACTAAATTGACAAAGACTATGCCCGGATTAATTGCCCATTATCCGCTTGAAGGTGATTACAAAGACGCAGGCGGAAAAGGTCTTGATGGCAAAGCAGTTGGTGATGCATCAGCATTTAAATGGGAAAATGGAGTTAACGGCGGAAAAGCAATTGCCATAGATTCTGCTAAATTCAACGGCAGTTTTGTTGATATTCCTGCTGCTATTGGGTCCCCGTTTGATACTGCGACAGCGACAGCTATCATCTGGGTAAAGTTATATGCAAGAGATGGCGATTATTGGCAAGCGGTTTGTGAGAGAAGCAACCTTTGGTATCTGGAAACGGAAGCGAAACCTGCGGAATGGAAAGGAAACGCAGTTGTATGGCGTATATACGATCCTGTCGCCGTTGGCGGAGGCGGTTCTGGTCAAATGAGAGATAACGCAAATGTGACCATTGATAATGACAAGTGGTATCAATTAGCATGGACTTATGATGGGGCTGTGCTGAAAGGATTTGTCAACGGCAAGCAAGTCTTAACCAAAGATTACACAGGAGGACTTGGTCCAGTAGCGAATACTCCTAATCCTCCACCAGCAGGGAAGGGAGCTAATTATAACCTTTCACTTGGAACATGGCAACAAAGAGATGACTGGTTTTTCGGCGCCATTGATGATTTTTCTTACTTCAATTCCGTCTTAACAGAGGATCAGATCAAATCTCTTTACGACGCTATGTTGACATCTGCATCCCCAGTATCGTCGTTAGATAAAACTGCTGTTACATGGGGAACGATTAAAACTATAAGATAAATTTTTATAAAAAGGGGGCGAATGTTATCCGTCCCCTTACAATTTTTATTTTACAACGTCTTGTTTATTCTCATCCCAATATGCCCATTCACCATTGTTATAACCCGGCACTTTAAGCCCTCCTGCGGTAGTTACTGTATCCCAAGTTACCTCTGCTGTTATATTTTCAGACGCATCAAAATATGTGATCAGAGCAGTTGTGCCGTCAAGGCTATATGTGACTTTATCGCCGTAAATCTGACTCTTTTTATCTTCGGAAGAGAATATAAGTTCACCTTTTGTCAGCGATTTTACAGTCCAATCAATTCTGGCGATTTCATTTGCTTCGTTTGGAGTAGTATGATCAAAAAATCGCCAATTTCCGTATGAATTATTTAATGCACTTTCCCCAACATACCATTGAAAATCCTTCAAAGGCGGTTTAAATGCGGGATTAGTGACTTTCATTGTCCAGATAACTTTATCAGGCTCAAGGCTTGCAGTTAAATTTGCTTCGTAATTCTGCCCTAAAAATACAGTTTTATAACTCCATAGCCACGATCCATCATCTTGTTTCACCGGTTCAACACTCTTTGCTGCCTTGAATACTACTGTGGCAGGTAGGAAAGCAACGATGATTGCTGTATCTAACAAAAGAACGCGGACAGCTGCATTACTGAAATTTTTGCCGGGGGCTTGACTTGATGGTGCCATTTTTCCCCCACCAAAGGCTGTTAAATCCATAGACATAGATGAGTCAGGCGGAAGAGCAGGTGGAGTTGCGTTATCTCCATTATCATTGTCCGATCCACATCCGACAAACGTTGAAAATGCCAAGCTAACGATTAGAACGAAAATCAGTAGATCCCTTATCTTTTTAAACATTCTTAACCCCCTTACGGCACTAATACCTGATCTGTCGCGAATTCGTTCTGATTGAGACACTAATAATAATTTCTGATCTAATTATAAACCTATGCAATTAAATTGTCAAAAAATTTATTTAAATTTAAATATTAAAAATCATCAAGATTATGTTATCATTACTTGCTATTTCTGAATTTTGAAAAATATTGATCTATTTCGGGACCTAACTCAATGCCTGCTCTTTCAAAACAGTTCAGCAATTCTGAATATGTTCCTCTTCCGCCAAGAAAATCCCAAAATTCCTCTCTGTCGCGACCAAGCAAGCGATAATGGAAGGGCATATTATTTGTTTCCGGTTTATATGATTGAAATTTGTTTCTTAGACTTTCCTTAATAGTGCTTTCAACTATTTTTGTCTGTTTCCTTGTAAGAGCCATTTTATATCCCCTTTAAGTGAAATATTGTTTCTGAATAAATAGAAAATATTGGTTTACAGATTTTCCCATGCTTCTTACAAGTAATATGGACTCGCTAGCAGATACGTCAGATATAATACTCCTGCAAAGACTGGACAACAAGCCCTTTTTTCTCCCTCAACGCATTTATTCCATTGACCGCTGCCATTGCACCAAAAACCGTAGTTATGCAAGGGATATTCTGAATAATTGCAGTCTTTCTAATTAAATCCTCGTCAGTCCTTGACTCTCGTCCTGTTGGTGTATTGATAATTAAATCAACTTCATTGTTCTTCATATAGTCAAAGATATTCGGTCTGCCTGTCCTTATGCTGTGGACAGGGATAACCTCTATTCCCTGCCTTGCTAAAACTTTTGCAGTGCCATGAGTAGCCAATATTCTAAATCCCATATCATAAAGCTGTTTCGCAATGAATATTATCGCCCGTTTATCTTTATTTTTGACGCTTATAAAGACCGTTCCTTCTGTTGGCAAATTAGCTCCACTTCCGATCTGAGCTTTTGCATAAGCCATTCCAAGATCATGATCTATGCCCATAACTTCACCCGTTGATCTCATCTCAGGACCCAATATAGGATCAACACCTCTGAACCTTGAAAATGGGAAAACAGGACCTTTAACTGAAAAATGCTCAGGATGAACCTCCTCTGTGAATTTAAGCTCTTCAAGAGTTTTGCCTGCCATAACTTTTGCTGCGATCTTCGCCAACGGCACACCTATCGCCTTGCTGACAAATGGCACCGTCCTAGATGCTCTCGGATTCACTTCAAGCACATATAGGTCATCACCTTTGAAGGCATATTGGACATTCATCAGTCCGATCACGTTAAGCTCTCTTGCAAGCGAATATGTCGCCTGCTTTATCTCTTCAACCTGTTCATCTGACAATGTATAAGGTGGAAGGACACAGATACTGTCGCCAGAATGGATGCCTGCTTCTTCTATATGCTCCATAATACCACCAACGACAACATGTTTTCCGTCTGAAACCGCATCAACGTCAACTTCAATGGCATCTTCAAGATATTTGTCAATCAAAATAGGTCGCTCTGGCGAAGCCTCAACAGCGTTTTTCATATACTCTGCAAGTTCATTTTCGTCATAAACTATCTGCATAGCTCTACCGCCAAGAACATAAGAAGGTCTAACAAGGACAGGATAACCTATCCTTTCAGCGATGATCTTTGCTTCTTCTATTGAAGTCCCTGTGTCATTAGCAGGCTGTCGTAGTCCAAGTTTATCAAGAAGAACCTTGAATTTCTTTCTATCCTCTGCAATATCTATATTTTCTGGCTTCGTGCCTAATATATTCACCCCAGCTTTTTCAAGCGGAACAGCTAAGTTAAGGGGAGTTTGTCCGCCAAATTGCACTATCATGCCGTCAGGTTTTTCTTTATCAACGATATTCAAAACATCTTCCCTCGTAAGCGGTTCAAAATATAACCTGCTTGATATGTCATAATCGGTACTTACCGTCTCAGGATTGCTATTGACCATTATGGTTTCAAAACCTTCTTCTCTGAGCGCAAGGGAAGCATGGACACAACAATAATCAAATTCTATCCCCTGACCGATCCTATTAGGACCTCCACCAAGTATCATTATTTTTCGTTTTTCAGAATGTTTGACCTCGTCCTCAGTTTCATAAGTTGAATAATAATATGGCGTGTATGCCTCAAACTCAGCAGCGCAAGTATCTACTGTCTTGAACGTCGCCTCAATGCCATGTTTAAGCCTCATATTGCGGACTTGATCCTCTTCAATGCCCCACATTTTCGCTAATTGAATATCAGAAAAGCCAAATTGCTTCGCCTCTCTCAGAATTTCTTTCACTCCATCATTACTTCTCAATATGCTATCACGAGAGTTAATTATCTTCTCTTCTGCATCAACGATCTCTTTTATATTATGTAGGAAAAATCTATCTATTTTAGTATAGCTATACAATTGATCAATTGACATACCATTTCGTATAGCATATTTTATATAAAACACTCTGTCTGGGTTAGGTATTAAAAGTTTTCTTTGGAGTGTTGATGGGTCTATGTTGTTGGAAGGAGTTTCTAATCCATATTTTCTGATTTCTAATGAACGCAAGCCTTTCTGGAAGGACTCTTTAAAAGTTCTGCCAATTGACATTGCCTCTCCAACGGACTTCATTTGAGTTGTCAGGGTATTGTCCGCTGATGGAAACTTCTCAAATGCCCATCTGGGGATCTTAGTCACAACATAGTCAATTGTCGGTTCAAATGATGCAGGAGTTTTTTTAGTTATATCATTTGGTATCTCGTCAAGCGTATATCCTATCGCTAATTTTGCAGCTATCTTTGCTATCGGAAATCCTGTTGCCTTTGATGCAAGGGCGGAACTTCTTGACACTCTCGGGTTCATCTCTATAACCATAAGCCTTCCATCGTCTGGATTGACTGCAAACTGTATGTTTGATCCCCCTGTGTCAACGCCGATCTCCCTTATAATCTTAATAGCAGCGTCTCGCATAGTTTGATATTCTTTATCTGATAACGTCTGAGCAGGAGCAACACATATACTATCGCCTGTATGGATGCCCATTGGATCTATGTTTTCAATTGAACAAATTATTACGACATTGTCCTTTTTATCTCGCATAACCTCCAATTCAAATTCTTTCCAACCGATAACGGATTCCTCTATCAATATCTCGTTGATAGGGCTTGCATCTATACCTCTTTGAGCTATGTCTTTAAATTCCTCAATATTATATGCTACGCCTCCTCCCATTCCACCAAGTGTAAATGATGGTCTGATAATGGCAGGAAATCCAACTTCTGCTATGACTTCTAAAGCCTCTTCCATATTTTTAGCAAATCCGCTTTTTGGCACCTGTAAGTCTATTCTTTCCATAGCTGATTTAAAGAGTTCCCTATCCTCAGCTTTTTTTATAGCGTGCAACTTTGCACCAATAAGTTCAACGTTATATCTATCTAATGTGCCTCTTTCCGCTAATGCAACAGAGACGTTAAGACCCGTCTGTCCGCCAAGTGTTGGAAGCAAAGCCTGAGGACGTTCACGTGCTATAATTTTCTCAACTACTTCAGGGATTATAGGTTCTATATATGTTCTATCAGCCATCTCAGGGTCGGTCATAATCGTTGCGGGATTGCTATTTACAAGCACGATCTCATAGCCTTCTTCTCGTAATGCCTTACATGCCTGAGTTCCAGAATAATCAAATTCACAAGCCTGACCGATCACGATAGGTCCAGAACCTATTATGAGAATTTTCTTTATATCAGTTCGTTTTGGCATCAGTTCTCCTTATATAAAAACTACCTAATATTTAATAGCCAACTTTAAGTTTCAATGACTCTTCGTCCATATTTGCTTTCATCATATCTACAAATTTAGCGAAAAGATAATCCGCATCATGCGGACCAGGAGATGCCTCTGGATGATATTGAACAGAGAATATCGGATATTCCTCATGTTCCATACCTTCGCAAGTCATATCGTTAAGATTGATATGAGTTAACCTAACAGGTTTGCCTTTTAGTGAGTCCATATCTACACAAAAACCATGATTTTGTGTCGTGATCTCCACTTTTTGAGTATCAAGATTTTTAACAGGATGATTCGCACCCCGATGTCCAAATTTTAGCTTATATGTCTTTCCGCCAAATGCAAGTCCAAGTATTTGATGACCGAGACATATACCAAATATAGGCTTTTTGCCAATTAAATCTCTAACTGTTTCTACCATATATGGCAAACCCTCTGGATCACCAGGACCATTTGATAAAAATATGCCATCAGGTTCGTATGACATGATCTCCTCAGCAGTTGTTGTGGCAGGAACAACTGTAATATCACAGCCATAAGTTTGAAGTTTTCTCAATATATTGTGCTTAATTCCGCCGTCAATTGCGACAACCCAGAAAGGCAATGATCCAGTGTTTAAGGCAATGTTTGACCGAACGAAGTCAAGCTCAAGCTGAATTGGCGTATCCTGTGACTTTTTGTCTTGATCTCGTTTTTTCGTGCCTAATGTTACTGGACCTGTCTGTTCCCAATGGTATGGCTTTTTGCATGTGACTTTTTTTACCATATCTTGTCCAACAAGCCCAGGTGAATTTTTTGCTTTAGCAACAAGGCTTTCTTTATCTAAATCCTTAGTTGAAATAATGCCCTTCATAACGCCATAGTTTCTGAGATGTCTTGTCAATGCCCTTGTATCAATGCCTTGTATGCCGATAATGCCGTATTTTTCAAGAAAATCGCTTAGACTCCTATTTGATCGCCAGTTGCTATAATAGGAGCTGTATTCCTTGACAACAAAGCCTTCTACATGTGGTTTCGTTGATTCAAAGTCTTCATCGTTACAGCCATAGTTGCCGATAAGTGGATAGGTCATAACGACAATTTGTCCTTTGTATGAAGGATCGGTAAGCACCTCTTGATAGCCTGTCATGCTGGTATTGAAAACAACCTCTCCGAATTGTTCACCAGTAGCGCCGAATGCCTCGCCTTCATATATTTTTCCGTCCTCTAATGCTAAAATTGCCTTCATTTTTTATTTCCTTTGTTGTTTTTAGCTTTATATGTCGCTCCTTCGGAGCTAATGTAGCTTTTATCAATTTTTTCTATAAATATGACGCACCTTCGGTGCTAAGAAATAACAGACTACATTTGGTTATATCCGAAAATTTCAATGGTAGTTGTCAAAGTTATATCAAATTAACTCCGAAGGAGTGAAATATTTATAGAAAAACAAAGCAAAAACAAAAGTTAAGCTCCGAAGGAGCGACATATTACGTTTGATCATCTATCCAATCAAAAATGTATTTCGGATTATATTCAACATCAAATTTTTTCAGCAGTTCTAAATATTCTTCTCTAAATGTTTTCTTTGAATGATGTTTTTCTTGATTTTTTATATAGCTTGCAACAGAATCCAATTGTGATTGTGAATACGAAAATGCTCCAAACCCCTCTTGCCAACTAAATTTGCCTATAACCCATCTTTTTTCATTAATGAATTTTGATGAATTAGATTTGACGTCTCTGACAAGATCAGACAAAGCAATATCTGGTTTGATCCCAATTAATATGTGTATGTGATCAGGCATACCACCAATGACTATGACCTTTTGCTTTTTGCTCTGAATTATGCCTGTAATGTATTTATAAAGTTCATCTTTATATTGTTTGCTTATAAGATTTTGTCTGCCTTGAACTGTGAAAATAACGTGAATATATATTTGTGTATATGTATCTGCCATGATCTATGTCGCTCCTTCGGAGCTTATAATTTGTTTGTCTTATTTTCTATAAATATGTCATCCCTTCGGGATTAAATTTCAACCCCCGAAAGCGCAATATATTAAAATAAAACCGAAAATATTAACAATAAGAGAGCGAAAATCTATACTCCTTCCCTTTGACAATGGTTATCGCTGGTAACCCTCTTAATTTCCGATCAATAAAAGGCGTGTTTCGTCCCTTAGACTCAAATCTTGACGGATCAACCGTCCATTCCTTGTCCAGATCAATTATCGTAATATCTGCATCTTCCCCAATTGATAATGTGCCTTTTTTAATGTTCAGGATTTTCGCAGGATTTATCGTCATTTTTTCTATCGCTTCATATAAACTTAAATGCCCTTTGTTCACAAGCTCTGTGATCACAAGAGAAAGGCAAGTTTCCAATCCAACTATGCCGAAAGGCGCATCTTTTAACCCTTTCGCTTTTTCGTATTCAGCATGTGGAGCGTGATCTGTCGCAATAACATCAATTGTGCCATCTTTCAATCCCTCAATCACTGCGGAAACGTCAGCCTTTGATCTCAATGGCGGATTCATCTTAGCATTTGCACCATATTTTTCAACCGCTGAATCCGTCAATGTGAAATGATGTGGCGTTGCTTCTGCTGTGACTTTAACGCCTCTTTTTTTCGCTTGTCGGATTAACTCAACTGATCCAGCAGTGCTTACATGGGCAATATGAATGTGTGAATCTGTCTCATCTGCTAATTTTATATCTCTTTCAACCATTCGTTCCTCTGCTAAATTTGGAATGCCTATAATCCCAAGCTTCTCTGAAACCTCGCCTTTATTTATGATCCAGCCTTCATATTCTTTATCTATCCATTCACAATGTGAGATGAGCGGTATATTATGCTTTTTACACGCTATTAGGGCATTTCCCATTATTTGGGAGTTCATTACAGGTTTGCCGTCATCAGATAAGGCGGAAGCACCATTGACGACTAAATCATCAACGTCAACCAGCATTTCACCTAACATACCGACGGTTACACTGCACGCTTGAAAGACGTTCACAACAGCCTGATCACTTACGCGCGCAAGGACATCTCTTAAAACCTGCACAGAATCAATCACAGGTTTAGTATTTGCCATAGCCATAATTGAAGTAAATCCGCCCTTTAATGCCGATCTTGTGCCTGTTTTGATGGTTTCTTTATGTTCTTGCCCCGGCTCTCTGAGGTGAACGTGCATATCAATCAATCCCGGAACGATCACAAGACCGCTTGCATCTATTGTATCTGCATCTTTGACTGATATATTTTTGTCAATATTCGCAATCTTACCGTCAATTATTAATAGGTCAAATTTTTCACGATTTATCCTATTAGCAGGATCAATTATTTCGCCGTTACGGATAATAGTCTTCATTTTTATTCTGAAAAGCCTTTTTCAAAGTAAGTGACTCATTCCATTTCTTCAACGATACTAACTCTGTCTACACCGTCAACTTCTTTCATTTCAACCTTGATCCATTCTTTCCTTGAAGTTGGAATATTTTTTCCGACATAATCAGCGGAAATAGGCAATTCTCTATGCCCTCTGTCAATCAAAACCGCAAGCTGAATACATGCAGGGCGACCGAAATCCATAAGTCCATCAATAGCTGCCCTAGCACTTCGTCCTTTATGTAGAACGTCATCAACGAGTATTACCCGCTTTTCGTTAATGCTAAATGGTATATCTGTTTTGCTTGAACTTGGCTTGCGTTCAAAAAGGTTAACGTCATCTCTATATAATGTTATATCTATTGTCCCTACGGGAATTATTATTCCTTCTATTTCTTCAATATTTTTTGCAATTCTCCGAGCGATATGATCGCCTCGTCTAGCGACACCTATGATTACTAAATCATTAACACCCTTATTTCGCTCAATTATCTCATGGGATATTCTTATCAATGCACGACGAATATCATCTTCTGTCATTATTTCCGCTTTTTCTTTCATTTCCATTTTTATTCCTCCGTTAGGTTTAAAAAAAAGACCTTCACGTCAAAAAAACGAGAAGGTCTAAATCTATGGTATATATTTCAATTTTCATTTTTGATTATCCTTTCCAGCCTCTCTGGACTGGTTTAAAGGTTTTGTTCTCCATTATTTATATTAACAAAAAGCGAAGGTTTTGTCAATAATTATTTTCTCCTGATTCACCCTCAGTTTTTTCACACATCATAAAAACACACATAATCCAAGGTAAATAATGGATCAAGTCTGAGATTAGCCCAAAACTCTCTTAACTTCTCTTTAATCACCCTTATCAATG
>Ga0315298_1010697_pt1 | contig 10990 bp, 9 predicted proteins | sample WHS_1_MG_FD_203077 | JGI IMG/M metagenome (GOLD analysis project Ga0315298, IMG submission 203077) | Extremophilic microbial mat communities from Washburn Hot Springs, YNP, Wyoming, USA - WHS_1_MG | ecosystem: Environmental > Aquatic > Thermal springs > Hot (42-90C) | place: USA: Wyoming...
GAATATGAGTTTTATGGAGTGAGAGGTTAAATGGATAAGTTTAATGTTTATGTACCCCGACTCGTAACTGAAAATGAACCGTTTGCTCCAGGTCATAGGGCGTGTATTGGGTGTGGCGAAGCGCTTGCTGTGAGACAGGCATTTAAGGCTATAGGTAATAATGCCATTGTGGTAAATGCAACTGGCTGTATGGAAATTGTAGCTTCTCAGTTACCTTACACATCATGGAGAATACCCTGGATACATACATTGTTTGAGAATACGGCGGCTGTTGCCTCAGGAATAGAAGCGGGTTTAAAAACAATGGTGAGGAAAGGTTATCGGCCGGATAAGGATGTAAAAATAGTGGCTATTGCCGGTGATGGCGGAACCAGTGACATTGGTCTTCAGGCTTTATCTGGAGCTTTAGAGAGGGGACACAATTTTACTTATATTTGTTTCGATAATGAGGCTTACATGAATACCGGTATACAGCGTTCTTCGTCTACCCCTTTTGGAGCGAGTACTACAACTTCGCCGGCTGGTAAAAAAAGCATGGGACAATTTTCATGGAAAAAGAATATGCCGGAAATAGTAGCGGCTCATAATATTCCTTATGTAGCTACTGCCTGTCACAGCTATCCTTTTGATCTGATAGCTAAGGTCAAAAAGGCAGTGGAAACTCCCGGTCCTGCTTATATCCATATATTATCTGTTTGTCCCACGGGTTGGCGCTGCGCTACCGATCTAACGGTGCGCATGGGGCGTCTAGCAGTAGAGACCGGAATCTTCCCTCTTTATTCAATTGAGAATGGTGAATATAAGTTGAGTATTGAATTTCCTCAGTTAAAGCCGATTCGAGAATATACCAGATTGCAGGGCAGATTTAGACATTTGTCTGAAGAAATGCTGGATTTGATTCAGGAACGGGTAACTCGCGATTATGCCAGATTAAAAGAAAGGTGTGGCAAAACAAGATAAAATGGAACAGGTAATACAAAATATACTTGATCGTTACCAGAATGATGGCAGTCAGTTGATTTCTATTCTGCAGGACGTCCAGGCTGAATATAAGTATTTACCCAAAGAAGCTCTTGTTAAGGTAAGTAGTAAACTTAACATTCCATTAACCAGAGTATACAGTGTGGCTACCTTTTTTAAATCTTTTAGTCTTGAACCGCGAGGTAAGCATACCATACATGTTTGTTTGGGTACAGCCTGTCATGTCAGGGGTGCCGTCCGTGTTCTCGAAGAAGTCGAACGGGAACTCGGCGTGGAGAAGGGACACACTTCCAGGGACGGCAAATTTACTATAGAAACTGTCAATTGTATGGGTGCCTGTGCTCTGGGGCCGATTGTCGAGGTCGATGGTGAATATAATGGGCAAATGAGACCAGATAAAGTAAAAGCTATTTTAAAGAAATACCACTAGGACAAGGAGTTGTAGATTGGACAGATTAAGATCGCCAGCTGAACTTGAGGCGTTAAGGAACAAGATAATTTCGCAGCGTGATCAGAATCAGGTTTCCGTTACTGTTTGTAACGGGACGGGATGCTCCACTCTCGGTGGGACCGCTGTGGCAGAAGCTTTTCGGAATATCATAAAACAGCAGGGTTTGGAAAATAAAGTAGCGGTTAAAATAACCGGTTGCCATGGATTTTGCGAGAGAGGACCGGTGGTAGTTATTAAACCATCGGGAATCTTTTATCAAAAGGTAAAGGTAGAAGATGTCCCCGAAATAGTTACCCAAACCCTGGTTGGCAATGCAGTGATAGAACGGTTACTTTATGTGGATCCCCGTACAGGAGAAAAAATTATTCATGAGAGTGATGTTCCCTTCTATAAATTACAAAAGCGCCTGGTACTGGCTAACAACGGTAATATTGATCCAACCAATATTGAAGATTATATTGCAGTTGATGGTTACTCCGCTTTGGCAAAAGTACTATTTGGTATGAAGCCGGAAGAGGTTATCGATACGATTTCAATGTCAGGTCTTAGAGGTAGAGGAGGTGGTGGATTCCCTACCGGTGCCAAGTGGGCTGCTACCAGAAAGGCGGCTGGTACACCCAAGTATGTGATATGCAACTGTGATGAGGGCGACCCCGGTGCATTCATGGATAGAAGTCTGATGGAAGGCAATCCACATAGTGTGCTGGAAGGAATGATAATCGGGGCTTTTGCCATTGGCAGTAACGAAGGGTACATTTATGTTCGGAATGAATACCCTATGGCTGTCAAAAATGCTCAAATTGCCATAAACCAAGCTGAGGAATATGGTTTGCTCGGCGATGATATTTTGGGTTCCGGATTTAGTTTCAAAGTAAAGATAAATCGTGGCGGTGGTGCTTTTGTCTGCGGAGAATCTACAGCCTTAATGGCATCGCTTGAAGGTAAAATAGGCGAACCAAGGGCTAAATATATTCATACTTCTGAAATTGGTCTATGGGAAAAACCCACGAACTTAAATAACGTAGAAACGTGGGCGAATGTTCCCTTAATCATAAACAATGGGGTAGATTGGTACAGAAGTATAGGCACTGAATTTAGCAAAGGAACAAAGATTTTTTCCCTGGTTGGTAAAATAAACAACACGGGGTTGATTGAAGTACCGATGGGTATTACTCTAAGGGAAATTATTTATGACATCGGTGGAGGTATTGTTGGGGGTAAAAAATTTAAAGCAGTACAGACAGGCGGGCCTTCAGGCGGTTGTCTTCCTGAAAACCTACTCGATCTTAAAGTAGATTTTGATGAGTTAACAAGGGCAGGCTCCATGATGGGCTCTGGAGCCATGATAGTGATGGATGAAAACAACTGCATGGTTGATATTGCCAAGTATTTTATTACTTTTCTAGAAGAGGAATCTTGTGGCAAGTGTATTCCCTGTCGTGAAGGCATAAAGAGAATGAAGGAAATTCTTACTGATATTACAGAAGGTCGGGGAAAAGAAGAAGATATCGAGCTTCTGGAGCAACTCGGGAATACGGTAAAAGAAGCATCTTTATGTGGTTTGGGGCAGAGTGCTCCAAATCCGGTACTTTCAACCATTCGTTATTTCCGTGAAGAATTTGAAGCCCACATTAAAGAACATCGATGTCCCGCTGGAGTGTGCCGGTCTCTTATCAGGTATACTGTGAATGCTGGAAAGTGCGTAAGTTGCGGACAATGTGTGAAAGTATGTCCTCAAAACGCTATCACTATGGTTGAAAAGAAGAAACCGGTGGTTCTCAACCAGGAGAAATGTATCAGGTGTGGCTCATGTAAAGATGTTTGCAAATTTGAGGCGATAGAGGTGAAATAAGCAGATTTATGGTGAGAGTAAAAATAAACGGACAGGATATTCAAGCCAGAGAAGGGCAGACTGTGCTCGAGGTAGCAAGAGAACATAATATTGAGATACCAGTTCTCTGTTATAATGAAGGAGTCAAACCTTATGGTGCGTGTCGTTTATGCATTGTTGAGGTAAGTAAACGAGGTAGGAAACGTTTGGTAATTTCCTGCATGTATCCGGTAGAAGACGATCTTGAGGTATTGACAAATTCAGAGACCGTAGTTGAGCATCGGCGGATGATTATGCAGTTGTTGCTTGCTAGGTGCCCTGATAATGAAGTAATCAAAAACATGGCCGGTAAAATGGGAGTGAATAGTACACCCTTTAAACTCGAGGATAAGAATTGTATTCTATGTGGCCTTTGTGTCAGGGCTTGTGAAGAAGTGGTTGGTGCGAGTGCCATAAGTTTTGTTTCCCGAGGGGTAAAAAGGGAGGTGGCATCTCCATTTCTTGAGCCTTCTGATAGCTGTATTGGATGTGGCTCGTGTGTTTATGTTTGCCCGATAAATGCTATAAAGATGGAAGATGTAAATGGCGTGAGGATACTTACTTTCCCTAATCCCCAAATGCAAAAAGTAGAGTTTAGTCTGAAAAAGTGCAAAAAATGTGGTGCCTATTGGGCTCCCGAAAAGCAACTGGCATTCATTTCCAGAGTAAGTGGAGTGGGACAAGAGTTTTTCGATATGTGTCCCGATTGCAGGGATTGACATTTATTTTCAGACTCGGAAACCGCTCACCTATTCATTAATCGGTGGGCGGTTTTTTTATGTTTTTTTAATGTAATATTAATATATTTTCAATATTATGATAAATAGGTAGTTATATTGTTTTTTAAAGGTGACAAATTTTTAGTTTGAGGAAAACCTCTGTAATTTTTCTCGTCCTGAGTAATGCGAGTGTGGTATAATTATTTTGAGGTAAAAGTATGAAACCAAGCTGGAAGCGCTCCGTTGCTGTATATATAATAATATTTTTAACAATTGCTGCCTTCTTCTATTTTGTATCTCAAGGCGTGCAAAAACCCATAGAAGTGCCTCTTGACCGTGTCATTGAGATGTCTAAAAATCATGAGATCAAAGCGCTTGTTATTAAGGGCGAAACTTTAATTGTTACTCCAATAGCTGGTGTCGAGCTTAAATCTTATATTGGGAATCTGAATTATGTAGACATGCAGAATCTGGGTCTGGATCTCTCCGGAGTAAACTATAGCTATCAGGCTCCGGGTTTCGATTGGAGCGGGTTGATAGTAGGTTTTTTACCGATCCTGTTTCTTGTAGCCTTGTTGTTTTTCATGTTCCGCCGGGCTCAGGGTGTGAATAATCAAGCGATGAGCTTTGGAAGAAGCCGGGCGAGGTTATTTTCTGCCAATACGCCAACCGTAACTTTCGAGGATGTTGCAGGAGTTGACGAGGCTAAGCAGGAGTTAAGAGAAGTCGTAGATTTTTTGAAATCGCGCGAAAAATTTCAGCAGCTCGGTGCACGCATACCACGCGGGGTTTTATTAGTTGGACCGCCGGGAACCGGTAAAACATTACTGGCTAGAGCGGTTGCCGGAGAGGCCGGCGTTCCATTTTTTTCAATAAGTGGCAGTGAATTCGTAGAAATGTTTGTCGGTGTTGGCGCATCACGGGTGCGCGATCTTTTTGATCAGGCGAAACGTAATGCACCATGCATTATTTTTATTGATGAAATTGATGCCGTTGGCCGTCAGCGTGGTGCCGGTCTCGGCGGTAGCCATGATGAACGGGAACAGACACTCAACCAGATCTTGGTAGAAATGGACGGATTTGATACTAATACTAATGTGATCGTTATGGCTGCGACTAATCGTCCTGATATCCTTGATCCGGCGTTATTACGTCCTGGCCGATTTGATCGTCGTGTTGTGCTGGATAGGCCTGATATCAATGGGCGTATGGCGATTTTGAAGGTACATTGTAAGGGAAAACCACTTAGCGAAGATGTGAATCTGGAAATATTGGCGAAGCAGACAGCCGGCTTCAGCGGAGCGGACCTGGCTAATCTGGTAAATGAAGCAGCCATCCTCGCTGCCAGGCGTAATAAAAAGTTTATCAGTATGGCTGAGCTTGAGGAATCGATAGATAAAGTGATTCTTGGCCCTGAGCGGAAGAGTCATCGCATGAGTCCCAGAGAAAAGGAAATAACGGCTTATCATGAAGCTGGACATGCTCTCGTAGCCCACATGCTTCCAAATATAGAGCCAGTTAGAAAAATATCCATTATTCCTCGTGGTATGGCTGGCGGCTATACGAAAACTCTGGAAGAGGATAAAATGTATCGGACTCGTTCCTATATTGAGGACACGATTACAGTGTTGTATGGTGGACTGGCTGCGGAAGAAATTATGTTTAAGGATATTAGTTCCGGTGCCAGTTCTGATATTAAGCAGGCTACAGATTGGGCGCATTTGATGGTTACTAATCTCGGTATGAGTGAGGCTCTGGGACCACGGACGTTTGGGCAGAAAGAAGAGCTAATATTTTTAGGTCGTGAAATAGCTGAACAAAAGGATTATGGCGATCGTATGGCTGACATGATCGATGATGAGGTTAACCGGATAGTCAGACAGGCGTACGAAAAGGCTAAAAATATTCTCACTGAAAACAAAGCCAAACTAATTCAGATTGCGGAACGGCTTCTGCAGAAAGAGACTCTCGAAGGCGATGAGTTGGAGGCGTTATTCAGGGAGCCTGTGAGCGACGAAAAAACAGTCGGTGATCAAACTCCTGTTGTAACACCTTCCCCTGTTTCTCAACAGGTTGCTTTGGGAGAAAAACCTTGCGTAACTGATAAGAAAGAAATTTTTGTTTCTCCACCGGCAGAAGCACCGGGTACGGCTTAATTATGAAAGAAAGCTCTGAAATAATTGTAGAAGTGCTGGAATCTTCTGTTTCTATTGGTGAGATTATTGATCGTGTCAAAACTGCGGATAGTGGTTGTGTTGTTACTTACATAGGTCTCATACGCGACAATAACAATGGCAAGCCTGTGCTGTCAGTAGAATACCGCGACGTTGGAGGTAAAGCAAAGGATGTTTTACAACAGATCGCGGGTGAGATTTTAAGCAGGTGGCCTGTAAAACGGGTAGCTATTGTGCATCGTATCGGTTTGTTAAATGTGGGAGATGTAAATTTTTTCGTAGCTGTTGCTGCATCTCATCGCCACGAGGGTTTTCAAGCCTGTCAGTATGCCGTTGATCAATTTAAGACCAGGTTGCCCACTCAGAAAGTCGAAATGTATAACCCAGAGCTATTTTGATCGAGTCTTTTTTAATTGTGCTGGCGACCTATTCACAAAATGTGTCAATTTACCTGTATATTGGAACCTCTTTCTGTCTTAAAAACTTCTATTCTCGATGGGAATGCGTCTTTTAGATCGTCAATATGAGTTATGACGAATATTTTTTCAAAATCATTTTGGATAGATACAATAGCTTCTTTTATTCTTTCAATACCGGTGCTATCCTGTGTTCCAAAACCTTCGTCAATTATTAATGTAGGTAGCGGTGCTCCTGCCCTTCTGGCGAGTAGTCGCGAAAGGGCTATTCTAATGGCAAAGTTGATTCGGAAGGCTTCTCCACCACTGAACATTTCATAGCTTCTGGTTCCTAGTTCATCCAATATATTTATGTCAAGTGTTTCAACCATTTCACCGGCTTTCGTAGGCCTTTGTGCTTCCATTTTTATATGCATTCTATTGTCTGTCATCCTGGCCAGGAGCTGATTTGCTTCTTGTTCTATCTCAGGGATGGCCGTTTCAATCAAAAGTCCCTGAATTCCCTTTTTGCCAAAGGCTTGAGCTAGTTCCTGGTAGATACCTGCCTGTTCCTGAGCATGTTGTAGTTCTCTTTCAGCCTCTTTCTTTTTCTCCTGAAGTCTTTCTAGTCTTCCTAGTTCTGATTGTAATCTTAGCACATTTTCCTGCGCTTCTTTGAAATCTTTTTGTGCCTGTTGATACATTGATTGAAGGTTTGCTAAATCTTCATTCAATTGAGGTAGTAATTTAATTTCGTCCGATAGAAGTTCCTTTTGTTTAAGATAGTTATGTAAACTATTTTCGCAGTGTTCGAAGTCGTGACGGGCGAGTTGCAGTAATTCCCTTTCTTTATCAAGTTGTTCCAGTGCTACATCAAGTTTCTTTTTAGCCTCTTCGTATTGGCTGAAATTCTGTATGGAGCGGCGTATACTTTCATGTTGTTCTGGGTTGTATTTCAATTCATCGATTTGAGCCATTATATCATTCAGACTCTGTTGTTCATTGAGTGCAAAGTTACGCTTGGCAAGAGTGTCTTCAATTTGCGCCAGGCGTTTCGTTTCGACTTTTAAAGCTTCAGAAGCTTCATTGGCTTCGGCTAAATATTTATGTAAAATTCCTTTGCGTCTATCAATTTCTGAACGTTCCTGTTTTAAATGGGATTCCAGCTTTTGTGTCTCTTGTTCAAGCTGATTTAACAACAACCGTTGGTTTTCTATAGTGCGTTTGTTGTTGTTGATTATTTCCTGTTTGCTGTTTTTTTCGTGAAGGTATTTTAACTTAATCTGTGATTTTTCTTCTACCCCTAATTCCTGTTCACATAGGGGGCATTTTGCTCCGCTATCTGAATCAAGCAATTCAAGCTTTTCATTTATTTCTTTTATCTGTTCTTGGAGTGTGTTAATACTGTATTGAAATTGATTAATCTGGTTTCTCAAATCCTGTATTTTCTTTTGCTTATCTGCCAAGGTTGATTCTAATACCGTAATATTATTTTCATCTTCTTCAATTTTCATCTCTTCACTTTTCAATCCGGATATCATCCCAACCTTTTTCTTAAGTTCGGTGATGTTCCGCTGTACCACGGCATGTTCCTGTAAAAGGGTGTTTTTGGCTCTTTCAATACTCATCTCCAGACGATTTTTATGCTGATTTAATCGATTCAACTCACTTAATTTTCGATTCAACTCGTTTTCCTGGTTTTTAAGGACTAAATATCTGGCATAGCCTTCGTCTATTTCGTCCTTATTCGAGATTAATTCCTCGTACTGTTTAATATTCAATACATGCCGGTCAATTTGTCTTTGCCACTGTTGGAGGGTGTTCTGGGTATCATTAATGTACTCTTCCAATTGCTTGATCTGATTGACTTTGTTGTTTAAAGCCTCCTGTTTCTTGCGAAGAATGTTGAGTTGGGATTCTCTCTCCCCGAGAGTTTTTTCTACTGTACTTAATATTAGATTAGCTGTTGCGAGGTCTGTTTCAATCTTTGTTTTTAGGCTTAATTCCGTCTCAAAATCCTTAATTCTTATATTTAGGTTTTCAATCTGGTTTTTCCAGTAATTTAATGATTCTTTTGCCCGATTTTCCAGATCCTCGTAAACACCCAGGCCCAAGATATTTCCCAGTACCTCCTTGCGTTTGGCTGGTGGTTGTTTTGTAAATTCGTCTGCGCGTCCTTGTTTTAAAAAGGCACTATTGATAAAGGTTTCGTAGTCCATATGAAGAGTGTCAATTATTTTTTTTTCGGTTAGCCGAATTTGCGGTTCTGAAATGCTTCTGAAACCGCCGTCAGAAGCGATCTGGAATTCCAGAACAGAGGAAGGAGAACCACCACGGGTTTTGGGTTTGGAACATTTTCGTATAACTCGGTATATTTGATCACCTATCATAAAATCAAATTCTACCGACATTTCTGTCTGACCTTGGGCTATAAGGTCTGTATCACTTTTGGCTCTTGACTCTCCCCATAAGGCCCATGTCATGGCATCAATTAATGCAGATTTACCGCTCCCGTTCTCACCGCTGATGCATACCGTGTGCAAACCTGCAAAAGAGATTTCGGGTATATCCTCCCGATAACACATAAAATTAGTGAGTTTTAATCTAAGTGGAATCATATTAATTAATATTTTAACATAAGTATTGCTTGGACTTTTTGCTTGTAATATCAATTGTGTTATCATTATCACAGAAAGTTACAGATTTTTAGTGTCGATTTATGATCACCGGATATCCCGGTGATATGTAGGAATATTTTGTTTTATGCAGAGAATTGGAATTTTATATCATCCTCTGAATGAGTCCGCTTATAAACTTGGTCAGGAAGTTGAAAATATCCTCAAGTCAAAAGGGGTAAATCCTTGGATTTGCTCTGCATGGGAAGAAGATACTGCAAGACAACTGCTGGATGGTACTGATCTTATATTAAGTATTGGTGGAGACGGTACTATTCTACGTGCTGCTCAGATAGCCTTCAAAAAGAACATCCCGATTACCGGTATTAATATGGGAACTCTGGGTTTTATGACAGAATTAAATAAGGATGATGTACCACAGAAGCTTGATGATTTAATCGGCGGTAAGGGCTGGATAGATGAACGGTGCATGCTGGAGGTTGAGGTCTCTCGCCATGCGGGAACATATTATGCGCTAAATGATGTAGTATTGGCTCGGGGTTCCGTAGCCAGAATGGTTTCAATTGATGTACGTATTGATGATGAGCCATTTACTGTTTATCGAGCTGATGGAGTGATACTCTCTACGGCAACCGGCAGTACCGGTTACAATCTGGCTGCAGGGGGACCTGTAGTTCATTTTAATTCGCCGGATATTATTATAACTCCCATCGTACCCCATCTCGGATTGAGTTATAGTCTCATTCTATCGTCTGACAATATCATTAGCTTGCGTATCAGTACGGGTTTTCCGGCGACTTTGAGCGTGGATGGTCACATCAACCTCGTAGTATCTGATGGAACAGAGTTCAGGGTGAAACATAGTTCATTTGTGACACGCTTTCTGCGTATCCAGCAAAAAAATTCTTTTTATCGTACTTTAGAACACAAGTTGAAAGGAAAATAGTTTCATATGGTTAATGGCCCGACAAAAGCTAAAATAAGTGATGTGGTACAGATACACAGATTAATCAACCATTTTGCAAATCAGCAGGTGATGCTTCCCCGTTCCTTGAGTGAGATTTATGAAAATATCAGAGACTTTTTTGTAGTGAAGAGAGGACAGAGAGTAATTGCCTGTGCCGCTTTGCATGTTACCTGGGAAGATTTGGCAGAAGTTAGATCTGTAGCCGTTAAGGAAACGTACCAGAGAAGAGGGATCGGGACTATGCTTGTGGAAGCCTGTTTGAAAGAGGCTGAGGAGATCGGTCTGAAAACGGTTTTCTGCTTGAGTTATAAACCGGAATTTTTCGAAGCCTGTAATTTTCACCGAGTAGAAAAATCTCAATTACCCCAAAAAGTATGGGGAGAATGTTATCGCTGTCCTAAATTTCCGGATTGTGATGAGGTAGCCTTAATCTATTATCTGGAGAGGGAGAGTTGATGGAAGAAACTATTTCACGTCAGATTATACATGAGGGAAGAGCATTGAAATTATATATTGACACGGTTCGAACTGTTGACGCACGTATTTCTACACGGGAAATAGTGGTCCATGATGATTGCATTGCGATTGTTGCCGTGGATCAAGATGAAAATTTGCTGTTGGTCAGGCAGTTCCGAAAAGCGGTGAATAAGGAATTGCTGGAGATTCCGGCTGGCGGGATTGATTCTGGAGAAAGCCCTGAACAGGCTGTAGAGAGAGAAATGCGGGAAGAGACTGGTTTCAGGCCACGTACTATTAAAAGATTGGGGGGATTCTATTCAGCCCCAGGATATAGCAGT
>Ga0315298_1010699_pt1 | contig 10989 bp, 22 predicted proteins | sample WHS_1_MG_FD_203077 | JGI IMG/M metagenome (GOLD analysis project Ga0315298, IMG submission 203077) | Extremophilic microbial mat communities from Washburn Hot Springs, YNP, Wyoming, USA - WHS_1_MG | ecosystem: Environmental > Aquatic > Thermal springs > Hot (42-90C) | place: USA: Wyoming...
CTGTTTGTCATGAGTATGAGATAGATATCAATGAGATGTGCAAAATCATAAAGGATGCTTTGAAGAAGAAGAATGTGAAGATATTACTTGAGCCAGACATCCAAGAATATTGTCCTGATCTTCAATTGTAAACTCAAACCATTTTTTTCTTCTTGTTTCTCAATCTATTGGATTTATTTTATCTGCTCCTTTCCGCATCTCTTTCTTACGTGTTTCATTAACGTGTTCCATGAACGCTTTTTAACCCGCTCTGCATATATCTTATTCTGGTGAAAAAATGTCTCAATCTCAAATTCAAACACAGATTCAAAATGTGATTGTGAAGACTTTTGATGTAGAAAAAGGTGATGAGCACTATAGATACGAAGTTGTTGCTGTCTGTAGCGACACATGCGACAGCGGATATGTGAAGAGAGTTGAACTATCAGTAAAATACTTCCCCATGTACCCCTACAGCAATTTCATTGAAGATGTTATTGAAATTGAGGAGAGTGATGATGCTAACACAATAACGTTCAAGTTCTACACAGTCAGGTTCAGCTATAATGGAACAGGTAGTGATTACCACGGCTCTGTAACAATAGATGAAACTGTGATGGGGGAGACACCGTTCTTTCTATGGTCAGATACATATGAAGATATAGAGACAGCTGAAGACTTTGAGAATCTTGTTAAAAGAATTGATAACTTTATAAAGGAGTATGTTAATTGTAACATAATTCCCCAGGAATATCAGGAATAGGTGCTATGAAGCTAGAGAAATTCAAAGCTGTTCAAATAGCTAAGCTAACTCAGTTAAAGCATCAGCATAGCGATAATCAGAGAATTGTTGAGATAATTGATTTGCATCTAATTACAAAGCTTCAGCACCTTCGTGCTATGGATTTAGCTGACTATATATTTACATTGTATTTAGCATCAAGAGAATTTAACGTATTTGAAGAACTTATACCATCTGAGCAAGAAGTTGAGCAATTACTTACTGATAAGACAAAGCTCTACTACTTTAAAGCTAAGTATCTTGTGAGGCTAATGGAGTTGCGTAAAGAATTGAAGCAAAGGTATTCAGAGAAAGAAGACAGAATTGAGACAATAGTATTTGAGTTAGCTCCAAAGCTAGCGAACCTGAGAAGACACATGCTAACAGACTATTTGTTCACAATTACGCTAGCTTGCAGAGAGTTTAGTGAATTTTGCCAGTTAGTGCCAAGCGATGAAGAAATAAAGAAAATTTATGAGCGTTTAGATCCATAACCCAAACTGTGTCTCGAAGAAGTCATCACGCAAAAGAAATTGTTGAAAAATTGAAAAACTTTTGCACATGACATAAAAAATATTTTTTTTTTTTAGAATTTTATTTGTTTGCAGTTCTCGGTGTTTTCAATACATATGATCAATTCTCCAAATCTTTTCTTCGCTATTCTTATCAAATCACGCAGAACATCTGATGATCTGGGGCAGATGTATGGGTACTGAGATTTGCACAGTCTTCGCAACAAGTTTGTGCCGTAGCCATTGGTGGGTATTCTTATGCTTGTCATCCACACTTCTATATAGTCTTTGTAGAGAACTATCTTTGGAACAAACTTCATCACTCTGTGCACACCTCTATCTCACTATTATTCTTTTCTCTCGCATTTTTAAACTTTTCTTTGCTTCAGCCATAGAGAAAAACATGTGGAGAGCTCATTGAGAGCAATAACATGAGATATGTAGAGAAAAACTTATAAACTCAGAAGAGATAAGAGAACAACAGGTGAAAAAATGGAGTTAGTTGGAAAAAAAGTAAGGATAAACAATAAAATCGAAGGAAAAGTAAAAGAAGCGACAAAGAGCTACATAGTCATAGAAACAAGTGAAGGCAAAACGATGATAATATACGCTAGAGCATTGACAAAAATAGAGGTGCTCGAGTAATGAGCCTTAAAGAGCTTGAGCAAAACATCATAAGATTATCGAGCGAAATAAAAGAAGACAAAGTTGTGTGCAGAATAGACAGCGTTCGCTCAAAGTTCGACAAATATGGTAGAAAAGTTTTGCAGATATTTGCATACTGCTCCAATTACAATACTGTTGTGTTCAACTACTCTCCACAGAAAGCCAAGTTGCTTGTAGAATCTCTAAAGAAGCTGGGATTTGGGGGAGGAGATATAATTATAGGTAGATGTTTCGAAATGAAGAGGGAGAAGGTGGAGAAGGTTAGAGCCGACTACACAGAGCCCTATCCAATCTTCCTACCATTGAAGATCATTGACTGCAACTATGTTGTATAACCGTTAATTTGTCTAAAAACTAATTAATTTTTTCTTTCTCAAATATATTAGGTGAGAATGTGAGCCAAGATTCTAATCCAAAGACGCTAAAGGAGCTTGAAGAGGAGGCTAAAAAAGCGGAGGAAGAGGAAGAGAAAGAGAATAAAGCGATTATAGAGGGAATCGCAAAGTATGCAAAGAACAAGGAAAAGCTTGACAAGCTTCTTGACTACTGCTTGTTTGCAACGTCTCGGTATTATATCTGCATTGGTGATGTCGTTGCTTTCTCGATTGGAAGAACAGTAGTTGTAGGTACAATCGTGGATATTCTACGTCATGGTTCAAGGATTGCAGTAGACACAGGGGGAGAAATAGCGTTTGTAAATCTAACACGTGTAACATGGTTTAAGGTGATGGAAAGGGGGAATATATCTAAGGAGCTGTTTGGAGATGCGTGATGCTCTTTATCGAAACAAAAAATTTTTGTTTGCTCGACCCCCTCACAGATTACGTCAAATGTTTCCCGAGCGGAAAGCGTTTGAAGAGACATTATGACAGATATGTAATTCTATCAGATTTCCTTGGATATTACATTACATTTAAGAACCTCTCCCGTAGAAGAGCATCTGAAACAGTTGCTAGACTATACAGGGCGGACTATAGAGACATAGAGGACTATAGTGCCTCGGCACAGATAATTGTACAAGAGGATGCTATGTGGGTGTGGTACGGAAAACTGGTTGAGTTGCAGTACACAACAGAAGAATCGCCTGATTCCAAAAGTAGCACACAGAGAATCAGAACAAGCGATAGAATTCTCTTTGTAGTTCCAATATCGTGTTCATGTGAATGCTTAGAGGAGATTGCTGATGATATCTTCGGTGAGGTTACGGTTGCAACAAGAGGTGAGATATCGCCATTCGAGCAGTACTTCAAATGGGCTGTAGATGAAGGGGAATATGAGTTTACAGGATGTAGTGAGGTTACAACAAAAAAGATGCTTTCAGCAACATTGTGGTGGTGCAATGGTGTTGTGAGAGAGAGGGTTGAGCCAAGGTTTGAGATAGAGGTAGAGGTTGAGAGGGCTAGCGGAAGAAGGGATTACTATGAGGACACGGTCGAGGGAAAAGGTGCCAAGAAGATATACGAGATGGTGATGAAACAATGCATGGAATGCATGGAAAAACAGTTGCGGTAGACATAGACTTTGACATCATGAGCGATTTAGAGCTAGAGATAGCTCTACAGAGATTCAGATATGTATGTGCTACAGCTTATGAATGCAACATTTGTTTCACAGAGCACGGAATACATCTATATATAGTACTAGATAGAGCTGTTAGCTTTGACAAGATAATGATGCTCAGAGCCTACCTTCTAGATGATGAGAATAGATTTGAGATAGATATGAAGAGAAGGAAGTACCCGCAGGTTATATTCAAATGGAAGCACAGAAAAGGAAAAAAATATTCACGTGAATGGATATGCTACTCCTTAGCATCCCCCACATAGAGAGATACAGCAACAACTGAGAAAAAGAAGACAATGAACAGCAACACATACCACTCCAAAGAACACAGCTCAAACATCCTCATCATCCATTACAGCCACTAGTAAGTTTGATAATGTCTTAACGGCTTTAATGAGTAGCTCTTTAGAGAAAGTCGAAGAATAAAAATATTTTTAATTATTTCTCTTCTTGTCTCATCTTGAATTTCAGGCATGCAAGCTTTGTTGTTGTTAATCCATAGATACCGCATTTCACAGTCCTCGATGTATCTATCCACTCCATATATTCACAGAATGCACATATTCCCGATATTGTAAAGCTTCTTAGCAGATAATAGTATATTCCGCTACACGTCATGGATACATCACCACAACCACATCTACCCCTATATCCTGATCTGCTTGAACCTTCGGCTTATACTCAATCCTGATACTTGTATATTCTTTGAGAGGTACCTCTACATAGCCTCGGTAACCCAATACACTACATGGATATTCAGTATCATTGATATAGATGTGTAGTTCTCCTACCCCGAACATATCAGTTACATTAATTCCAACTTTACCTGAACGAGGCTTCACGATCTGTAGTATATCAGATAAATTGATTGTATAATTAGCTGTGAATGGTGGCTTCCTTATTTCTGAGTAAAAGATCACTACAGACGTTACCCATTCACCTGTATAGATCTGGTATACCTCCGCTTTCCTGAAACCACCTAAACATCCCTCTACATTGCTAAGCCTATCAGGTGGTGGTGAAGCTATTACTTCATCTGGTTTCCCGCAAACATCTGCTACAGGTGGTCTTGGTGGGGGCGGTGGCTGTGGCGGGGGCGGTGGCGGAGGTAGTGCTGGTTTCTCTTTCTCGTAGTACACAGTAAGTGTGGTATCTCTAACCTCTACCTGATAACCCTCTTGCTTCAGCTTTTCAGCTGTAGCTTGAGCTAATGCCTGCAAAGCCGTTATCTCAGATACGTTTTCCTCTCTAGCTGTTTGCCTCAATTCCTCTACTTTCTGTGATAGCCCTTGATACATCTCGGGTGCTTGCTCTGGCGTGGTTTTCAACGCTTCTTTCGCTATTTCAGAAACCTCTTCTACTTTTGCTTTAGTTCTTGGTGGTAGCTCAACTCTTTCAATTCTTCTAGACATTAACGATAAACCGATCAATGTAAGTAAAACCAGATCTTCATCTCTCATTGTTTCCACCATTTCTAGCTCTCTCTAGCAGAATTAATAACCTTTCGATCTTATCGGATAATCTTTCGATTGAATCCCTTAGTTCACGTAACTCGTTCTTCATCAACATGTAGAATATATATACAACAACCCCCGCCAAACCGTAGTTAATCAGTATTGTTAGTATCTGATCCCCATTCATCTTCCCACCTACATTCCAAGGTCTATACCCTCTGCTCTCCACTTCTTTAGATACGGCTCGAAACCTGCTTTCACATAATCAATTTTACCGCTCTTAAACTGCATCACAAGATTTGCTAATACATCTGCTGATATATACACGCTCTTCCTCTCCACGGGGAAACCCGTGTTATCTATTGCTAGCGGTGTATCCTCCTCTAATACGATTGCTAAGACATATCGATCTGGATTCGCTGGATCCAGTCCTCTAATCAATGTTTTGTATTTATCGAGAGGCTTTATAGGGTCTGGGAGCGGAAGATCCGTACTTAGCTTAAACGGTTTTGTAGATGTATCAGGTCTCTGCGGAGACCAGATGGGCTGGGAGAGTTTGAAGCCTGAGTAGCCATAGTAAGCTGTTTGAGTAGATGTTGTATTATTGCAGAATTTTAGTCGTGCGTATAGTGTATTCGTTAATATTTTTAGTACACCTATTCTCGGATTCCTATTATCGGTATGCACCCTAGCCGTCGTACCATCGAAATCCGAGTACTCAACCTCTGGAAGAGATCCTACATTAAGTAAAGCATCGATCCATACAAACCACGTTTCACCAGATGGTGGCTGAATAGTAACATACGCAGTACTGCTTGCTGAAACCGGTGTAGATCCCTGTGATTGAAGAATTATAGCAGACCAGAACGGGAACTTTGTTGTTGTAAGCGTTCTCGTTGGGTATGTCCATACATCTTTAGGCGATAGAGGTGGGGGATATATGTAGCTCATATCCTCACCTCATACCGATAATCATAATGCTACAACTTCTATTTTCATCGTGGAAACAGTAATGAAGCTGAAGAACATAGTGTTCATACTGATTAGCATGTTCTTTGAGAAGCTGTATAGCTGAATCCACATCGCTTTCACTCCAATCCGTAACATCTATGCGTATAAAATCAGCTTCCACAGCAGAACCCTCAGGCAACACTTCGTAGAGCTCAAGATAGATCCTCATATTTTCTCACCAAAAGTATGAGCTTCCTCAAAGCAGAAGAAACATTCTTCACGTTGATCTCGGTAACCCATATATCAGCCTTCTTAGGCTTTTTCTTAGACCTTAGCCTCATGGAGATCACCTAGCGGAGCTCTGAATCCTTGCAGGTGATAGTAAACGCTTACGCGTTTTGATAAGCTCGACGAGTGTAGCTCCGTATATTTTTCCATGGTTGTTGTTCCCAGACAAATCAACCCACTCAAGAACGCCATCACCATCAATATCCTTGATGTATTTCGGATCAGCCTGAAGCCAGAGAACCAAGCCGTTACGAATCGGGTTGTCGGGGTACTGGTAGTTCCATTGAATCTCAGAGTCTGAGAGTGTACGTGAGTAGAGCATTACGTAGTAGATGTAGCCTTGGAAGTAGTATCTCGCGTCCCCACGCCTGCCAATGTTTATAGGCTCGGTTGTAGACCTGATAACGATGTTTCCCGTACTGCTTGAAACCCGGCTTGCGTTCTCATACAGTACTAGGTAGCCGTTATTGAACACACCAGTTAGGTGGACTAGCCTGGGGGCTGGTAGAGAGCTAGATGCTTCGCTGAATGCCCCAGCTGTATCATCAAATACATGCCACACCCACCTGTATGTGTACGAACTAATATATATCATCCACTCTCTGTAGCCAGATACATTTCTGTGTTTCGCAACTGGAACCTGACCGTAGCTCCCTAGCCAGTTGAAGAAGACCATCACGGTAATGGTGTTCAAGCCAGAGAACACAGGATTGTTAGGGATCAATACATAGTCATCTACTCCGTCGAAATACATCGCATATCTGAATTGTCTCAACACTCTCTTTGGTGCCAAAGGCATTTATACCATCGCCTGTCCTGCGACCGTGAAGGTGAAGCTTGGACTAGTTCCCCCCACTATCCACCTAACCCGCAGATACCTAAATATCAGCTGTGTGATCGTGAAGTACCATATCCCTGTGTTTGTGATGTTCTCTTGGTATACAAGTGTTTTGTAGTCTCCTGTTGCCTCGAACTTGCCCTCTATGTATACGCTTAGTGTTGGGTTTGTACCTAAGACAGATGTTACTTTGAGCAGTAGCTCCAAAGCTGAATAAGGTGAGACATCTATATCGGCTGTGTTTCCATTCGTTGTTACTGTTCCGCTGTAAAGCGTTAAACCGCTTGGTTTGTACCTCGCTTGGATATCCACAGGGACAATGATATATGAGTCGTATATCGTAGCGAGAAGGCTGTCCCCACCTACACTCCTCAAAGCGTTTGCGAGCTTAGATACTGTAGCTTCCTTTGCTAAGCCTACGTCATCCCTTACAATCGATACCGATTGCAACGGCATTACTAGTTTAAGTGTTTGCTCTCCACAGAATATCAATGTTAGTATCTTGTTATCCTCTGAACTTCCCCACCTTATCCTCAGACTCCAGAAATACGCCTCATATGCTTCCGCACCACTCAACAAGTACGTAGCAGGTATCCAGTCCCCCTCATCTATAGAGACCTCAACGTTGTTAAGAATAGCAGTCGTGTTAAGAAAATCTATGTATATACCGTCTACCTTGTTCAGAAACAAGAATTCCTCAATGACCCTACTAGGATAGAGCTTCGGATCCAAAACATACCTCTTCCTGATATAACGCATAACAGGTCTAGGCGAAGACCGAACCCTACTCAAGAAGATCACCTTCTGAAAGCTCTTATCAACTCTATGAGTATGAAAACCACTATGACAAGCATTATTATGTTTGATAACTGACCGAAGAACCCCCATATATCGAAGCTCTTAGACTCGGTTGATCCATCTGGCTTCTGTACAATGATCTCCACCCCCGTAGGCGTTGTTCTGGCACCCACTACTTGGTTCCCCCGCAATTGCTCTGTGTTTACAAGATTCTCTTTGAACATGTTTTTGAGTTTTTCATATATCTGGCTGATTATCTCCTCTCTTTCCCCGGTTGGAACGTATGCGGGTAGTGTGTAATAGTGTCTAACTGTAACGAGAAGCTTACCGCTCAACGAAGCTCCTTGACACCAGTTAGCAGGCTCAAAAAGAACAGTATATACTTGAGGCGTTAGGTGGACTACGATTCTATTGATACCAGCAACAATGTACTGCTTGACGCTTCCCTGAAAGCTCCTAGCATCCCCATCATACACCTTTCTCCCGTTAATCTCAACAACTATGCCATCAGCAGTCCAACAACCTGTATCAACTCTTATATATAGCTGAGCATCAACAATCTCTACGTCGGGTGAAGCGTATTGAGAAAGATCAACGGTAAGCTCTTTCTCGAAAACAAACGGTAGCCATCCCGCCCCTGTTTGTGCAGAAAATTCGTATGGGTGTGTTTCCTCTACATAGTAACGACTAGGCTCTGTAGGGTAACCTGCACCTGCACCTGCATCCAACGCCCATTTAAGTGGTGTGATTTGTATGCTCATGGCTTTTCACCGTTTTGATCTATTTAAAAAAAAAATAATTTGGATTTGCGTCGGAGGGCATTTCCCTCCCCATCTCGGCTGTGGTATCAAGGATACCACAAAAAACGCTATACATATTCAATGTATAGCTGAAAAGTTACTGTAACAGCACTAGCCCCTACGTTTGCCAGCGGTCTAACAACTACTGTCAAGATTTCGAACTTGTTGAACGCTGGAACAATCTTCCTCCCTAGAGTATCCCTACCAAACGGATCAAGACGTGGTCTTCCTGCTTGAAGCACTAGCTGTGATAGTGGCACACTTGGCCATTGCTTAGCTCCATTGTTCTTATCAATTATCACAAGGCAATCAGGCGTTGGAGCCGATCCAACAACAATATCCTTTATCTTGAAGCCGAATGGAAGCTGTAACTTGCTCGTGGTAACAACGTTGCCGAATTGATCAGCGTACTGAATTGTGGCTATATTGTTAGAATATGCTGGTGCGTTTGCAGGTAGTTGTACTGTTACTGTCCATACATCCATCTTCGACCTCACAGGAGCACTCATCTACCCCACCCCTTAGTACTGAACAGCCTCTTCAGCCACAGCTCGTGCCTGTACCTCTTGTGCCCCTGCTCCTCTTCCAAACAGCCCTCCAAGCATTATCCCGCCGGATGCTCCTAGGCTTGCTACTGCTCCGTATATCAATCCCTCTCCAAAGTCAGCTAATGCACCTGTTCTCTTGGATAGGAACCACCCAATTATTAGCATCAGTATATCCTCTGGTATCCCTAGGGCTGGGAACACGTTTCTAACCCCGCTCTTGATGGTGTTGTAGAAGAATATTGTTAGTAATGTTATCCACTTCATCTACATCACCCCCTAGGTTCCGCCTGCTACGCTCCTAACTCTTTCCTGAACCTTCTGGTTGATGTACTCCTTGATGCACGCTAGATAGTCCGCCCTGCTCCTGAATATCACGCTTCTTGGTCTTGTCCTCCCAATTTTGTGGTATGTTGGCTTTACTTTGCTTTTACAAACATTGTGTGCCTCTTTCAATAGGTTTGTCATCTCCTCTTTTGTGAACAGAGTTGTTATAGTTCTTGTGTATGTCTTTGTAGGCATATTTTCACCTTTCCCGATATACTGTTACCTCACCAGGTTTATATATATGAATTGAACAATACATATATATACAGAGAATAGCAAAGTTTAAATAGTGTTTACAGCATTATCTGTAGATGAACCGGCACAGGTGAATCCATGTATGCCTAACCCAATTGTAAATGTATTCAGAAAAGGAAACAGAGAGTTTAAACCACCGTTCACACTAAAAGCGTACAACGCACAGACAGGTGAATGGGAAGAGATAGATAGTTACAATGAACCTAAGAAACTGAGTGAACTTAAAGATATTATAGAGGAATACAAAGAAGACGGATACACAAGATTCCGTCTTGAGGATTCGCAGGGAAAGAAAGTCTGGGTAAGGTACTACAAGACAGCCGAAGACGCTATAAGGAAGAACGCAATGAGTGTCGTGAGCCAAGTACAGCAATTGACAGACATAGTGAACCAATTGGCTGATACTATCAGTAAGCTTAGGGGGGAGAACAGGCTTGACCCTAACGAGGTGCTAGCTTCTAACATAGCGTTTATACAGACTATTCAGAATCTGTGCAAGCAGGCTCCTTGGATATGCGGTTTCCATGAGTCTGAGGACAAGGATATGATGATTATGCAGATGCTTATGCAACTGCTCTCTGGGGGTAGAGCTACTCCAATGCAGGTCTCAGCACCCACTCCAATGCCTCCACCGCCTCCCCCAGCACCACGGCAACCGCCAAAAATCAATCCAAACGTATTGACACAGCCAAGCGAAGAATCAGCTAAAATCGTAAACGAAGCCGTAGCAAAAGCTTTGGAGGAGACTTCCAAGATTTGGGTAACTGAGTGCAAAGTTCTTAACGCATGTGAAGAGGGTGAACAGCATTGAGCTGGCTCCTGAAGAGAATGGGTATAACACCTGATCAAATAGCTGGCTACCTGATTGACGGGATCAAGAAGATGAATATCAATGACGTCAAGCAACTGGCTGAGTTTGTTGCAAGACTGTGTATAAATGATAGAGAAGCGTGTATAAAGATAATGAAGACCTCATACACAGTTTATAGTGTCTGTAGAAACATACTTACGCCGGGTGTTGAAGCTGAGCAAAGAGGAGGAGAACAAGGAGAAGAAGAAACTGATGAGTGAAGCCGAAAAACATCAGCTCAGAATACTCACAGCGCAAGACATAGCCAATGCGATAGACCAGCTGAGGATAACATCCGACTACATACTGATGACAGTAGACGAGCTGGAGAAATCAGTTAGAAAACTAGCTAGAAAGACAAAGGACAGCACAAGCGACATAC
>Ga0315298_1010703_pt1 | contig 10987 bp, 9 predicted proteins | sample WHS_1_MG_FD_203077 | JGI IMG/M metagenome (GOLD analysis project Ga0315298, IMG submission 203077) | Extremophilic microbial mat communities from Washburn Hot Springs, YNP, Wyoming, USA - WHS_1_MG | ecosystem: Environmental > Aquatic > Thermal springs > Hot (42-90C) | place: USA: Wyoming...
TCCTGAGGTCGGGCGGCCTGACGGTCACCACTAAGCGCGGGCTGAAGGCCGGCTTATGCTGGGAGGCCTTCCCGAGGCTCGTCAGGAAGCGCTCGAACACCTTGCCCGCCTCACCCTTATAATCCGAATATCGGCCGGACTCGCGCCCACCCGGCCCGATGGCCTCGATCTCGGTTATAAATGGAGGAGGGGAAACCTCCAGCCCGAAGGAGATCTTGGCCCTCAGATCGTATGAGAACAATTCTCGCCTCAGCCCATTTATGAAAAAGTATAGCGCCTCCTCCAAATCTTCGTCTGGAACCCCTTCGGCGAATGGGGCCATGAAGATGTTGAACATCGGGAGGAATATCTCTTTGGAAACCTCCTCGGAGGAGGCTCTCGCCACGGCGCCGACCGTCTCGAGCGCGGAGCCAAAATCCCTAGGGGGCCTAGCCGAGGGCAGCCCCAGCTTGAGGAAGACCCTCAAATCTCCCATGAACTCCTCCGGCCTCAGGATCCAATCCCCTAAGCGGTCGAGATGTATATTCCCGGAGAGGTGGGAATCGGCGATGGGCCTTGGGAGGGCACCCAGCAGGGTATATTCCCCAATGACGCGGTCCCCCGCTTTCTCCTTCACGGCCCCGACGCTTTGGAGAGAATTGGAGCCCCGCATCAAGCAGGTCACATCGAATATGGGCATGCCGAGCCTAGTCAACTTATGCCTATATTCCTCTAGCTTCTTCTCTATGAGTATAGCGTTGATGAACTCCCTTATCAGGGGGGCCGTTAGGTAAGTCGTCCCAGAGCTTATCAGGCGCTCCTCGGCCTCCTCGGCCACATCCTGCGCCAACTTGATAGGCATATTCGCCTCCTCAACGAGGGACTTCACGATCTTGTCCCTATCGAATTCTTCGATAGCCAAGTCGGAGGTCCTGACGAAGAGCCTCCCGCTCTTCGTCAGGAGGTATCCTCCTACGTCCCTCGCGAAGTCGACGACCATCCTGCCCAGCTCCGTGATCTCATACTTCTTCGACTCCTTATCCAACCTGATCAATCCGGCCTTCGCCAAGCTCTTCAGATGGTAAACGAATTTCCCCGCATCCCTCATGGGATCGAATTTGAGCGAGAACATTATCTCCGAGTATGACATGAGGCCCTTCGACAGCAATTTGAGTATTTGAAGCCTTATGGGCGAGGCCGCCGCCTCCAATACTTGGGAATCCTGCCCTCCGATCAATGGTGCGCCACCGGACGACTCCAATCGAATTTTTTAGAGTAGAAGGGCTTTATAAAGGGGATCCCCCTTAAGACATTCGACCCTTGGACCGGGGTGGGCCAAACTCGTGGGGCGATGGTCCAGCTTGGTCTACGATTCCGGTCTCGGGACCCCTAGGGGCGTGAGAGCCGGAGGCCGTGGGTTCAAAATGATCGGAAGATCATGAAATTCCCACTCGCCCCACCACCAATCCCGGCCATCGCCTTTGGCCTCGGGCCTCAGGGCCATCCAGCGGAATTGTTTTTTAATAACCCTATCCCAATCTTACCATGGGTATGGAATGAAGCCAAGGGAATATTACGATAAAGTGTTCGGCCTGCTAGGGGAACATCATGAGTGGTTTTCCCAAAGCATACCGCTGATCGCATCGGAGAACATCCCCTCGCCCGCAGTCCGCGAGGCCCTGATGAGCGACTTCGGCAATCGATACGCCGAAAGGGCCCAAGATCGGGCCCCGGTGGGGTTGGCCCGGAGTCCGGTAGGCCTCGGCTGAGGCCTCAGGAACGGAGAGCGAGTCTACGCGGGCTGCAGGTACATAGATCAGGTCGAGCTCCTATGCATCGAGCTAGCGAAGGAGCTCTTCAGGGTGGAGTTCGCCGATGTCCGGCCCACCTCGGGCGTATGCGCCAACCTTGTGGTATATACGGCCTTCACCGACCCCGGGGATACTATGATGGCGCTATCGATACCCAACGGCGGCCACATAAGCATGGGGAGGAAGAAGATCGGCGGGACGGCGGGATCCGTCCGCGGGTTGGAAGTCGAGTACTTCCCGTTCGATGTGGATGGGATGAACATCGACGTGGACGCCACCGCCAAGGTATTGAAGGAACTTTCGAATCGTGGCAAGGCCCCTAAGTTGGCCATGTTCGGCGGCTCGGTACTCCCCTTCCCGCATCCCGTCGCCGATCTCCAAGGGCCCCTCCACGATTGCGGCGCGATCATATGCTATGATGCTGCCCATGTCGCCGGGTTGATAGCCGGGGGCCAGCTCCAGGATCCGATGAGGGAGGGGGCAGACGTTATGACGGCCAGCACGCACAAGACCATCCCGGGACCCCAGGGTGGCATAGTTCTGTCTTGGGAGAAATTCTCCGATAAGATAAAGAGGGCGGTATTTCCGGGCAACGTCAGCAACCACCACCTCCACCACGTCGCTGGCAAGGCGATAGCCTTCGCCGAGATGTTGGAGTTCGGGAAGGCTTACGCCGAGCAAATAGTCAGGAACTCCAAGGCCCTGGGCCAAGCTCTATACGAGAGGGGGTTCAAAGTCCTTGGGGAGAAGGAGGGCTTCACGAGATCGCATGTATTAATCGCGGACATCTCGGAGTATGGTGATGGGAAGAGCATCGAGGAAGATTTGGAGAGGGCGAATATAATCCTGAACAGGAACCTCCTCCCATACGATATAAAGCTGGGGCGCCACTTCGAAGCGCCGGGTGGGATCAGGCTCGGGACCTCCGAGTGCACGAGGCTGGGGATGAAGGAATCGGAGATGGTCGAGATAGCGGATCTGATGGGGAGGGTTGTGATCAAAAAGGAACCCCCAGAAAGGGTGAGGGAGGACGTTGTGGAGTTCCGCAAGGGCTTCCAGAAGGTCCATTTCGCCTTCGAAACCCTCAGGGATGCTTATGAGTATATAAGGATCCGATGAACCCCCTTCGCTGCCATCCCCATGGCTCCGGAGGGCTCCGAGGAGGGAGGGGCAAAAAGCCTTTAAACCGCCCCCCGAATGCCCGAGGGGATCGCGATGAGCAGGGAGAGGAGGAGGCGCAGCGAGTCGCAAATGCCGGCGACCAGCGCCGGGTTGTTGAGGTTCTTCGAAGAGGAAACCCCCGGGATAAAGATGAGGCCGGAGATGGTCATCGTAATCGCCGCAGCCCTGATAGCTTTGAGCCTGATATCCGTCTTCATAGCTAGGTAACGCCCTTGAACCTCGCACCGATATCACCGGCCGATGGGGCGATGGTACACATTTTTAATAAGTCGGCTTAAGATACCCCAAAGAGCTAGGGGAATCCGCGGATGGTTGAGAACCTCGTGAAGGTCGGCAAAAAGCCCACGATGAACTACGTGGTGGCCTGCGTTACCATACTAAACTCCGGTGCGAAGGAGCTTATGGTGAGGGCCAGGGGCCAAGCCATATCAAAGGCCGTAGACACCGTAGAAACATTGAGGAGGGCGTTCATGAAGGATATAATAATAGAATCCGTAAACATAGGATCCGAGGAGATAACGTTTCCCGACGGGACCAGATCGGATACTTCCGTAATAGAGATCCTGATCAGGAAATGAAAGGCCGATGATCCCCTAGGAGGGGCATCCGGGAGATCCCGCCACCTCTCCGGTCCAAGGGGAATGCCCGCCGCAGATGGCCCTAGGAGCGCTTGGCCATCGCCGAAAGCCCCCATTCGGGGGCGGCTTAGGGAATCGATCCCGGGAAATCCGATCGCACTCATGCCATCGCATAGTTTATATCGGGCACTTTCAACTCAACAGCCCCCTCATAAGGTGCTCATATTGACAAGTCCAAAGGCGCTGGTGGAGGGCAAACCCGGCTCCAAGCACCTCCTACTTGGGAACGAGGCCATCGCCAGGGGGATGATCGAGGGAGGGGTCAGCGTTGCATCGACTTACCCCGGCACCCCCGCCTCGGAGATAGTCGACAGCCTGGCGGCCGTCGCCAACGAGATCGGCATCTATGTCGAATACTCCACCAATGAGAAGGTGGCCTTGGAGGTCGCCGCGGGGGCATCGCTCTGCGGGCTCAGGTCCTCCGCTTCCATGAAGATGGTCGGCCTCAACGTGGCGGCGGACGCCCTCATGACCCTTGGCTACATAGGGGTCAGGGGCGGGATGGTGATCATAACCGCGGACGACCCCAATTGCTACAGCTCGCAGAACGAGCAAGACAACCGCTACTATGCCTTGATGGCGAACATCCCATGCCTTGAGCCATCGGATCCCCAAGAGGCCAAGGATATGCTGCTGGACGCCTATGGGATCTCGGAGGAGCTGGAGTTGCCGGTACTATACAGATCGGTCACCAGGCTGAGCCACACGAGGAAGCCGGTGGTCTTCGGGGAGGTCGGGGAGCCCCGGAAGGCGGAATTCGTGAGGGATCATGGAAGGTTCGTCATGGTGCCCTCCAACGCTAGGGCCAGGCATGCCGTCCTATTGGAAAAGATGGATTCGGCTAAGAGGATCTCGGATGAATCCCCCTACAATAAGGGGTTCGGGAGCGGGGAACTCGGCATAATCGCCTCCGGGGTCGCATTCAACTACGTAATGGATGCCATCGAGGAAACCGGGGCGGACGCCTCGGTCCTCAAGATAGGGATGATACACCCCCTGCCCGAGGAAAGGATCTTGGAGTTCCTGAAGGATCGCAGCTCCGCTTTGGTGGTCGAAGAGCTGGAGCCGTTCCTGGAGATGCGGATCAGATCCCTCGCGAATAAACACTCCCTAAAAACCAAGATCTTGGGCAAAGAGGAAGCCTCCCTGCCAAGATGCGGGGAGCTCTCCATCAAGCGAGTCGCCTTAGCCATCTCAAAGGCCGTTGGAAGGGATTTTGGTGTGAGGTTTGAAAACCCGGAGCTCTCGGAGCTCCATTTACAGATACCGACCAGGCCGCCGGTCCTTTGCCCCGGATGCCCCCACAGGGCATCCTTTTATGCGATGAAGGCATCGGGGATGGGCGATGCCATATTCATCACGGATATAGGGTGTTATGCCTTGGGGTCATTGCCCCCGCTATCGATCGGGGACGCGCTCTTATGCATGGGCGCGAGCGCTGGGCTATCGGCCGGGGTGAGCAAGGCCACGGGAAAGCCCGTGGTTGGAATCGTGGGGGACTCTACCTTCTTCCACGCCTCGATCCCAGGCCTCATAAACGCGGTCTACAATGGCCATAGGATCATTTACGCGGTATTGGACAACCTGACGACGGCGATGACGAATTTCCAACCCCATCCGGGATCCGGCCTGGATTCGCTCGGCAGGCCTTCGAAGAGGATCTTGATAGAGGAGGTGGCGAGGGGGTGCGGGGTCGAGTTCGTCAGAGTGGTCGATCCTTTCGACCTGAAATCCTCGAGGACGGCCTTAAGGGAAGCGCTGGCGTTCGAGGGCCCCTCCGTCCTGATCTTCAGGAGGGAGTGCGCCATCCTAGAGGCCAGGAGGAGGGCCGAGGGAGGGCCGAGGAGGCCCCCATATGCCATCGATTATGGGAAGTGCACCGGATGCCTCCTTTGCCTGAACCGCTTCGGATGTCCGGCGATGATCTTGGAGGGCGGGAGGATCTCCATCGACCCAATCCTCTGCAACGGGTGCGGATTCTGCGCCCAGATATGCCCCCAAGGGGCCATAGAGGCGTCCGCGAATGAGGACTAAGAACGTGGTCATAGCGGGCGTGGGCGGCCAGGGCGTAATCCTATTCGCCACCACGCTGGCGAACGCAGCTTTGATGAGCGATCTGGACGTTTCGGTCAGCGAGATCCATGGCATGGCTCAGAGGGGGGGATCCGTGGTTTCGCAGGTGAGGATCGGGAGGAAGGTCTACTCCCCCACGATAGCGGAGGGCAGGGCCGACGTCATAGTGGGTTTGGAGCCCCTGGAGGCCCTGAGATCGATCGCGTTCTCCAATGAGCGGACCCTGGCCCTTTTGAATACGAGAAGGATAATCCCGACCACGGCCTTGCTACATGGGCCCAAGTATCCGGAGACGGAGAAGATAATCGAGATCTTCGAGAAATTCTGCGGCTCCGTCTTGGCGATCGATGCCCTGGATCTGGCGAAGAGGTGCGGCTCCACTAGGGCCCAAAATATGGTGCTTTTGGGGGCCTTGGCCGGACTCGGGGCCCTCCCCATAGCCTCCGAGGCGTTCGCGAAGGGCATCGCCGCATCGGTCCCGAGAAGGGCGGTGGGGCGGAACCTCGAGGCATTTAAGCTCGGGGCCGAGTTCGCATCGAGTTCAAAAAGTTTAGATATGGCCCGTTGATTGGCATAGTAGTGGCCCTTGCGAAATGGCTAGATGCACGAAATGCGGCACAAGGGTGGACCTCCCCTTCGTCTGCTCCTATTGCGGGGGATATTTCTGCATTGGGCATAGGCTCCCGGAGTCCCACGAATGCTCGGGCCTGGCCAAGCTGCATGCGCCGCGTCTGGAGAGGCCGAGGCCCCGCCCCTCCGTGCGATTCCCCATCAGGGGCTTCGGGGCGGTGGAGGTCAAACAACTCCTGATGGCTTGGGTCGTGATAGGCTTCTGTTTCTCGGCTAGGGCGCTATGGGACATGGAAGCGTTCCCGACGATCTTCATGGCCTCCTTGGCGACGGTGGGGGCTGGCTTCTTGGCCCATGAACTGTCCCACAAATTCATGGCCCAAAGGTTTGGGTGCTGGGCCGAATTCAGGCTATGGAGGCTTGGGCTCCTCCTAGCGCTCGCATTGGCCCTTGTGAGCATGGGCAGGGTCGTATTCGCTGCCCCGGGCGCGGTTTACATAGCGCCGATGGGCTTGCTGGGCTTCGGCCCCCTCTTGGCAAAAAAGGAGAGCGCCATGATATCGCTCTCCGGGCCATTGGCGAACATATCGATGGCGATCCTCTTCCTATCGATCTCCAGCATTGGAGGGGCCCTCCATTTGGTTGGGCAGATGGGATTCCGGGCGAACTTGTGGCTTGCGGCATTCAATCTACTGCCCTTCGGGATCTTCGATGGCAGTAAGATATTCGAATGGAGACCCATGGTCTGGGCATTGGTATCGATCCCCGTTTGGGTATTGACGATCTACGCCATCTAGGCCCAAATTTACAACAATCGTGGGCCGATCGGTCCTTCAGGGCCCTCGCGTCGCCCGGCTCCGATCCATTTGATTTCTTTCGCAGAAACGGGCTAGAAATAGGACCCTTTCGGCGGGAAGTTATATCGCATGGTTGGGGGCAGAGCGCGATGGCGGCCTCGGACGATGCCTAAAGCATCTCTATCTTGGTCAGCGAATCCGAAGAGGATAGTTCGTACGAACCATCGAGCCTCGCCCTGACCCTGAGCCCGATGATCCTCACCTTCGAGCCCGGCTCCAGGCCCTTGGCCAGCTTGGAGGACTCCCTCCAGAAGGTCACCCTTGTTGGGATGGCGGATCCATCGTCCAAATACAGCTCCGCCACTTCCATGGACCTCCCATCGGCGGTCCGCACCTCCTTCGCGGAGGGCCCATCCACTATATAGCCTTCAACGGCCACCGGGCCCTTGGCGCTCGCTATCGAGGCTAGTTTGGTGATCCTCGGGAGGGATGGCAAATCCCTCGCTTCGGCATCCGGCTCAAAGCCCCCCTCCCCCCCTAGGTTCAGTTGGAGTTCTCCGAGCCTCTCCCTGCATACCGCATTTCTTATGCGTATGACATCCCCATCCTTGATGCCCTCGAGGGCCGCCGAGTTTTCGTTCCAGAAAGACGCTATTATGAGGCCCGTCTCATCGAAGCAGAGGGCCCTCCTGACCCTCGAGATGCCCCCTTCCCTTGCGAACTCCCTCGGCTCCCCCTTCCTCGCCACCCTGAGGACCATATCCACCCCCCTCATGCCAGCCCTCAGCTCATTCACCCTGTACAGCTTGGAGGCGGACTCTCGGAGCGAAAGGGGGGCCTCCTCGAGCACCTTTACGCTCCCCCCATAGTCCACATGCAATTCGAGGAGCCCGCTCAGACCCCTCCTGACCTTCGCCCCAACGACCTCGACGGCAACGCCATCCCTTATCTTTTCGCGCAGCTCCTCGGCCGCTTCGTTCCAAAGGACCAACGGTATGGTCCCGCTGCCATCGGTGATCAAGGCCCTGAGCACCATGCCCTCCCCCCCATCCCTCTTGAAGGCGGTGCACCTAGGATCCCCCTTAGTCACCCCTTTGACGCTCACTATCCTGTCCTCGTTTGAGATATTCCCAATGCTCTTGCCCTCGACCGCCCGCCTTGGCCCCTCAGGCTTCGAGAGGATCTCCAACCGCCCCCCGTTTCCGCATTGGAGCTCCAAGTTCCCATCCAGACCGGCCCTCGTATAACCATGCTCGATCCTGACGCGGGATCCAAGAAGCGCCTCGAAGTCCCGGATCAAATCCCCTTGCGGATTCCATATATTGCACCTTATCTGGCCGCTCTCGTCGGCGAGTACTATGCTCAATAGCCTGCCCGTGGATCCATCCCTTCTCTCGAAATCCCTCGGTGGGGAAAGCCCGATGACCTCGCCCTCTATGGAGACATCCCTCAGCCCGCTGACCAGATCCTTTATCCTCGCCCCCTTGATGCCTCCCCCTTGAAGGCTGACGGATAAGCTCTGGGCGACGAGCCTAGCGGCCCCCTCATCCGAGAGGAGCCCCTTCGCCCCGGCCTTCCTCTCCTCTATCAACTTGATCAGATCGCCCTCCGTTAGGTCCTCCCTAGCCTCCAGTATCCGCTTGATTATCTCCCTCAGCAAAGCGCTTCGATCCCCCATGAAGCCATCCTAATAGCCCAGCACCTCCCTCACCAGGACGACGGATACATTCGTCCTCAGCGGCCTCCGCTCCAATATGGTCACGACCCTGCACAACCTCTCGGGCGAATCGCACCCCCCCTTTATATCCACGCATTTCCCGTCCTTGGCGCAGGGGACATTCCTCCCCAGCCTAGAGGCGTTCAAAGGCGCCGCCACATTGCGTATCCTCTCGAAGGCCTCATCGAGGCCCCTCACCATCTTATTCAAACCCGCCACTATTATCACATTGGATGGCCCAAACGCCATCGCGGCCGCCCTATTCCCGACCCCGTCCACGTTGACCACCAACCCATCCTCGGTTATGGCGTTGGCGCTCGTCAGGAATGTATCGGAATTGAGTTCCTCCCTCCTCAGCTCCAGATCCCTCTCCGGGGATATGCCCGGGATCCAATGGTGGACGACCCTGCATCCCTTCGCCTCCAGGGCCTCGGGTATCCCCAGCTCCCTCACCGTTAGCGATCCCCCTATGCCGACCTTCGACCCCCCGGGTATGAGCTCCAAAACCCTGCCCAAGGCCTCCTCGCGATCCTTCGCGATGAATACCTTGAACCCACCCCTCTCCAAGGCCTCCTTGGCCCTCCTTAACATAGCCTCCTCGGAAGGGTCCACCCGGCCCATGGCCGATCCCGCATCAGATCCATCGGTCCGCGTTCTATTAAAGCCTAGAGCGGGACCCCTCAGCCCCAGAAGGCCCTCGTCCTGGCATATAGCCTCTCCGCCTTTATGATCTCCGCGTACATATCGGCCTCGCTCCTGAAGAGCTTCCTCATGATCCTCGAGGCCGATGCGGGGCCTATGCCATGGCCGCTCAGGACGATCGCCGCCTCCTTCCCAGACGCCTGTACCAAGCTCGCGCTGAGCCAGGCGCTCTTGAGGGCGGCCCCTTCCTCTGGGGATGGCTTGGAACCCCTAATCCTCTTCCTAACAGCCTTGATCAATAGGTCATCCCTCGGGCTCGTTACCGCTATCAACGTCGACCCGCACGAGGGGCACTCTATCCTCTCCGGCAGATCCCCAACGACCCTGACCCCCTCCCAATCCCCCTTGAACATGCAAACGAGCTTTACCTTGGTGGAGAGTATTCGGTCCTTCACTATCTCTATGAGGGAGTCGGCCGGGAGCTGGGGCATCAGGACATCGCTTGGGAGGATCTTATCGAGGAGGGGTGCTGCGAGGGGCGAGCACGACGGCCCCGTTTGGGCCATGAAATCCAATCCGACCTCCCCGCATTGCAAACTTCGCAGGAACTCCCCGGCCCTCTCCATGTCGACCCTCTCGGTGTAGATCTCCCGCTTCGCCTCCCTCTCGATCACCGTCCCCCTCAGGGCCTTCGCGAGGAGCCTAGCCCTATTGGCCCTGTACTCGGCCCCCTTCTCCACGGCACCGAAGCGCTTGGCCACGTGCCAGAGCGTCCAAGCCAGGACATCGGTCTCCTCCAAATATCTATCCACGACTTCGAGGAAGGAATCCGGACTCAACCCCCTCAATTCATTATGGACTTCCTCGGGGCCGATCTTGGCCGGGGAGATGAGGGCCACCCTATAAGGATCGGATTGGTGCAGGACCTTGAAACCGTACTTCGAACTCAAAATGGCTGCGAGCGCCATCCCGATCGCTTCGTTGGCCAATGTCCCGAGGCAGGCGTGCAATATTATGCAATTCTCGTATTGCTCAACGAAGGCCATCCGATCGGTCGGGAGGGGGAACTTGGCCGCATGCCGCTTCAAGAAGTCCAAGATGCCCCTCTTCTCGACCTCGCCGAGTTCCGCCAGCTGGGCCCCATCATCTTCGAGGACCTCGGCCCTCAGCCTCCCGACCTCCTTCGCCACTTCATACTCCACCGGGATCATCTCCCCCTCCCAACTGGGGATCGCGCTCAGGCTCGGAGGGGCCCCCTCCACCTCCACCACTCCCCCCTCCTCATCGACGCGGACCACCCTCCAGGTGGATCCATGCATTATGAATTCGGACCCTACATCGCACCTCCGCGCCACGAACTCCTGATCCAGCGTGCCTATCCTCCTCTTCCTGAAGAAGTCGTAGACGACGTACCTCTTGGCATCAGGTATCATCGAGAGGTTCTCGTAGTAGTACCTGAAGGCCCTGGGGTATCTGGCCCAAATCTTGGAGTCCGAGGCCTTGAGGATCCCCTCCTTTACGAGCATATCCGCTACCGAGGCTAGGTCCTCCCGGCTCAGATCCCTGAATGGATAAGCC
>Ga0315298_1010705_pt1 | contig 10984 bp, 9 predicted proteins | sample WHS_1_MG_FD_203077 | JGI IMG/M metagenome (GOLD analysis project Ga0315298, IMG submission 203077) | Extremophilic microbial mat communities from Washburn Hot Springs, YNP, Wyoming, USA - WHS_1_MG | ecosystem: Environmental > Aquatic > Thermal springs > Hot (42-90C) | place: USA: Wyoming...
GCTATGCCGTGGATGAAGTTGAAAAGAGGGAGATAGATGGGTTAAGGAAGGCAATCGGTATTTTCGGCGGGATTAAAGCCTCTGTCCTCACATGGGATCTGGAGGGAGAGAGATTAATTGATGGAAGGACTGTTAAGCTCATCCCTCTCTGGAAGTGGCTTCTCTTTTCTTCATAATTTTATTGAATATATAATTGTATATAAGATTTAAAATTCATTCTTTGTGAAATCATGAATAGTTGCTGCTGTGCTCACATTCAGTATTTAAGTTGTTCAAAGACCGGGATTCTATATACGGCATAACCTCCTCAGCTCTGGATTAAGCCTTCTTATTCGCTTTCAGAAGTGTATATCCTCTAATGTTAAGAATCTGAAAGGATACATACTGAAAAGATGAAATGTGGAAATTGAGAGCTCCTCCCGAGATTGTATGGCTTTTTTATTAAAAGATCTTTATCCCCTTGAATCGGGCTATTCTCCTTTCTCTGCTCTTTTTATGATCTCTCTAAGCTCCTTAAATCTTCTACTTCTCTTTGTGAGATTCGCCTGAGGCACCTGATGTTGTCAGACCGAGCTCGGAAAAAGCTTTCAATTCTCTTTGTGAGATTCCAAATAACCAGGACAAGGGTCAAATATTTAATTATTTCTTTCAATTCTCTTTGTGAGATTCGTAAGTTCTATGCTTTACCGGTATTGCCTCAGCCTGAAAACCTTTCAATTCTCTTAGTCCCTCTTTTCAGATCAAGAAGGACTATTCCGAGCTCTCCAGCCACAGCATCGCTCAGAATTACCTCATCTACATGGGGATTTACTATGATGTTTACTTTCAGCTTTTTCAGGGTTTTCCCCTCAGCTATTAGCTCAAGTAAAGCTGCAGCTGCATAATATGGAGCTATCACATCCCCGCCACCTGTCCCCAGCTAACTCAGAATTGGGATGAGGGGGCCATAAATTAAGCCTTCTCGCCAGCTCCACTGGAATAACAACATCGGGATCATCGCTTTCAAAACCGCTGTTCACAAGAGCGCTTGTCTCAACAGCCTTATCGGTGCTCAGCCTGATCCTTACTCTGCATGCCACTTGAATACCCTCCTCTTCACCATGTATCCAATTCTCTTCTTTTTCGGAGCCCTCTTCCTGAGCTCCCTGAGCACTCTAAGAACTTCCTCATCCAGCACATGTTATTACAGTGAACAGCAATTTAACCCTTTCTTCAATTCTTTTGAGAGGCGTCAATAAGCCTTATTCCGAACAGATATTCCCCTATGAAGTAGGTCAAAAATGCGGTTTTGAAACGCGAGAAGAAGGCCCAAAGTCTGCAGAAATTCGAACCTGAAATCCTTCTCAGCATAGACAGATGCCTGAAATGTGAACGTAGATGCTATTTTTTTATTCAATTGAGAGCTCCGGAAGCCTGTTCAGGGAGAATACTAGCTCATAAGTGTTCTTCTCCCTCACCCAGTTGTATACCTTTATATCCCAGTAGGGGCCGAGGGCATATCCAAGTCCAAAGGCCATTGCCTCCGGCATCGAGGGAAATAAGTGGAGTTTTTCAACCCCTCTGTCCCTCAGCTCTGCTATAATGCTGTAAAGCTCCTGAACTGCTTCTGTCCAGTCCTCATCCGCCAGATATCCCCTGTATTTGTTCTTTACAATGATCACCTCAATCTCCCCGAGTTTTTGAATGTACCTCCTAACGTCGCTTTCTATCGGATGGCCCGCCATCTCCAAGCCTAAAGCTATTTCTGATCCGGGGCTCTGAGGAAGATCAACCTCCGTGTACTTCAGATCAACTTTATTTAACTTACTTAAATTAATCCTCACCTTTATTTTCCTCGGCTCCCTGCTGAGGTCGAGGACAGGCTTGTAACCATCATTTATCCACTGGTAGACGATGACAGGAGGCCTCTCCCACCTCCCCATGACAGCCCCCAAGCCCAGGGCCATGACAGAGGGACGACCGAGAAAAAGGTGGTATATCTTCCTCCCCATTACCCTGTCGTAGAGCCAGTTCATCCTCTCTATCCCATCCTCTATGTAGTCCATCCACTCCTCCTCGCTCCTCGGCATCCTCCTCCAGTGCACAGACCTCCACAGGGAGACGAGGAAGTACTTCTCTATTTCATTGAACTTGTTGAAGCCCGTCTTCCTCCTTATTGCATCCTCAGCTTGGCTCAGAAGCTGCTCCCTGTTGACCTCCCTCTCCCCTGTGACGAATATCATTGGAAGATGTTTGTCAGATGTCCTCACCTGAACCCTCTTGCACAGCCCGTGTATGTAGTAGATGGCGAAGATGACATAGGGAAGGACAGTTAAGGGGTGCAGTGGAAAATAGGGAAGAACGAAATAAGTTATGATTCTGTCGCATATAACTGAGAGAAGAAGGACAACTAGGTCTATGTCCTCCAGTATCTCCCCAACAAGTATCTTGGATTCGCTCTCGCGCACAGGCTGAGGACCAGCGTGGTATATTAAAGTTTGTGTTATCAAAAGAGATCAGCTGATTTTATGAAAGAGTCCGGATATTAACAGAATTATTATCATCTTTTCAATCCTCTTTGCATTGAGACCAAGCACAAAACCTATTTGCACCCTAGCCGAAATACAAACTTTCAATCCTCTTTGCATTGAGACCATAGAGAACAGGAGCTTGTGACCCGATGGCACTATCAGCTTTCAATCCTCTTTGCATTGAGACGACAGACAGGAATTTCTCGTTTCAAAAGACCTCGCCATCTTTCAATCCTCTTTGCATTGAGACTTTACAAAAGTCCTTATTGGGATCCTGTCCTTTAGCATCTCTGTTACTTTCAATCCTCTTTGCATTGAGACATCGAGAAGGGGATCCTGTGAAAGACATAGATCTCTGGCTTTCAATCCTCTTTGCATTGAGACATGAGGTCATAAAAGGGGTGAGGAGATGGTGAGGAGGAACTTTCAATCCTCTTTGCATTGAGACTTTCACAGTAATGACTGATGCAGGAGCCATAGCTGTAATCTTTCAATCCTCTTTGCATTGAGACACTTCGATAGGGATGCAGGAAGCAAGATGGTCTTGATACTTTCAATCCTCTTTGCATTGAGACACTTCGATGGGGATGCAGGAAGCAAGATGGTCTTGATACTTTCAATCCTCTTTGCATTGAGACTTAGATCCATCTCTTTCATATACGTAAACTCCATACTTGTATCTTTCAATCCTCTTTGCATTGAGACTTGGCAAAAGGAGTTAGGATAACAGGAGAGGCTGAAGCTTTCAATCCTCTTTGCATTGAGACGGGACATGGTCGAGGGGGTTTACTGGGCTATTCCTTTCCCCTTTCAATCCTCTTTGCATTGAGACCATCTTGGGCACACAGACTGGAGCAGAAGCAAGTATAACTTTCAATCCTCTTTGCATTGAGACATACAATATAACAGAGTTTGGAATATATCAGGACTTCAACTTTCAATCCTCTTTGCATTGAGACAATGCAAAATTCACGGCGGAGGGGGAGAAAGGGACGGTCTTTCAATCCTCTTTGCATTGAGACATAAACGCTAAAGAGAGGGGATCAGGGGGATACGTAGCTGACTTTCAATCCTCTTTGCATTGAGACCAAAGATCCAGATCTAAGGGAAGCCATTATTTCATATTTCTTCCAATCCTCTTTGCATTGAGACCCCGTAAGCTTTGTCCCCGATATCCTGTTCAGATCAGCTTTCAATCCTCTTTGCATTGAGACTGAGGAGAAGATAAAGGGAGCGCTGAGGAAATCCCTTGCTTTCAATCCTCTTTGCATTGAGACTGTATGGATGGAGAAGACGGTCTATCACATGGGAGAAGCTTTCAATCCTCTTTGCATTGAGACCTTAGGGAGGTGTACACGGCGGGCATAAGGGTTGTGGGCTTTCAATCCTCTTTGCATTGAGACCATATATTCTCATCGCTATTTCTTCTTTTTAATACGTTTACCCTTTCAATCCTCTTTGCATTGAGACGGGAAGCATAAGGATAAGGCTCTGCGATCTCCCTAACTTTCAATCCTCTTTGCATTGAGACATTCTATGATCTTAAGAGCATCGCTGTGGCTATACTCTTTCAATCCTCTTTGCATTGAGACCTGGATGAGAGGGAGGTAATAAGAATGAGTGAGGATGAGCTTTCAATCCTCTTTGCATTGAGACGGACTGTCTGGAGGGGATGAGGAAGTTCCTAGATGATGGCTTTCAATCCTCTTTGCATTGAGACATCTGTCCTCAAAGGGCACAATTGACATGGTTTCATATCTTTCAATCCTCTTTGCATTGAGACTGGATAAGATATGTGTTGAAATGCCGAAAGGAGGAAAAATCTTTCAATCCTCTTTGCATTGAGACTTCATATTACCTAGCTGTTAGAGGAAGGTTACCACCTCACTTTCAATCCTCTTTGCATTGAGACTCCTCATCCAACACTATCCTTTTGATTCCACCTGAGTAAACTTTCAATCCTCTTTGCATTGAGACGTTCCCAACAACCCATTTAGTTCCCTTCGAATACAGGAATCTTTCAATCCTCTTTGCATTGAGACTCCACCGCAGAGAGTGAGGGAGATAGCCCAGCTATTTGCTTTCAATCCTCTTTGCATTGAGACGCCAGCTGGGAGAACCAACAGAAGTTATAAGCTACCAGCTTTCAATCCTCTTTGCATTGAGACATACGCTATGTATTTTGCAAGCTCTTCTCTGTCAACTTTCAATCCTCTTTGCATTGAGACCAAGTTCTGGACTTAGGTCTATGTCAACCTCCTTTTCTGCTTTCAATCCTCTTTGCATTGAGACCCATGTCCACTTCCAGCTGGTTGAAAATGAAACCTACAACGCTTTCAATCCTCTTTGCATTGAGACACAAGGACAAGAACCCCGAGACCAATTGGGGTCACCGAACTTTCAATCCTCTTTGCATTGAGACGTTGTCCTATCGCTCATAGCTCTCGCCTGTTCCAACTACTTTCAATCCTCTTTGCATTGAGACTAGAGGGGCTGGACAGGGCCTCCTTGGAGGAGCTGGACTTTCAATCCTCTTTGCATTGAGACTTACTGCGTGGTGATCAGGAAAACAAGCTTCTGCAGACGATAACTTTCAATCCTCTTTGCATTGAGACGTGGAGATCGACAATTGCACTATCAAGCTCCTCATCAGAACTTTCAATCCTCTTTGCATTGAGACTTACTCCTAATAGCTTGGCTGCTTCGATAAACCCTTCTTTCAATCCTCTTTGCATTGAGACCACAGCTGTGATAAGAGGATAATCTGTGAGAGGCCCATACCCTTTCAATCCTCTTTGCATTGAGACTATTGCTATCACCTTGTGCGCTGTAGTCAATCCTGCAAGCTTTCAATCCTCTTTGCATTGAGACGTGGCTTCATGAGAGATTTCACGATGGGCACGAGACGAATGCTTTCAATCCTCTTTGCATTGAGACTTGAGACCTTCCAGAAAGCTGTACCCTTTCTCTGCACTCCACCTTTCAATCCTCTTTGCATTGAGACAGGGCTTCTGACGCAGTTCGGAATAACAGGAGTTCTGAACTTTCAATCCTCTTTGCATTGAGACAAGAGCATTCGAAGCACTAAGAAGTGCATTCCCAGAGCACTTTCAATCCTCTTTGCATTGAGACAGGCAATGATGCAGTAGAAAGCAGGATAACACCCCTTATCTTTCAATCCTCTTTGCATTGAGACTTACCGCCCTCGAGAAACTCCCCAAGGGCCTCGAAGAGAAAGTCTTTCAATCCTCTTTGCATTGAGACCATAAGGGCGGGCTCGGTCGCCTACGGGGGCATCGCCGGCGCTTTCAATCCTCTTTGCATTGAGACTCTGATATAGAGCTAAGAGCAAAGAACAAAGCACAGCTTCTTTCAATCCTCTTTGCATTGAGACTTGCTGCTTCCATAAATCCCTTCACTTTCTCCCTATCACTTTCAATCCTCTTTGCATTGAGACAAAAGCGTTGGCAAGATATACCGAGTCGTTCTTGACAACTTTCAATCCTCTTTGCATTGAGACGGGCGGGACAGGACGGGCAGAAGACGAAGTACAGGGTCACTTTCAATCCTCTTTGCATTGAGACGGAGATAGAGAGGGAGTTCAGGGCGATAGAGGGGGAGTTCCCTTTCAATCCTCTTTGCATTGAGACCTGAGCAGGTGGTCGTTCAGGAGGCTTCAACAGGTAATCTTTCAATCCTCTTTGCATTGAGACGGGCGACGGAGAGAAGGATAAGGATAATGCTGAGGATATGGGCTTTCAATCCTCTTTGCATTGAGACTTCATAGTTTTCCGCATTTTTATTGATAACCTTTAACTTTCAATCCTCTTTGCATTGAGACCCTATGTAGCCGTAGGCCTTCAGGGCCCTCACGGCGGCGTCTTTCAATCCTCTTTGCATTGAGACTCACCTCAGATGCAGTTTTGAGAGGGCTGCCGAGCTAATCTTTCAATCCTCTTTGCATTGAGACCGTAAAAGGGGAGGCCCCCTCTGAGGGAGGGAGAAATACTTTCAATCCTCTTTGCATTGAGACTCGCTGTGTGGGGCCACGGTGTAGGTGGCGTTGTCTATTGTCTTTCAATCCTCTTTGCATTGAGACGTAACTTTGTCTCCATCCGGATCACCGCCAGACCAAGAGCTTTCAATCCTCTTTGCATTGAGACGAGTTTGGACGAGCTTAGGGCTGTGGTCTCAGGGGTTGCTTTCAATCCTCTTTGCATTGAGACAAGTCTTCTGGTGTCGGATCTGGCGAGAAGGAGCAAATCTTTCAATCCTCTTTGCATTGAGACTTCCTTAGTTTTTGGTGCTTTAATCTCTTACCTGTTAAACTTTCAATCCTCTTTGCATTGAGACGTATATCTGAGTATTTCTGATGTCCTTATGCCCTAATATTTCCCTTTCAATCCTCTTTGCATTGAGACAGCTTGCTGAGCGTTGACGGCTTGCAGTCAGCTGTTGCCTTTCAATCCTCTTTGCATTGAGACTGGAGATCAGGTACACGGTGAACAGTATGGCCACAGTCCCTTTCAATCCTCTTTGCATTGAGACACAGAAAGCTTTTTATACATAGGCATAATAGTATAGACTTTCAATCCTCTTTGCATTGAGACTTAAAGTGGACAGCAAAGGCTTTGGAAGCCATAGGAGCTTTCAATCCTCTTTGCATTGAGACGTCTATAAAAGAGATCAGAGAGATCCTAAAGATCGTGATCTTTCAATCCTCTTTGCATTGAGACTGAGAAAAGGAAGCAATGAGGAGTGGTGCATTCCGGGCTTTCAATCCTCTTTGCATTGAGACCTCTTGGCATATTCATCACGCTCCCTTCTCATCGGATTAGCTTTCAATCCTCTTTGCATTGAGACCTGAATAGTCTTTATCTCCCTTCTTACCTTCTCTATTTCCTTTCAATCCTCTTTGCATTGAGACTTCCTTGACAAAGAGGGAATAGAGAAACTGCTGAGAGGCTTTCAATCCTCTTTGCATTGAGACAAATAGAAAGAGTGGATGAACAAACGTTAAAGACTGTCTTTCAATCCTCTTTGCATTGAGACCAATCCTCTTTGCATTGAGACTGGTAAAGTATGTATTGATCCCTAGATGAATACTGCTCTTTCAATCCTCTTTGCATTGAGACATATCTAAAACATTTATATAGGCATGAGCTGATCCTCTTTCAATCCTCTTTGCATTGAGACGGTCAGGGACATGGCTTTTGCGACGAAGGCACCAGAAAACTTTCAATCCTCTTTGCATTGAGACTTTGGATTACGTCGTGGATTATGCATAGTGTCGCAATTTCTTTCAATCCTCTTTGCATTGAGACACCGAGCGCCCGCTGTTCCAAGTCGCCAGCATCCAGAGCTTTCAATCCTCTTTGCATTGAGACTAGCTCACCACCGCCTTCCCCACGTCCGCCACCACCTTTACTTTCAATCCTCTTTGCATTGAGACTGAACGCGGGGAGGAAGGGGTACGTCAGGCCCCTCCACCCTTTCAATCCTCTTTGCATTGAGACTGTCCTCTCCTTATGAAAATCCTCTTTACTAATTCATTCTTTCAATCCTCTTTGCATTGAGACAAAGGCGGAACATTTCACAGGCACATAATCAGCATCGCACTTTCAATCCTCTTTGCATTGAGACGGAGTTCCTGAAGGATCTCTCCCTCCTTTATGACCTATCTTTCAATCCTCTTTGCATTGAGACGTGAATCCCGGCCCCTTGGGCCACCACAGCGGCCTCCTCTTTCAATCCTCTTTGCATTGAGACGTTTGTGATAATGGCTGCAATAACAGGCACAAGGTCTCCTTTCAATCCTCTTTGCATTGAGACCCTGAGGATATCGGTCGCAAACTCCACCGACGTCCTGTGCTTTCAATCCTCTTTGCATTGAGACGTGCTGTCTAAACTGCCTGACTGGGCTGACGGGGCCTATATCTTTCAATCCTCTTTGCATTGAGACTTTCTTTCGACCATTTCGTCCACTTCCTTTGGCATCAGCTTTCAATCCTCTTTGCATTGAGACAAACGGCCAAGGTAAAGCATGTATACAATACCTTCAACCCTTTCAATCCTCTTTGCATTGAGACCGCTGGCCATGGTCACGGGGGTTCCGGAGGCACTAAGGGCTTTCAATCCTCTTTGCATTGAGACGAAGAAATTTGGAGGTTATTAAGTGATATCGACATCCTAGTCTTTCAATCCTCTTTGCATTGAGACGCTAGGGTTAGGGGTCATAAGATCCCTTAGCCCTAGCTCCTTTCAATCCTCTTTGCATTGAGACCACGGTCCTAGCCCCCGCAACGGGGGGGCACGGTCGGGACTTTCAATCCTCTTTGCATTGAGACTTTAAAGTTGCTAATTGATATTGAGTTAGGGCGGTTCCCTTTCAATCCTCTTTGCATTGAGACTTGAGAAAAGTTGCAAAAGTGAGGTTAACAAACGGAAACTTTCAATCCTCTTTGCATTGAGACTTCAGGCTGTTTAACTACTACTTTAACTATGAGATTAATGTCTTTCAATCCTCTTTGCATTGAGACAGATGAAAGTCTATCCGCATATTCCTCATCGGACAGAACCTTTCAATCCTCTTTGCATTGAGACAATCATCGCCAGAGGCACTGCAACTGAAAGAAACAGAGCTTTCAATCCTCTTTGCATTGAGACATATATACGTCTCAATTCCTGAGGACGGGGAAGCCAAACCTTTCAATCCTCTTTGCATTGAGACTGAGACCTTATAAGATCTCTTACGTCCTCCTCGTACAAAATTCTTTCAATCCTCTTTGCATTGAGACGTGGGCATCTAGGCACAGGCCCATACCTGCTGAAAGGAACTTTCAATCCTCTTTGCATTGAGACAAGCTTGTGTGAAAGTTTACGAGCCGAGCGATTCTATATCTTTCAATCCTCTTTGCATTGAGACGATGAGCCTTACTGTCCCCATTGTGGATCAGACTTCGACCTTTCAATCCTCTTTGCATTGAGACAGTGGATGTGAGCGTCATCGGCTATGGAAAGGACTTTCCTTTCAATCCTCTTTGCATTGAGACTATTGATCAACAGGGAAGCCATCTCAGAGGTCAGGATCCTTTCAATCCTCTTTGCATTGAGACTGAAAGATGTTTTCTTTCTGCGGCATGCAAAACCCCGTACTTTCAATCCTCTTTGCATTGAGACAGGGAAAAAAAGATTGGGATTATGGATCTTCTCCCCTCACTTTCAATCCTCTTTGCATTGAGACATTGCCTCTTTCTCTTCACCCATATTCTCCCTCCCAACTTTCAATCCTCTTTGCATTGAGACCGAATATCGGCACGTTCCTCTCCTCCGCTATCCTCCTCACTTTCAATCCTCTTTGCATTGAGACTAAGAAGTACAAAAAAGAGGGGGTAGATCCGGCACCCCTCCTTTCAATCCTCTTTGCATTGAGACCTACCGAGAAATGGAACAAGATTATATGACAGCATAATCTTTCAATCCTCTTTGCATTGAGACCTACAGCAGAGAGATAGGGGAAGTTGAAAGGTTTTTGGGGGCTTTCAATCCTCTTTGCATTGAGACAACTTCATAAAGAGGGTAGAGAAGAAAAGCTCTCAGACTTTCAATCCTCTTTGCATTGAGACGAAGGGAGGGGAGATACCGGGGGAGAGCATACCCTTCGCTTTCAATCCTCTTTGCATTGAGACTAAAATTCGGAACGAAGCTTGGGAAAGACGGTGGGACTTCACTTTCAATCCTCTTTGCATTGAGACGCAAGAAGAAAGTGACGGGGAGGAGAAGGAATGGAACAGGCTTTCAATCCTCTTTGCATTGAGACACTTGACACCGGTGCACCGTGGCACCTTGACACTTAAAACTTTCAATCCTCTTTGCATTGAGACTAACTCTGGATAAACCCCAGACACCTGAGGAGTACTTAAGCTTTCAATCCTCTTTGCATTGAGACCGTTTAATGAGAAATCCTTCTTTCTAGCAATTTCCATCACTTTCAATCCTCTTTGCATTGAGACTTCATTTTTACTCGACACATGGCTATTTTATTGTCGAAACTTTCAATCCTCTTTGCATTGAGACTTGTTTTTCCTAGCAAGATCGATTTGTTTGTTGTAACTGTCTTTCAATCCTCTTTGCATTGAGACGGAATGTAGTATGTTATATTTATCTCTTCCAAAGGCTTCAACTTTCAATCCTCTTTGCATTGAGACACAGATCCCCTCCCAAACATCTGGCCCCCCATATACTACGGCTTTCAATCCTCTTTGCATTGAGACCCCTAGCTATCTCGTGGTAAAGGATGTATTGATCCCCTTTCAATCCTCTTTGCATTGAGACGAGTAGCTTCTTCTGCTTTCTTTCCTCTTCTCTTAAGAACTTTCAATCCTCTTTGCATTGAGACCAAAAAAGGGAGCATAGCAACAAGCTCCCTCCCGCCAAAGCTTTCAATCCTCTTTGCATTGAGACATGTACTCTAA
>Ga0315298_1010706_pt1 | contig 10982 bp, 9 predicted proteins | sample WHS_1_MG_FD_203077 | JGI IMG/M metagenome (GOLD analysis project Ga0315298, IMG submission 203077) | Extremophilic microbial mat communities from Washburn Hot Springs, YNP, Wyoming, USA - WHS_1_MG | ecosystem: Environmental > Aquatic > Thermal springs > Hot (42-90C) | place: USA: Wyoming...
TTGGCTGCCGCAAACCAAGCATTACTGTTAACTCAGATACTGTTTTCTCTCCCTCCATGGAAAGAATTTCGTAAATTTTTCTTTTTGACTCGTCTGCCATTATCGGCAAGGCAAACGGGCAACAAAAATTATTAAAATCCATAATACATAGATATTAATCTATACTTATCTACTTTGTCAAGAACTTTTTTGAAGCAAATTAACATGAATTCTCCTATCGAAAGACTGGCCAGTCTTTGCAATGACAACGTAAAATTGTCAGGAATTTGATTCTAAAGCGTCCATTGTAGCCTGAACAATTTCCGGTCCTGTTAAAGCAAAAACTCTAAATTGACTCAAATCACCACCTGCCAGTCTAAAAATACGAATATCTCTTATTAATTCCTTTGGTCCTCCTCCCCCGGGCAAGAGATTACCGCCTTCAAAATCAACTCCTGAATCTTTTCCAGTTGAAGATACATTCCCAAAAGCAATATGCTCTTTTGGTTTTAATAATCCGGGTATTTTAACCAATCCGGTTAAAACAGCTCTCGCAACAACCTTCTGCATTGAGCAGGTATAAACCATAGTAAAAACATTTGTTTTTTCCGGCACAATTAAACCTAAGGCCTTACGCAAAATATCAGTTGGAGCTACATAAACCTCAGGTTTTAAATTCTTTACCTCTAAGTCGTTGACCAAATCTGCCAATGCCTGAAAAGGATTTTCTCCTGAGTTTCCAAGCCGAGAAAGCTTTTCCATCCTTCGTAAACTGTGTATCCTTCTCAAGGCCACGATTCCTAAGTTTCTCAGGCCTTTATTCATTTCTCTGCTCTCTCCCAAAGAAGGTTCAATATCAAGCCCAATACCAGAAACTGGAATCCTGTAGTAATCGGCCCATGATTCAGCTTGGGCAATTTTTGCTTTTGTTTTTCCTAAAGTAGGATCACGTAGAGGGTCAGTCCAATAATCTCCTTCACATCCCGCAATCCATAAAGTGAAGGGCACGTTTTTATGACCCTTGAAAGCATTATGCAATACTAACCCGGTTCTGTCCGCAGTTTCTGAGTTTTCCAAACCAAGTGTTGCAATACTTACTCCCCACCCTTTTTGTTCTAACAATTCCAGTGTTTGTCCATTTAACACTTCTTGCAATCTTTCCGGTCTTCTATCACCCGCCTTCGCTTCTTCCACAAAAAATCTTACATCCTTACCCAGTTCAGTCATGAGGCAATTCTATCACTTCCAAGGCTAAAATTCTTCAAAAATCTCGTTCCTTTTAATAAAGCTACCCAAAAGGTTGTATAACTTGACAGGTCCAAGTTGAGACTTATATTGTTCCATTGCCTGAGCCTTTTTGTTTTCCTCATCTTCGGTAAGTTCCAACGAAAACCAACCTTCTTGAGAAAATAATTTTTTTGGCGGATATAGATACTGGTTTGGTCTTAACTTCTTCTCTGGAGGATAAAAGGGAAAATGTACCAAATAGGCAAAAACTTGAGGATTTTTTCCTAACTCTTTTAGTGTTTTTTCTAAGAAAAAATAAGTCGCCCGATGATCCGGATGTTGGTCCCGAGGATGAGAAACAATAATCATTGTGGGCTGAAAATCCAAAATAATCTCCTTCAGATCGGCAACCACATTCTCTCCCGAATAAATCTCTCCTTGTTTATAGGTTCCCTGATAAGGATTATGGTTAAATTTTGTGGCTGATGAAACATAAGGTTTATCACTACTAAAATTTTTACTAAACATCGGTAAAAGTCCTTGGTCAGGGAATCCTAAAAAAATCAAATCTTTGGCCGCCACCCCTAAAATCTTGGTTGCCGCCTCACCTTCTTTCATCCTCTCCTGTCCAAGAGTAACAAACTCTTCTGGCGAAAGCCGAAGGGTTTTGTCTTCTTTCATTGTTGCTAGAAAATTATCATCGCCATTCGTTAGATAAACAATTTTTACTTTTGTTCCTTTTTCCTCAGCTCTTTGAATAACCCCGCCTGCCCCGATTGTCTCATCATCAATATGGGGCGCCAAAACCAAAATCCTCTCGCCTTCTGAAATATCAGGAAATTTGTCCAAGGAACCTTTATTCAAAAGCCACCCTCCCAAAAAACCCAAACCAAAGGTCCAAAAACCCCATATCAAAAAAATGATCACAAATATCTTCCGATACTTTTTAACTTTTATGCCTAAATACTGCCAAACTTCTTTCATTTTTCTTGATTATAATTAAATGGTACAATATCTTACAATGAAAAAGCAATTAATCTCAGTGGTTATTCCTGCCTACAACGAGGAAAACTACATCGAAGTTTGCTTGGAGTCTGTCCTGGCACAAGATTTCCCAAAAAACGATTATGAAGTTATTGTAGTTGACAATAATTCTACTGACAACACTGCCAGTTTGGTAAAAAAACGTTTCCCTCAAGTCAGACTAGTCACCGAAAAAAAACAAGGAGTTGTTTTTGCCAGAATCAAGGGAGTCGCCGAAGCTAAAGGAGAAATTATTGCCTTCATTGACGCTGACAGTATTGCTCCCAAAAACTGGCTAGCCAAAATTAATAAAGGTTATGCGGACAAAAGAACCGTTGCTGTAGGTGGTACTTTGATATATGAACCCAAAAAAGGGTTTATTGCGCAAACTGAACGGGTCATAAACTTCTTTTACCATCTCTCAAAAATTCCTCCGGGAACGAATTTTTCCTTCAAAAAAGAAGCCTATCAAAAAATCGGAGGCTTTTCGCAAAAAATCAACATGAACGAGGATCTCTATCTTGCCCTGACTTTGAAAAAAATTGGCAAAATAATTATTTTAAAAGATAATCCCGTTATTACTTCATCAAGACGTTTACTTTCTCCTCACTTTTCTTGGTTTGCTTATCGCTCTCTCCTAAATACTCTTTCGATCTACTTCTTTGGAAAATCTATTTTTTTTAACTTTGAAGCAATTAGAAACAACTCGCCTTCAGTCAAGAAAATAATCAATACCTTAAAGGGTTTAGACAAGCAAAACTGGCCTTTTTTCAAAGATAACAATTACCATTAAGGCTGCTAATCTCCAATTTCTTGCATTATTCATTCCTGCCAGAGGCGGGGTATTTTGAAAAACGAAAGTAAAACGAATTGACTAAAAAACTTCCAGCTATTATCCCCAAAAGGTAGAAATTTTCCTTAGCTACTATTTCAGCTCTCCTTTCTCCTCTGGGTTTAGAAAAAAAACTGAACATTTTTTCCTGAAAATTCTTTGCTGACTGGGATTTAAGAAAAACTTTTTGTTTTTCTTCTGTTTTCCCCTCTGCTAATCTCCGATAAACCGCTATCGTTTGAGGAACAATTTCTTGCCAATCCAAAAATTGGACTTTTTTACTAGCGCTTTTTCTCAACTTCTCATACTCTTTCTTGGGCAGAGAGCAAATTGCCTTCACCTTACGAGCAAACTCAGACGGTGCAGTTTTTTTAGGCAAGCAATAACCACAAGTTTCGTCAATAAACTCATCAATTGTCTCGTTTGACAAACCAACAACTGGTGTTCCCGAAGCCAAAGCTTCCAAAATCACCAAACTTTGAACCTCCATCCGAGAAGCAGACACAAAAACTTTTGCTTTCGCCAAAAAGGAAGGAATCTGTCGATGGGGAATTTCTCCCAAGAAAAAAACATTTTTTAATTTGTATTTTTCAACCTTTTTCTTTAGTTCTAGAAAATACTTTTCATTAATCGGCGAACCTATTAAGAGTAATGAAAAATCCTCTTCTAAATATCTCATCATCTCTATTAAATACTTTTGGTTTTTTCTCTCGGTCAAATAACCAATAAAGACCAAAGTTTTTTCCTTTGTAAAAGATTTTGGTCGCCAGTAAGTCTTGATATGTCTGCCATTAGGAACTAAAAAAATTTCCCCCTGATAACCCAATCTTAGAAAATCCTCTTTGGCTGTCTTATTAAGAGCAATCACTCCCTGGCAATGATTAAAAAAATAGGAAAAATAGTCGCTAACCAACCTACTTCTCAAAATTTTGCCAAGTTGGCCTAGCTCTCCTGCTCCAAAATCAACTATTTTTGTCGGCAAAACATGCGAGGTATAAACAAAAGGAACCTTTTTCCTAGTAGCCCATGTTTGGATCAAAAAAGAAAGAGGGCCGGGATCATGGGCATGAATAACTTCTGGAGAAAATTTTTCTAAACAATTAAAAATTAAGTGAATATTCCTCCTGTTCAAAAGGGGAATCATCACATCGCTCTCTCCTTTACTTTCTATCATTAATCGCCGCAACTTTCCCTCTTTCTTTTGCCTAGTTACCTTTCCGGGATAAATAAACAAAACTTCATGGTCTGCTGCGAAAGCTTCTGCCATTTCATGAGCGACACGGCCAATTCCTCCTCCTCCGTCTGCCTCAAACATAGTAGCAAAAGCAACTTTCATTCTTAAATAAACTACCGCGCAGTCCCGCCACGGCGGGAACGCGGTACTCCGACGTTACGTCGGAGAAGTTTGTTTCCCTGCCTGCCGGCAGGCAGGTTTGTCGCATTCTGTTCGATGTACATCGGACTTTTCTGCGAGTCGAAATAAAAATTATACTTCGCTTTATACTATGCTGAAACAAAAAATTTCTCTAGATACTAATTGTCCCGGCCGAAAAAAAACCACCGATCCCCTTTTGGTTATCACCAACCTTAGCTTTTCTTTTCCTTTAATCTCTTTCTTTAAAAAATCTTCTTTTCTAAAACCCAAACTTTTTATTTTCTCTAAAATTTCCAAATAAAAAAACTGGCCTCGCCAGCGAAAAACCGGGAAAATAATCACCACTACCCCACCACTTTTCAAAATTTTTTTAAATTCCCCAAAGGCAGCCAGATAAAGTTCTTCCAGCCCGGAAACTTCCTTTTTAATTTGTTCTGGCTTTAAAAACTTTCTTCTTGCCGAACCCAAATAAGGCTCCGTTACAATGGCGTCAACCACTTTAGGAGGAATTTTTGTTGACAAATTTCTTACTTCACTCTCAAAAAGCTCAATTTTATAATCTTCTTTCTTTATGTCGCGATAAGTTTTAAACAACCAATCCAAATTAGCTCTTGTCTCTTGCACCGCTTTCTTTTCCAAATCCGAACCCATAAGATTTTTATATCCCAACAAAATTAGCTCCTGCAAAATTGTTCCGCTCCCGCAAAATGGATCCAAAAAAAGATCTTCTTTTTCTTTACCCGCCAGATTAATCATCATCTTTGCTATTTTTGGCGGAATCATGCCAGATTTTACATTTCTCATTGGTCTTCCATAATCTCGCAGACTGTAACTTTCATAATCCTGTATTGCCAGAGTTTTACCTACGTAAATCCCTTTGCTCCCCACACATAAAACCAACTCAAAACCGTTCTCTAAAAGCCTGTTTTTATCCACCGCCACTGTTGACAAAACCCTCCCCGTTTCCCTTATCTCCCTCACCCCTTTAATCTTCTCAGCAATTTCCCTCACCCTTCCAAAAACCCTGTTAAGTTCCTTAAACTTCCCCCCGGCTCCGTAAACACTAATCCCAAATTTTTCTCCTCCAAACTCTTTCTTAAGCTCTCCACCCGATATCTCCTTTAAAAACTTCTCTGGCCACTCACTTTCCTGATAAACCCCAAAAATCTTCCCGATTTTCGCCGCACTTCCCAGTTCTTTCATTAAAGAATTCACTGCCAACTCTTCTTTGGCGGCCACTAACAAAATCTCCTCCGAAGCCTCAACAATTTCGAATTCCACCCCCTTCTTGACCAACAAATTAACAATATCAATTTTAGAAAGAGTATGATTTGTCCCCAAAGCAAAAAAGTATTGGTTCATCGTTCCAATTTTACTCTAAAACTTACATAATATCATTCGTATACCCAACTATCCTGCTAGAGACCAGAATGAGAAACCGAGAAACGAAAAGCTTTATCTCCCAAAAACCCATTCACTTCGCTTTTAATTTTTTTACCTTGAAGTAAAACTGCAGGATATAAAGTCAGTTCTCCAAATTTTTGGTTAACTTTATCCATTGCCTTTATTAAATTTTCTTTTCTTTTTTCCTCAGGCAAAAGGCTTTGCGTCAATTCGCTCTTGGGCTTGAGACCTCCCAACCAAACACCCAAAAACCTAATTGATCCAGCCCACCTCATTTCTTCAAATAATTTCCAAACTATCTCAAAGAGATCACCCCCGCTTTCAATAAAATATTTCAAGGTTCTGTGTCTGTATTCTCCCCATCTTTCCCGACCCCTACTTCCCACCCTCGACTCACTTCCCACTTCCCACTTCTCACTTCCAATCTCACCTCTCAACCCAATCCCCACTACCCTCCCCACCATTCCCATCTCTCTTGCTTTCCAACTCGCCTCCTCACACAAATTTCTTAAAGTTGCTTTGACAATTTTTAAATCAGTTGTATTTTCGTACAAGGTAAAAGTTCGAGAAACTGATTGCATCTTTGACCACTCTCCGATCCTTGTTAACAAACTGTCGTCTTCACCATAAGACAACCGTTTTAATTCCTTGGACCAAAAAGGACCAAAGCTTGGTGCTAAATAATCTTCAGGAATTTCTCTCAACGTCTTAAAATTAGTAATCCCCATGTCAAATAGTCGCTTTTCCAATCGTAATCCTAATCCGCAAACATCACTCAGTTTTGCGGAAAACAAAACTTGGTCACGATTTTCGTGGGTAATCTCAAAAACCCCATCAGGTTTATTTATTCCTGAAGCTAATTTTGCCAAGAATCTATTATAAGAAATCCCAATCGAACAAGTAATGTGTTCACCTATTTCTTTTCTTATATCTTCTTTGATTTTCCTAATAATACCCGAAACTCCACCAAATATTCCGCAGGTTCTGCTTACGTCCAAAAAAAGCTCATCAATCGAAAACACTTCCAAATCCGGAGAATAACGAGAACAAATCTCCACAAATTTTTTGGTTACAGAAAAGTATTTGTCAAAATCCGCTGGCACTAAAATTATTTTTGGATAAATCCGTTTGGCTTCGTAAGTAGTTGTTCCGGTCTTAATTCCCAGCTTTTTTGCTTCCCGAGAGGCGGCAATAATTACCGTTCTCCCCTTCTCTTTAATTACTCCCACTGGTTTCCCCACCAATCTCGGATTACTCTGCTGCTCGACAGAAGCGAAAAAGGAATCCATATCGAGATGCAAAATGACGTTCCTCATTTAATTTATAAATAGCTGTCATCCTGAGCGAAACGAAGTGAAGTCGAAGGATCCCTTTCCTTGTAAGGAGAAAGGGATTCCTCCACGCGTCCCGATTAACATCGAGACTTGGTCGGAATGACATTTTAAAATACTTTTTCAATTTCCCACCAAAACCTGTCCCTGTTAAAGGAAAGTTCAAACATTCCCCCGCCACACTCCACTGAAAAATAAAATATCTTATCCTTGCCAATAGATTTTGAATAAGAAAAAGCTACGCGCAGAACTTTGTAGATTCTTTTATGCCAAGAGAAGAGGATTGGTTTTATTTGACCATTTTCAAAAAGAGAGACCACCTGAATTTTTTCTTTAATTTCCGTCTCCACAGCTTAAGAATAGCCGAATAAAACCCGAAAGTCAAGTCCTCCAACTAGCATATCAAACCGGAATAGAGTCATCAACTGGTTTTTGTTCCTCGGCTCCAACTAGCTGCATTTCCTGACCGCAACAAACTAAGGTTCCTCCGCCAACTTTGGTAACCGTTACCTCATTGCCACAAAGATTACAACGATATTTTTCGCCAATCTGTTTGACCGACATTTAATCACCTCCTTTAAAACCTTAAACTAGTTTTTATAATTTTCTCTTCTTGTTTCGACTCGCAAAAAGCCCCCTGACCATCGGACAGACGGCGACCAACCTGCCGCCGACAGGCAGAGAAACAAACTTCTCCGATGTAACATTAGAGAACCGCCTTCCCGCCGGAACGGGATTGCCGATAATTTATTATATCCTATTTTGTCCTCTTTGATCACTGATTGAACTTCTATTTACATTCCCAAAATACTTCCCCTTGGCAAAAATGAGTCTTGACAGGAGTTTTAAAAAGACTATCATTTTTTCTTAATGAAAACAGCAAGCAAAAAACAAATCACTGAAGAAAACAGTCGTGACAATGACTCGGAGCCTCCGAGTGAACCCCACCCCAAAAGCCCAACAAACGAACCGGCCACTCCATTGAATCGGCATCCTCTCCAGTACCAAGGTAATTTACTTGTCAAAATTTCCCCACATTTAAAAAGCCTTGCCAAAAAATACCCAGAAATAAAAAGGCAATTTTATCCTTCGGCGGAAGAAAATAAATCTTCCCAAAAATGTTTTGTCGATCCTCTCATTGAAGAAAATTATCTCAAGACAAAAGGACTTTATCATAAATATCCCAAGCGTGTTTTAATTCTCTTAACTTTAGTCTGCGCTTCTTATTGCCGCTTTTGCACCAGAAAAAGAAGGATCAGCGAAATCAAAGAGGCCCAATTAAACAAAAAAGATCTCCAAAATATCATTGACTATTTGAAAAAAAATTCCAATATCAACGAGGTCATTTTCTCTGGTGGTGACCCACTCTTGTCACCTAATATGCTGATTCTGGCGATTAAAAAGATTTCTCGACTGCCCCAGATCAAAATTATCCGTATTCATACCCGCGTCCCAATTTCTAACCCTAAACTATTTAAAAAAGAAATCATAGATTTTTTGGGAACAATAAAAAAACAGACTCTCTATATTTCCTTGCATTTTGAACATCCCGCAGAAATTACTCCACCAACTGTCAAAATTATTAAGAATCTCAGAAAATCAGGAGCAATTTTACTCTCCCAATCAGTATTTCTAAAAAATATCAATGATGATTTCGCAACTTTAGCAGAGCTCTTTACAAAACTTTCCGAATTGGGAGTAAGACCATATTATATTTTCCATTGTGATCCGGTGGTTGGTTCTGAACATTTTATCGTTCCTCTAAAAAAAGAAGTAGAGATTATGACTAAACTGCGCAAAGAATTATCAGGGATTGCCTGCCCAACATTTGTGATTGATACTCCCAATGGCTCCGGAAAAATTCCCGTTCCTCTTGGTTTTTGGGAGTTCGAAGAAAGAAGCTTTACTGACTACAATGGCAAGAAAGTTACTGTTATCGACTAGCTAATTTCTGCCTTCATAAAAGTCCAAAATCATTTACTTGCTTTGTTTCAGTATAGAATCGAGAAACGCCACAAAAATCGGATGGGGAGTCAGAGGTCGAGAGATATACTCTGGATGAAACTGCGTCCCCACAAAAAACGGATGGTCAGCAAGTTCAATTGCTTCTACTAGCTTTCCGTCAGGAGAAGTTCCGCAGATAATTAAACCAGCTGTCTCGTACTTTTCTCTAAACTCATTATTAAACTCATAACGATGACGGTGCCGCTCGTAAACTATCAAATTTCCTTTTTTGGCAGTTTTTTCTTTTTCTTCCTGGCCACGAGGCTGAAACCAGGGAGCTTGCGGAAAATTACCAAAATCTTGATAAGCTTTTTCCAAAAGCGTTCCTTTTTTCACCAGACATGGCCAAGCACCCAAACGAATAGTACCTCCATATTGTCTTTTGGCTAAATATTCTTCCTGATTAGGCATAATATGAATCACTGGATAAGGAGTTTGCGGGTTAACTTCAATAGAATTGGCTTCTTTTAGCCCTAAAACGTGACGACCAAACTCAATCACCGCCATTTGCATCCCAAAGCACAAACCAAGATAGGGAATTTTGTTTTCTCTGGCAAACCTCACGGCAGAAATTTTACCTTCTGTCCCCCGACTGCCCCAGCCCTGAGGAACAATAATTCCATCAAAACCAGATAAATTTAGGTTAGCAACCTTTTTTTCTAATTCCTGACAATCAACCCAAGAAAACTTAACTTCCACTCCCAACTTCCAAGCCGCGTGTTTCAGGGATTCGATCACCGAAACATAAGAATCTGCCAGCTTGTAATCACCAGTGGCAAAATATTTACCTGCAATCGCAATTTTGACAGTCTGTTTCTTTTTTTTGTCTATCCGGGAAATCAGTTTTTTCCATTCTGTGAGCTTCTGATGTCTTTTAGGTTTTAAACCCAAAAGTTTCAAAGCCACTTTATCAAAACCGCCATTGGAATTAGTCAGAAGAACCGGAACCTTGTAAACACTGTCTAAATCAGGCGAAGAAAAAATGTGATCCGGCTCCACATTGCAAAAAAGCGCCAGTCTCTCCAGCCTTCTTTGATCAAAAGGCTTTTCTGAACGAGCAACCATAATATCCGGCTGGATTCCCATTCCATTAAGAATATGCACTGATGTTTGCGCCGGCTTGCTTTTTAGCTCACCCAAGTTAGCCAAAAAAGGCAAATAAGTCACATGTAAGTGAATCACATCTTTGGGATTTTTCAGTTTCATTATTCTGGTTGCTTCAAAGAAAATTCCGTTTTGATATTCACCGACTGTTCCTCCCAGCTCAACAATTACGATCTCGGCTTTTTGTTTTTCACCAGCCTGTCTTATTCTTCTGGTAATCTCGTCAGTCACATGAGGAATCGCTTCCACGTCTTCGCCGTCATATTCAAACGATCTTTCCTTGCGAATAACCTCCTGATAAATCTGACCAGTGGTAATATAATTAGCCCGGCTTAGATTTTCGTGCAAAAATCTTTCATAATGGCCAAGGTCTTCATCTGTCTCAATCCCGTCATGAGTGACAAAAACCTCGCCGTGTTCCTGTGGCCTGATTGTTCCTGCGTCAACATTCAAATACATATCAATCTTTACCGGGGTTACTCTAAATCCACGAGATCGCAGAAGAAAAGACAAAGAAGAAGTAATAATCCCCTTTCCTAACCCGGAAACCACTCCTCCAGAAACAATAACAAATTTCATACTTGTATTTTACCATCTTTTTCACAAAATTTAAGTTGCAAAACCCTCTTGACAAATTGGCACTCGTTGTTATAGACTGCTAATTAGAGAGCTCTTCAAAGAAACATTCTGCAAGAAATATGAG
>Ga0315298_1010707_pt1 | contig 10982 bp, 10 predicted proteins | sample WHS_1_MG_FD_203077 | JGI IMG/M metagenome (GOLD analysis project Ga0315298, IMG submission 203077) | Extremophilic microbial mat communities from Washburn Hot Springs, YNP, Wyoming, USA - WHS_1_MG | ecosystem: Environmental > Aquatic > Thermal springs > Hot (42-90C) | place: USA: Wyoming...
CCCAGGACCATGCCGGTGAAAAAAGCGGCGACGATCATCAGGGCCAGGGACAGGACGCCGAGGCCGTAGACTTGGCGCAGCAACTGGCGGAAGCTGAAATGGCGGCTGAAGATGGCCGTCAGGCCCAGCACCAGAAAGCGGCTAGCCGTGCCCAGGCGGGGCACCATGGCGAGGACGCGATTCCCTAGATTGGGAATGAAATCAAAGACAGCCAAGGGGTCAGCGCTCCTCTCCGGCAACGGCATCCATTTCCAGGGCGCGATCATAAGCGCAGGGCGCGGGATAATGGAAGGGCACCGGTCCATCGGGGTTGCCGGAGAGGAATTGCCGGGCCAGTTCCGAAGGACTGTCGTGGAGGGCCTGGGGGGTGCCCTCGGCGATGATCCGGCCGCCCGCCAGGATATAGCCGTAGTCGGCAATGGAAAAGGTTTCGTGGACGTCGTGGCTGACGATGACCGAGGTGGCGCCGAGGGCGTCGTTGAGGCGCTTGATCAAGGTCGCAATGATGCCGATGCTGATGGGGTCGAGGCCCGTGAAGGGCTCGTCATAGAGGATCAGCATGGGGTCCATGATTACGGCGCGGGCCAGGGCCACCCGCCGCGCCATCCCCCCCGAGAGTTCCGCCGGCATGAGGCCCGCCGCGCCGCGCAGGCCGACGGCCTCCAGCTTCATCAGGACCAGTTTGCGCAAGATGCTTTCGGGCAATGAAAAATGGCGGCGCAAGGGAAAGGCCACATTCTCGAAGACGGAGAGGTCGGTGAACAGGGCGCTGTGCTGGAAGAGCATGCCCATGCGGCTGCGCAGTTGGTAGAGCGCGTTTTTGTTGAGCCGGGTGGGTTCCTGTCCGGCAACCAGGACCTTCCCTCGGCTGGGAGTCAGGCTGCCCGCAATGAGGTTGAGCAAAGTGGTCTTGCCGCCGCCGCTGGCGCCCATGACCGAAACGATGGCGCGCCGCGGAATGCGCAGATCCACCCCGGTCAGGACGGCGCGGCGACCGCGGGAGAAGTATAGGTCTTGCGTTTCGACAAGGGCCTCGACGGCCATGGGGGCTCCAAGCTGGCAGACAGGGCGCCAGTATAAACCGATCGGTCGGTTGTGGGCCAGCCTTTGTCCCGGTCCGTGGCCTTTGCATGCCGGCTTGCAAAGGGGGGCGAATTCCTTTTTTTATCCGGGCATTCGGGGTTTCTGCCCCCATCCGGGAGCGTCTTTCCGGGAGGAAAAAGTGCTTGCATCCTGGACTTATGCGTGTATAGTGCGCTCTCTGTTTCCACGGCACCGATAGCAGATACAAGGGGGTAAGTCCTCAAACGACTTGGAACGTACGGCGTCGCCACGTTCCAGCAAGGTAGGGCATAAGAACCAAGTACTGTCTGGGGGTGCACGGGAGCTGCTTCTTAACCTTTTGGCTTGTTAGGGGGGGCACTCATGCGCTCATTGGGACATCAAATCGTCGCAGATTTTTATCACTGTGACTCCAGTACCTTGTCTGATGTGGATATTGTTACGGATGCCATGCTCGAGGCGGCTCGCCGCGCCGGGTGTACGATCGTGACGCAAACCTTTCACCATTTTTCCCCCTATGGGGTGAGTGGCGCCGTTATCGTCGCCGAATCGCATCTGGCTATTCACACCTGGCCGGAATACGGTTATGCCGCGGTGGATGTCTTCACCTGCGGCGACATCATCCAGCCCGAGGACGCCTTGAACTACCTCAAGGAAGCCTTTGGTGCCGGGCAGGTTTCCACCATGGAAATGAAGCGCGGTCAGGTGGAGATGATGGGTGTGCCGGCCCATGAGGTGCGTGTCAAGCCGGTGTCGATGTTAAGCGCCTGAGCCTGGTTGCTCAGGCAGGAAGGCGGGCCGTTCCGGTCCGCCTTTTCTTTATTCATATTCTTCTGCACAATCCGCCAGGGAATCGAGATCGATGCCCATCCCGCCCTTTCCGTGAGAGAAGCCCATGAGCACTGAACTTTGGTACACCGAGCGCTATGAAGAGCATGGCGCAGCCCTCAGTCTGAAGATTCGCGAGGTGCTCCATCGCGAACAAAGCCCCTATCAGCGCATCGAGATCTTTGCCACGGAGAGCTTTGGCACCCTGATGACCCTGGATGGCTTGGTGATGGTCACGGATCGGGACAACTTTCTCTATCACGAGATGATGAGTCATCCGGCGCTCTTTACCCACCCTGCCCCGCGCCGGGTGTTGATCATTGGCGGTGGTGACTGTGGCACCTTGCGCGAGGTCCTGCGCCATCCCGAGGTGGAAGAGGCGGTGATGGTGGAGCTGGACGAGCGGGTGACCCGGGTAGCGGAGCGCTTTTTCCCGCTGCTCTGCGAAAAAAACCAGGACCGGCGCGCGCATTTCCACTTTACCGACGGCATTGCCTGGGTGCAGGAGGCAGAAGCCGCCCGTTATGATGTCATCATTGTGGATTCAACGGATCCGGTGGGACCGGCGGCGGGTCTGTTCTCCACGGAATTTTATCGGGCCTGTTACCGAGCGCTGGGGGAGAAAGGGGTGCTGGTGGGCCAGAGCGAGTCGCCGCTGCTCCATGCAGACCTCATTCGCCAGTGCCAGGCGCGCATGGCCGAAGCGGGCTTCGGAGCGGTGAACAGCGTTTACTTTCCACAGTTCAGCTACCCATCCGGGTGGTGGAGCGCCACCATCGGGCGCAAGGGCCTGGACCTCGCTGCCTTCCGCGAGGCCGATGCCCGGGTCTTTACGGGCAATGGTTATTATCACGCCGACCTGCACCGCGCCGCGCAGGTGGCACCGGCTTTCCTGCTGCCGGCCTGACCCTCGATCCGGCTAGGATGCGGCAAAAAGGCGCTGCCTCCCAAAGATCCCTGACCTTATTCCTCGTCATCACCGCCGCTTTCCTTGAAGGCGGCGGGATCGAGATGGTAGCGGCGCAGCAGGCGGTAGAACTCGGTACGGTTGCGCTGCGCCAGTTGGGCGGCCTGGCTCACGTTGCCGCGGGTCATGCGCATGATCTGAATGAGGTAGTTCATCTCGAAACGGCCCTTGGCGTCGGCCAGGGGCAGCACCTCGCCTTCCTTGTCGCGCAGGGCGTGGCGGATGAGGGGGGCGCCGATGCGGGGGGTGGTGGAGAGGACCACCGCCTGTTCGATGACGTTGGCCAGTTGCCGGACATTGCCCGGCCAGGGCGCGGCCACCAGAAGTTCCATGGCTTCGGGGGTGATGCCGTTGACTTCCTTCCGATTCTTGCTGGCGGTCTCGCGCAGGAAATGCTCCGCGAGCAAGGGGATGTCTTCGGGGCGTTCCGCCAGGGGCGGGAGTTCCAGGGTGACCACGCAGAGGCGGTAATAGAGGTCATCGCGGAAGCGGCGGGCGGCCATCTCCTGCTCCAGATCCCGGTGGCTGGCGGAAATGATGCGCACGTCCACGGGAATGCTTTCCGTCGCTCCCACCGGCCGGACACAATGCTCCTGCAGGGCGCGCAGGAGTTTGACCTGGAGCGGCAGGGGCATGTCGCCGATCTCGTCGAGAAAGAGGGTGCCGCCGTCGGCGGCCTGGAAGAGGCCCTGATGGCTGGTAGCGGCGCCGGTGAAGGCGCCTTTTTTATGGCCGAAGAGTTCGGACTCCAGCAACTGCTCGGGAAAGGCGGCGCAGTTGACGGCGATGAAGGGCCGGTCGCGGCGCGGGCTGGCCTGATGCATGGCCTGGGCCAGGAGTTCCTTGCCGGTGCCGCTGGCGCCATGGATGAAGACGCTGGCCGACGAGGCAGCCACCAGTCGCGCCTGGTCCAGGACCGCCTGCATCTTGGGGCTGCGGGTAAGGATGCGTTCCCAGCCGGGCTGGTCAGCGCGCTTTTTGCCGTCGGGGGGCAGGGGGGCAGCCGTAAGGGAGAAGGCGCGCTCTACCTGGGCCATGAGGTCCTTGCCGTCGAAGGGCTTGGTGAGAAAGGCGAAGACGCCTTGATTGGCGGCCACCAGGGCGTCGGGGATGGAGCCGTGGGCGGTGAGGATGATGACCGGCAGGGTGGGATAGTCACGACGAATGGCCTCCAGCAGCGCCATTCCGTCCATCTGGTCCATGCGCAGGTCGGTGACGACCAGACGCGGATGTTCCATGGCCAGGACCGACAGGGCCTCGCTGCCATTGGCTGCGGTGCTCACCGTGTAGCCGGCGCTTTTCATGCGCAGGGAGAGGAGACGCAGCAGGTCTGCGTCGTCGTCCACCAGTAAGATTTTGCCTTTGTCCATGCTTTCCTTAACGTCTGGTGGGCAGGCCCGCGTTTTTCTCGATCTGTACCAGCTCGTTGAGTTTTTTGCGGAGATCCGACTCACGTTGCTGGGACTGGGCGAGGCGGTTTTGCAGGTCGTTGATATGGGCTTCCAGTTTTTGGTAGACCGGATCGCCGGCTCGCGCCTCGGCCAACTGCTGGGCGAGGCTGGCCGCCTCATCCTTGACCGAACGGCAACTGGCCGTTGCCGCCACCGGTTTCTCCAGGCTGGCGATCTGCGCCTTCATGGCTTCCAGGGTCGCGATCTTGATGATGGTTTCACCCGGCGCCAGGGTGATGGTCTTCGGCGCCAGCGTTTGCGGGGTGGTGGCGCAGCCGCCCAGCGCCATCAGCAGAATCAGGGGAATTGGGCTCCTCCGCCAGGGGTAGGACCACACGGAAACAGGCTCCTGCCGATTCTTTGACGAGCAATTCAAGACTTCCCCCATAACTGAGTACATATTCCTTGGCGATGGCCAAGCCCAGACCGCTGCCTTCCACTTTTCCGGAGCTGGAGGCGCTGCCCTGATACATGATATCAAAAATTTTCTCGTGTTCGGTGATCGGTACGCCCGGACCTTCGTCCTCGACTTCGAGGATCCCGTTGGCACCATCGGCAAAGAGGCGAAGGTGAATGGTACTCCCTGGCGGGGAGAACTTCACCGCATTGGACAAGAGATTGTCGCAAATCGTGCGGAGCCGGTCCCGGTGTCCCCACACGTTCACGGCGTCCATCTGCAGGTCGAGGCGCAGCGACTGGCTGCGCAAACTGGGCTTGTAGCTCTGCAGCAGTTCTGCGATGACGGCGGCCAGAGGGACGGCCTGGGCCATTCCCGCACCTGCCTGGCCCTCGGCCAGGCTGAATTTGAGCAGGTCTTCGATGAGCCGTTGCAGGCGGAGGCTATTGTCGCGAACGATCTGCACAATCTCCTGCTGTTCTGCGGCGAGCTCGTGGCCGAGGTCCTCCTGGAGCAATTCGGCGCCTTCGCGGATGGCGGTGAGGGGCGTTTTGAGCTCATGGGAGAGTTGGCGGAGGAAATGGAGCTTGGCGGCCTCCAGGGCGTTGAGGCGGGTGCGCAGCCATTCCAGCCGTTCTCCCACGGTGGCGATATCCCGGGGACCGCTGACGGCGATGGGCGTCTCCAGATCACCATCGCCGAGGCCGGAAACGGCCTGATCGAGGCGGCGGATGGGTCGGGTGATGAGGATGATGAAGAGGATGGCGACGGCGATGGACAGGGGCAGGACCAGGAGCACTTCCAGCAGGGTCATGCGCTTGATGGCGAGGGCGCGGGTGCCAAGTTTGCCCACTTCGATGCTGATGCCTTCGTTGACGGCGGTTTGCAGCCGCTGCGCTGCGGTACCGGCCCGGCTAAAATCACTTTCCAGGGCGCTGCGGTTGCCCTCCAGGGCGACGATGGGCAGGAGTTGGCGGGCGCGTAGCAACTTGTCGTCGAGACTGTGAAGTTGCTGGCGCTCGCTCTGCGCGGGGGCGGCCGCCGTGAATTGCGCTGCGGCCTTTTTGTAATCGTCGTAACTTTGCTGGTAGAGGACCAGCAGCGCCTGATCCTGCAGGACCGTGTACTGCAGGCCATAGCGTTCCATGGAGCGTACCGCATTGGTCATGCGATTGGCGGCATTGCTCATGGCCACGGCGCGGAGGATGCTGGTTTGGCCTTGCTCGGCAAAATGGGCGATGGATATGGTGACGCTGACGATGACCAGGACCAGCGGCACGATGGCGAGGCCAAAACCGAAGATTACCAGCTTGGAAATGGAGCTAGGACGCAGAGCCATGAAGGAAAAGGGGCGGGAATGGGCCCACCGTGTCCGCAGCAAAAGATGCCTTAGCCTAGAGAAAGCCAGATGGATCTGCAAGGGAGCCTCCGGAGCCGGGTGTCGGGAAATGCAAGCTGCCTGAGCCGGCTTGGCCGCGGTCCCGGCAAGAAAAAGGCCCGAAGCAGGAGCTTCGGGCCGCAGGCACTACACCGGCACCCGGCAGAGGGATGCTGGCGCAGGGAAGCCTTTCTTTACTGTGCGGGAGTGGCAGCCTTGGGCTCGGCCTTCTTCTCCACGGCCTTGTGCTCAGGGGCCTTGTGCTCGACCTTCTTCTTCTCCACGGCCTTGTGCTCAGGGGCCTTGTGCTCGACCTTTTTCTTTTCCACGGTCTTGTGCTCGGGCGCCTTGTGCTCCATGGTCTTTACCGGGGCCTTTTCGGTGGTGGTGGCGGGGGCTTCGGCGAAGGCGGCGGTGGCGGTCAGGAAGGACAGGGCAGCGGTCAGGGCAACGATCTTCTTCATAAAATGACTCCTCAATTGAGTGGCTCGATATTCCGCTGTAGCGGAGCTGTGATTTCTCAGCGACTATACCTTAGCATATCTTGTGCCACGTTTATATTAGATTGATTATAATGATATTTTTAGAATATGGGGCGTCTTTTGCCGAAACGCTGGTCAGGAGCCGTCACTTGCCGACGACAAAAGTCATGCCGTACTGATCAACACTATGATCCGAAAGGAAAAACATCTGTCGTTCGGCAACGACGCGGGGACGGGGATGCCCCCGCTCTTGCCCGGGCTGGGGGCGGATCATTTCAGGGGGCGGGCGGGACGTACCCTTCCGGGGTCTGGGCGCCTTCTCCAAAAAAGTAGGATTCCATCTGTTTTTCGAGGAAGAGACGTGATTTCGGGTCGATGGGTGAGAGGCGATACTCATTGATGAGCATGGTCTGGTGCTTGAGCCAGCCTTGCCAGGCTTCCTTGGAAACCTGCTCATAGATGCGTTTGCCCAGGGGGCCGGGGTAAGGGGGGATGGCCAAGCCTTCGGCCTCTCGATCCAGTTTTACACAATGTACCATGCGCGTCATGCCGTGATCCTCAGTGAAAACCGCCGCAGCGGGTAAAAAAACCGGTTTTAGTTTAACCGATTCTTTTGCTAGAGAATAATGCCAGCAGACGGCGAACCGGGGCGGGGAGTCCCCGCTCCGCGGCCTGGGCAGTGGTACACCATTGCTGTTCCCGGGCTGGCGCGCGCAGTTCGGCACCCTGCAGCACGGCCTCGATGCACTGGAAACGGAGGGTGAAGTGGGTGAAGGCATGGCGTTGCTCCGGCCCCGTCGCGCGGTGTCGGAGGGCTAGGCCCGAGGTCCGGGAGAATGCCTGGAGGGCCGCGGCGGCGCTTTCGTCACCCCGCGGCCACTGGGGGAGGGTCCACAGGCCGCCCCAGATCCCTACCTGGGGCTGTTTCTCCAGCAGGATGCGCCCCGCGCCATCGTCGAGGAGGGCGAACCAGGCTTGTCGCTCCGGTTTCCGGGCCTTTTCCCGGCGCCGGGGGAGGGTGTCGCTGCATCCCTGGTGCCGGGCTTGGCAGGCGGCCTGGAGGGGACATTGGCCGCAGAGGGGCCGGCCCGGCGTGCAGCACAGGGCGCCCAGATCCTGGATGGCCTGGTTGTAATCGTGGGCGGCGGCGGGGGTGTGGCTTTCGGCCAGGGACCAGAGGGTTTGCAGGGTGCGTTGCTGCTGCGGGTCGGCGGCAATGGCGTGGTAGCGGATGAGGATGCGCCGGGCGTTGGCATCGAGGATGGCCTGCCTTTGGCCGTAGGCGCTGGCGAGAACGGCGGCGGCGGTACTGCGCCCGACCCCAGGCAGGGCGGTGGCGGCGGTCATGGTGTCGGGAAAGCGGCCCTGGTGCCGCTCCATGATGGTTCGGGCGGCGGCTTGGGCATTGCGGGCGCGGGCATAGTAGCCCAGGCCGCTCCACAGGGCCAGGACCTCGTCCTGCGGCGCGCTGGCGAGGGCCTGCCAGTTGGGGAAGCGGGCGAGAAAGCGGGCATAGTAGGGTTTGACGGTCTCGACCCGGGTTTGCTGAAGCATGATCTCGGCCAGCCACAGGGGATAGGGGTCGCGGGTCTGGCGCCAGGGCAGATCATGCCGCCCCTGGGCGGCATACCAGCGCAGGAGGGGGGCGGCGAGGGGCGGCGGCATGCTCACGGCCTGGCGCTGGGCGTGCTGCGGATCAGCAGGCCGGTGGCGCGGACCCGCCCCCAGCGCAAGCGGTCGATGCGGATCTGGCCGGTGATGGGCCATTGTTGCGGGAGGGGCGGCAGGGTCATGGCTTTGCCGGGAGTCGGCGGCGGCAAGTAGTGACCCAAATCGAGTTCATCGACGCGCAGATCGAGGTGGACTCGCCAGGGTTGCCATTGCCCGGTCATCTGTCCGGACCAGTGGCTCTGGTCCAGGATGCCGTCGACCATGCTGAGCGTGAAGCGACCGTCCCGTACCTGTCCATGGCCCTGAAAGGAGAGGGTTGTCATGGCGTTGGGGTCGCGCATGGTGGGGAAGGGGAAGCCCCAGGCATGGGCGAGTTGCGGCAGGTCGTGCAGATCGCCATGGAAAGCCATGCTGCCTTGCAGGGGATGTTGCCGGCCGTTTTCCAGTTGTCCCCCCAACTGTCCGTGATTGCCCAGGTCCATTTGCCAGTGGCCGATCCGCAGGGATCCGCTATGCAGATTGGCGGCAAGGGCGGCAACGTGGAATTGCGCCGTCTGCCCGCGCCAGTGCAAGGCGGCCGCCAGATGGGGGAGATCCAGCCACTCCCCGCCGAAATCCAATTGCGCAATGGCGATCCGGGCATGGGCCGTTGGTCCGGCCGTGCTGTCCACGCTGATGCGCAGGTCCTGCCAGTGCAGGGTCGAGCCAAGGAAGGGACCACCGTTGGCGCTCATTGCCACCAGCCCCATCCTTTTTTGCCATTGCCAGTGCCCTTGGATCATGGCCTGCCCCCTAGCCGGGATCCGCGCTTGCAGTTGAGCGATGGTGATGGGGGATTGCCCTTTCCCTTGCCAGCGGATGGCGCCGTCGACAATGCTCGCGCTGGCAGGCCAGAGGAGGGTGCTGGAGGCGGGGCTCCCTCCCGGGCTGGGCCAGGGCAGGCAGAGCTGCGGCCTGGTCAGGGACAAATGCTGGATCTGTACCCGGCCTGCCAGGAGGGGCCGTAGGGCCAGGGTCAGGGTGAGTCGGGATGCGGCAAAGGAGGGCCTCGCCGGAGGGCCGATGCGCAGTCCCGACAGGCTGATCTGCAGGGTCCGGGTGGTGGCGGAGAACTGCGGGTTATGGGCCAGATGGACCGGCTGGGCGAGGCGACTGGAGAGGATGCTGGCGAGGAGATGGCGCGGGCCGCCCTGTTGCCACCAGATGCCTAGGGCGAGAAGACCGGCAAGGGTCACGGCGAGGGTGAGAAGGCCGAGGGACCGCCATCGCCAGGCAATAATTTTCATGGCAGGCCTTCAGCCGGCAGCCGGCCCGCTGGCGACCTCCGGGAATGGCGCAGGGCTGCCATGGAGTGCGGATGGATGGGCATCTCAGTCCTCCCGGTGCGCTTCCAGGGCTTTCCGATCACCCGCCAGCAGGGCCTGGGCCAGGTCTTCGGCATGGTCCAGGCGGGTGCGCCGGATGATCTCCTTGACCTCGGGTATGGCCCCCGGATACATGCTGAATTCGCGCAGACCGAGCCCCAGCAGGAGCTCCGTATAAGCGGGGTTGCCGGCCATTTCTCCGCACATGGCCACGGGGATGCCGGCGGCTTGTCCGGCGGCAATGGTGTTGCGGATCATGGCCAGGACCCCGGCATGGAGGGGGTCGAAAAGGTCGTTGACGTCGTCGTCGCCACGATCCACCGCCAGGGCGTACTGGATGAGGTCGTTGGTGCCGATGGAGAAGAAATCGGCCTCCCGGGCGAAGTGCGCGGCGGCCATGGCGACGGCGGGGACTTCCACCATGATGCCCAGGGGCATCTGCGGATCGAAGGGCAGTCCTGCCGCGCGCAGTTCGTCCTGAAGGGCGCGCACCAGGGCCTTGGTCTGGCGGAGTTCGCCGATGCTGGTAAGCATGGGAAGCATGAGGCAAACCGGCCCCAAGGCGGAGGCGCGGAGGATGGCGCGCAGGTGCGGGCGAAACCATTCGGGACGGCGCAGGCAGAGGCGCAGACCGCGCAGGCCCAGGGCCGGGTTGACGGCGGTGCTTTCTTCCATGCCTTCGCTGCGCAGGCTCTTGTCGGCGCCGATGTCCAGGGAGCGGATGGTTACGGGTTCGCCGCGCATGGCGCTGACCACCTCGGCAAAGGCGATGAATTGCTCCTCTTCGTCGGGGGCCTCGGGACGGTTCATGAAGAGGAATTCGCTGCGATAGAGGCCCACCCCTTCGGCCTTGACCCGGTGCACGAAATCGCGATCATCGGGCAACTCGATGTTGGCGCGCAGGCGGATCTGCGTGCCGTCGACCGTGGTGGCGGGCAGATCGCGCAACTCTTCGAGGAGGCGACGGCGGCGTTGCCGGCGCTTTTGCAGCGCCTGATATTCCCGCAGCATGGCCGCGTCGGGGTCAACCAGCAGGATGCCCTGATCGCCATCCACAATGACCGTATCGCCACTCCGCAGCAGGCGGGTGCCCAGATGGGTGCCAACCACGGCCGGGAGACCGAGGCTTCGGGCGATGATGGCCGTATGGGAGGTGGAGCCGCCAAAATCCGTGACGCAGGCGAGGACACGGTCGCGCTTCATGAGCACCGTGTCGGCGGGACTGAGGTCTTCGGCCACGATGATGTGCCCTTCACCGGCGTGGGCCAGGGGCGGCTTGCCGCCGAGGAGGTGGTGCAGGACCCGTCCGGTGACCTGGATGATGTCTTCGCGCTTGGCGCGCAGGTAGGCGTCTTCCATGCGGTCGAAGATGTCCAGGAGAC
>Ga0315298_1010709_pt1 | contig 10981 bp, 9 predicted proteins | sample WHS_1_MG_FD_203077 | JGI IMG/M metagenome (GOLD analysis project Ga0315298, IMG submission 203077) | Extremophilic microbial mat communities from Washburn Hot Springs, YNP, Wyoming, USA - WHS_1_MG | ecosystem: Environmental > Aquatic > Thermal springs > Hot (42-90C) | place: USA: Wyoming...
AGAATACGATGGGACCAACGAAACCGTTGTTTGGAGCGGACCTTTTGTTAATTCCTTTGCCTTCCCCTTCCCTGCCGGCAACCGAATTTTGATTCTCACTTCCCTTGGGAAAAACATTCCACCCAACCTTTATGCAGTCAGTTTAAGGTAAAAGTTCTGCTTTTTGCTTAACCTTAAGGAAATAACCCCTGCCCTTAGTAATAACAAAATTCTCGCCAAAAAACTCTCCTTCATCGGCAACAAGCGAAGACCACAGTCCTGAGGAAAAACGACTAATAACCTGCCCACCAGAAAGATTTAAAATATATTGAGCACTGCAGCCCTGGCCGCATTTTTCTACTTTCGGAAAGCCAACAGCATTCCAACCCGGAGAAAGATTCAGGGCTACTGGCTGCGTGATTTCCTCACCTTCAATACTGAATTTTGAACTGGTTAAAGACTCTACAAAATAAGCCTTGCCCACCTCAATTAAAAAGTCATTTTTATCTAATCCCTCCAAATAAGTTTCCCATCCCCCATTTTGCCAGCGCGAAACAGACACCGCCGTCCCTCCTTGTTTGTTTATTTCTTTAATTAAATCTGAAGCCTTAAAACCATCTTTTGGTTTTCTATCAAGGCTTATCAGGTTCCATCCTTCTAAAAGAGACTGTCCTGCGTTTTCTTTTATCTCAAAATAGTTTTTTTCCTCTTGTTGTTTTTTAGTCAGTTTAAAGTTGAGGAGATACTCAATTCCCATTTTTGGCTCCCATTTAAAAGAAAGAGTTTTGTAGCCCTCTTTTTCAATTTTTACCTCGTAGGGTTGGGAAGGAAGAATGATTTCAAAATCTCCCTTCTCGTCGGTTTTAGTTTTATAAATTTTACCGTTGGGAGCAATAAAAGTTAAGGTCGCGTTATCGGCGGGCGAGTTTGCCTGTCCATTTCCCTGAATCAAGGAAACACTGTCTAAACAAACAGCAAAACCAAAAGGCCAAGGGCGTGCACACTTTATGCACGGTCGACACTCAGGAGGAATAGTGAACATTTTACAAATACGATCCCCCGGTAAACAATACTCTCCTGTCCATGTGAAGAGCGGAGGGGGTTCGCTACAAAAACCATCTTTACCGTTTTCACCATCTGGATCGTTGCAACCGTAATCACAATAACCTATGCTAGACCACTGTCCCTTAGAGCATTGCAGCAAAACTTTACCATCACATCTTCTTGCACCGTTTTCGCATTCTGCCGCTGGCGTCGGGGGAGGAGGCGGAGGAGACGTTGGGGTTGGCATTGGGGTTGATGTTGGAGTAGGTGTAGGAGTGGGTTTCAGGGTAGGTGTAGGAGTTGGAGTAAGAGTGGGTGTTGGAGTGGGACGCGGTGTCCCCGTAGGGGTAGGCGTAGGTGTACCAGTAGGCGTTGGGGCAGAAGTTGGTGTAGGACGGGGAGTACCGGTTGGAGTGGGAGTAAGAGTGGGCTTAGTAGCAGTCGAAGTGACTCCACAACAAGAATCAAAACCACTTTGTTTAGAAGCTTCTGCCACGTGCCAAAAACCATCGTCCCCACAAACACACATACAAGTTGTCCCTCTTTGACAGCTATTTCCAAAGTTTCCCCCACAAGGTCCCGGGCTCAAAGAGCCAACAGGAACTATTTTTCCCGAACCCCCAGGGCAACCCTTTTCCCCGGGAGGAACAGGAGTAACAGGAGGCACGGAAGGAGGAGAAGCCGCTCCCCCCTTACATTTGCACAAAGCTTCACCATTACAACAAGGACTACTTGAGGCAACCACTTCTAAAGTAGGTCCACTACAAGCAGACAAGGGAGCACACCAGGTCTGTTGAGGGGCATTTGCCCCGGAAGAAGTTTTTAAAACCCCACCGTCACACCACTCTCCCCCAACCGGACGATAAACACCGCTACAATCTACTCCACCGCCACCACCTTGCCCGCAAATATTCTTCTGTTGGGTACAACAAGGATGAGCGCTACAAGCCGACCCGCATAAACCATCGTCTCTCCATTGTTCCGGCGCTACACAAGTATAAGTATGGCAATTGTCGCAATTACAATGAGTCCCGCTTAAGCCCCCACACGTAGGTGGGTTGTTTGCCCTACTAACAATCTGTTGTCTTTCTCTAACCAAAGAGACCACCGCCGGTAAAACTAAAGTGCTAATCGCCAATAAAGCAGCCAGGGCAACATTTATTGCCCCCCTTTCGTTTTCAGATTTTTTTCTAAAGTCTCTCATTTTAATCGATTAAAACCGGGCTAACTTCCCTTTTTTCTGTAACTTTTCTAAACTCTCCGCTAATTTTTCCTTCTTGAGTATAAACTTCTATTAAAATCATATCATTACCCTGGGGGACTTTCTTCAGGTCAAGCAACCACAAGCCCCTCTCATCGGTAAAAGTACTCATCGTTGAGTCCTTATCTATAACCAAACCATTTTCCTTTACCAAACTAACAAACACTAAAGCATTTTTCACCGGCCTTTGGTCTTTTGCCCAATAAACATAGGAAAACAAAGGGTGAGGAAAAGAAATTGCCGCCGGAGTTTCTTTAGTTTTAATAGAGGGCAAAATACTTGCTCCGCTGTCTTTTTTCCAAAGCCTTCCACCAGAAAAAATCCGATAGTAATAATAGGTGTCTTGATTTAAATTGGTCAAAACTACCATATGAATCCGTGACTTTTCGCTTGAAACTTCATGATAAAAACGGCACCAACCAAAAACCTCGCAAACAAAAAACTCCCCGGTTCTTAGAAACCGATTTTTTTGAGTACTAATCACTACTCCCCCTTTAGTTGGCTTTTCTGTTAACCAAGTTACCGTTAAAGAAACATCGGTAACGTTGCTTATTCTCACCCTCGCCGGCGCTAATGGCGGCAACACTACCCAATAGTAATAATAGACCAAAAGGCAAAATGAAAGCAAAAAAATTCCTACAAAAATAATTCCCTTTTTGACCTTTTTGTTTTTATTTTTCCTTTTATCCATTTTTAGAAAAACCCAGGGAAATAATAATATTTCGGAAAAAATTAAGCATTTTAGACCAAAAGGAAATTTTTGTCTTTTCTTGAGGTGCGGGTAAATTAGAAACTACTATTTTTTGAACTTCTCCTAAACTTTTATTTTCTGTTTCAAAAGAAACTATCTCCTCCTCGTCGACTATTATTTTTTTAGTCTTAGCCGCATTGGGAGTTTGTAAAAGCAAATAACCAACCTCTCCTTTTTGTGGTTGATAATAACCGGTCGCGTCTTTTCTCAAAGCATTGTTTAAATTCAACAAGAAGTTTCCTCTTTCATCGGTTAGGGAAGAGACGGGCAAAGATTCATTTAGGCTAAAATAAACAATTCCCTCCTCCCCTGCCCTTCCTTTTAGGATAAAAGGCGGCGAAGGCGTCGCCCCTGAAAGCTGCGGAGTGGTAATTAAATATGGCCTCCCTCCGTTATCAAAAATATCTCCCCCTGAGACTAAATTAAAATAATAAGTGGTCCCCGGTTTTAATTCCTTTAGAGTAACATAATGAATTAAGGAAGAAGTTTCCTCTCCCCTGTCGTCAAGGGCTTTGAAAAAAATCTCGTTTTCTGATGTCCCGTAAAGCACATTTCCCCGAACCGCTTGCGAGGTAATCCAAGAAACAGTAAAAGAGTTGGGGGAAAGATTGGTAATTTTTACTTCTTTAGGAAAAACACCCGGCGAAGCCCTTCCTTCAAAGACCACCGGCTTTCCTACAAACAAAACCCACAAGAACAAACCTAAAAACTTAAAACGATTATGCCTATTCCCAATATTAAACTTCTGGTTTTATCTTTAACCATCTTTCTTACACTTATATTAAGAAGAACACATTTTAGAAGTCTTGTCAAGAGGCTTTCCTAGAGTAAAAAGAATTTGAAAATTGAAAACTGAAAATTGTATAATTTAACCAACGGCCCCTGTAGCTCAATGGAGAGAGCGATCCCGTCCTACCTGCCCGCCAGGTCTCCGTAGCTCAACGGACAGAGCAGGGGTTTCCTAAACCCCAGATGGAGGTTCGACTCCTCTCGGAGACACAAGCTTGGCAGGCGGGAGAGAGAGGTTGGAAGTTCGACTCTTCCCAGGGGCACCGGGGTGTGGCGCAGTTGGGAGCGCGCTGCGTTCGGGACGCAGAGGTCAGCAGTTCGAGTCTGCTCACCCCGACAAAAATTTATTTTTACTCCCCTTCTAAAAACGCCTTATAGCCTTCAAAAGCGGAATATATATCTCCCTTGTGGGCAACTTCAAAAGGGGCGTGCATATTTAAAAGGGGAACCCCGGCATCAATTACCTCAATATTATGGCGGGCAAAAAACATTCCCACCGTTCCCCCACCCCGCAAATCAACCTTGCCAATTCCTGCTGCCGGCTGCCAAACAACTTTAGCCTTGTTTAAAATTTTTCTAATCCAGGCGGTATACTCCGCTGAAGCCTCGGAAACTAAGGCTTTTCCTTTACCTCCAGTATGTTTTTCCACCGCCAAACCCGCTCCCAAACGAGGGGCAGTAATCGGATCGGAAACATCTTTAAAGTTTGGGTCTAAAGCGGCGGTAACATCAGCGGAAATTGCCTTAGAAACCGCCAGCATATCCCGCAAATCGTTCTCAGAAGCCGCAGGATTTTCGGCAAATAAAAGCGAAGCCAAAAAGTCTTTAATAAATGAAGAAGTAGCCCCGGTTACTCCCTCAGAACCAATTTCTTCCCTATCCAAAAGCATCAAAACCGTGGTGAATGGCGGGTTGTCAACCTCCAAAAATGCTCTCCAGACAGCATAAGCACAAACCCGATCGTCTTGTCCATAACCAACAACCAAACTTTTATCCCAACCACCATCGCGCGCCCCACCGGCGGGAACTATTTCTAAATCCGCCGAAAATATATCTTCCTCTATCAAACCGTATCGCTCGTTTAAAATTTTTAAAACTTTTTCCCTCACCGACTCATCACTCTTATCCTCATCACTCTTATCCTTTTTCTCCCCCCACGCCCCCACCAACAAATTTAAATTTTCTCCCTCAATCGCCTCGGCTAATTTTTTCTCCAGTTGCTTCTCGGCTAAATGGGGAAGCAAATCGGTGAGAATAAAAACCGGATCATCAGGCTTATCCCCGACGGCAATTTCAGCTCGCTGGCCATTTTCCTTAACTACTGTGCCGTAAATTGCCAAAGGCAAGGCTGGCCACTGATAGGGTTTTATCCCTCCATAATAATGGGTTTTGAAAAAGGCAATCTTTTCTTCTTCGTAAAGCGGGGTAGCTTTCAAATCTAGCCTCGGAGAATCAATATGAGCCGCCAAAATTCGCACTCCTTCACTTAAGCACTTTTTCCCTTTTGCTGCTAAGATGATTGATTTATCGCGATTTATCAAGAAAATCCGTTTTCCAAACTTTTTTGGCCGAAAGCCAATTTCCCTAAAACCCAGTTTTTTTGCTTCTTGGGCAATAAACTTTACCACCAACCGCTCCGTTTTTGCGCCTGAAAGAAATTTTTTATAATCATCGGCAAAATCAAAAGCCTGCCGGATTTTTTCCGGCCCCCATTCGGAAAAACAATACCGACGAGTGAAAGAAAAGTCTGTCATTTTACTCCCCTAACATCAGCAGCTCTTCTACCCTTTTGTAGGAGTGGATTTCTTTTTCTTTAAACCAAAGCTCCCGCTCAATTTTTGCTTCCTGGGGCGTTCCTGAGGCATGAATCAAATTGTGAACCGAGCGGCGTTTTAAGTTTGATAAAAGCGGTGAATCAAAACTATAATCGCCGCGAATTGTTCCCGGCGGCGCTTGTTGAGGATAAGTCGGACCAACAATTTTCCTAACAATCTCTACTGCTCCTGGGGCCTCAAGCAACATTGCCACCACTGGACCCTCAGTCAAATAATCAACATTCCAACGCTGAACCATCTCCCCAATCTGGCGATTGGTCATTTTGTTGAATTCCTCCCCGGGGTCAAATCCCTGCTGTTGGTAAAACTCGCGAACTTTTTTGCCAACATTTTCGTACCATTCGTCATTAACCCCGTAATGACGGAATGCCATTTCTTTATCAATCCAGACCATTTTTAAGGCAACAATCTTTAGGCCGGCTTTTTCAAACCGAGAAATAATCTCGCCCACCAACCCTCTTTTTACCCCATCGGGCTTAACTAAAACGACTGTTTGTTGAAGAGGAATTTGGGCCATTTTTGAAGAAAAATTTTGACCTCTATTCTTCCTTTTTCTCCCTCCCTTTCTTCAAAACGAAAGCGGCAATTAATCCCCCAATAATCGCTGCCGCCAAACCGACAGTGGTTAATTGCCAAACATTGGTAGAAGGTAAAGCGATTGGCAGCGGAGAAATTTGGGGAGTCGGCGTTGGCTGGGGGGTGGGCGAAGTTAAGACTTGGGTAGGCTGGGAGGTAGAGGTTGCGGTCGGCGAAACTGTGGCTTTTGGCGGAAGGATTATCGTTGTTAATGGTTTAGGTTTAAAAATCGGCCCAGGGGTTGGTGTTGAGGTGGGGGTGGAAAGAATTATTGGAGTAATCAGTCGAGGAGGAACTAACGCCCAAACTTCCTGAGGGATTACCAGCAAAAAACCAAAAACAAACAAAAAAATCAAAAATTTTTTAATCATTAGGCCAATTATATCCCCTTAAAAAATTCCCTGTCAAGAGGAAAACCTCCATTGACAAAATGTCCCCGCTGAAGAAAATTTGTCAACGAATTAGCCTCAAAAATTCCTCCTCCTTTTTGTACGGCCCAACGATAGTGAGGTTGATTTTTTCCCGGCGGAAAAGGTCGCGGGCAACCTGCTGGACATCCTCGGCGCTGACTTTATCGATTTGGGCAAGAGCCTCTTGGGGGGTGCGGATTTTTCCTTCCAAAATAAGCTGGGTGGCTCCTCGCTGAGCCACCGCCTGGGAGTCTTCTAAGCTTAAAATCAAATGCCCTTTTAGCATTTCTTTGGCTTTGCCCAACTCTTCTTGGCTAACTTTTTTATCTGCCAACTTTTCCATTTCTCCCAGGGTGATTTTTATCGCCTCGGAAAGCTTTTCAATTTTTACTCCTGCCCGAGAAACTAAAAATCCTGAATCGGTATAAAATTCCGCCTCGCTGCCTACATAATAAGCCAAGCCTCGGCGCTCTCTAATTTCCAAAAAAAGCCTTGAGCTCATCCCCCCACCTAAAATTGCCGCCAAAACTCCGGCTGGCCAGCGCCTTTTATCCTTAAGGGAATATCCCGGCACCCCCAAGCAAAAATGGGCCTGCTCGGTTTTTTTGAAAATTAATTTTAGCCGCGTTTTGTCTTGACCAGCCCCGGGCTCAACGCTGATTGGTTTTGTTATATTTTTACCTACTTTTCGAAGCGAAGAAAAATAATCTCTAATTAACTTGCTCAACTTTTCTTCTTCTATTCCACCCGCCACTGCCACGACCATATTTTTGGCAAAATAAAGCCGGCGCATATAGTCCAAAAAATCCTCCCGAGAAATTTTTGCCACCGTTTCTTTTTCCCCGGCAATATCCCAGCCCATAGGATTATCGCCATACAAAAGCCGTTCAAACTCCACCGCTACCTTAGTCATCGGCACATCCTCGCGCAGATTAATCTCCTCAACAATCACTCCCCTTTCTCGTTCAATTTCTTCTTGCTTTAGCAAGGAATTCGTTAGCATATCAGACAAAATATCACAAGCCAAGGATAAATGCTTTACCGGCAATTTTACCCAATAGCCGGTAAATTCTTTATCGGTAAAGGCATTAAAAACGCCGCCAACGCTTTCTATTTCGCTGGCAATCTGCTGGGTGCTCGGTCGCTTTTTGGTGCCTTTAAAAGCCATATGCTCCATAAAATGAGCCAGACCATTTATTTCCCGAGTTTCGTAGCGTGAGCCGGCGCCAACGCCAACCATCAGGGTGGCTGATTCCAACCGAGGCATGAGAACAGCAACAAGCCGTAAACCGGATTTGAGAGTAAAAAGAGAATGATTATTCATCTTTCTCCCCCCAATCTCCCTAACCGCCCTAATACCCCTAACCGTTTAGCTTTCCGAAATTCTAATCGCCGGCGAAAAAGGTTTTCGCGAAACCCACCCTCGCGAACAAACTTTTCTTTTAGGGCGTCAATTTGCTTTTTTAAAAGATAACTTTCCATCTGGCAAAAACTCAAAAGCATATTGGCTGCTTCTTGGGGATTTTTAGGGAGATTAGGGGTATTAGGGATGTTAGGTTTTAGCCAAGTAGCTCTAAAAGCTCTAAAAACCTTAACTTTCGGGTGGTTTTTCGACCAAATCTCCAAACCTCGTTGGCGTAAAAAATCTTCATAATCTGCCGCCAATTCTTTGGCAGAACCTTCAGCTACCCCCAAAAGTTTAATATAGCCTTCTAAGCTCTGCATGGTATAGCCCTCGGCTATGTTTTGTTTTATTGAACGAGCGGCTTGTTCCATTTGGTCTTTTGTCCGAGAATGTTTATCTATCCATCGGTGACAAAACTTAACTGTCAAATCATAAATAATAGTGGCTAAAATAAAACTAGTAAGTTTTTTATAACTCTCCATTACATTTTCTTTAGCGTTTCAATGCCCAATAAGCTTAAGCCGTTTTTAATTACCTGGCCAACCGCCGCGGTTAAAGCCAGACGAAAATCTCGACTTTCTAAGTCTTGAGCCTGTAAAATTGGCCATTTATTATAAAACAAATTAAACTTCCCCGCCAAATCAAAAAGATAATTACAAATCAAATTGGGAGCAAAATTCCCCGCCGCCTCCAAAACCACCTCGGGAAATTTATAAATCGTCCGCAACAAAGCCAATTCCTCCTCGTTTAGAGAGTAACGATCCCGGATCGTCAGCTTGATACGATCCCGAATCGTAACAGGGGATTTTTTAATGACGCTTTGCGTCCTGGCATAAGTGTACTGAAGATAGGGCGCGGAATTTCCCTCCAAACGAAACATTTTTTCCCAGTCGAAAATAATATCTGTGGTTGGGTGATGACTCAAATCAAAATATTTCACCGCCCCAATTCCCACCACCCGGGCCACTTTTTCCTGCTGGCGAGCACTTAATCCCCTTTTTGTTTGTGAATCCTGAATAATTTTTTTCGCCCGGCGAATTGCCTCCTCCAAAACCTCTTCTAAATGAATTGTTTTCCCCTCCCGCGTGCTCATTTTTCCCTCTTCAAACCGTATCAAACCATGAGCAACATGAACAAACTGTGTGATTTTTCCCAAACCTAACTTTGAAGCCGCCAAGAAAAGCTGTTGAAAATGAAGTTTTTGGTCGGCGCCAACCTCATAAACATATAAATCTGGCTGCCAGCGGCGTTTTCGGTACCAAATTGTTGCCAAATCCCGCAAAAGATAAGTGGTTGCCCCATCGGATTTCAAAAGCATCGCCGGCGGAATTCCTGCTTCCGAAAGGTCAATCACCAGCGCCCCCTGGCTTTTTTTGGCGACTTTTTTCCGAGCAGCCAGCTTCAAAACTTCAGGCATTTTATCTTCATAAAAACTTTCTCCCAAAGCATAATCTATTTTTATCCCCAAAAGCTGATAAACTCGGTCAAACTCCTTTAAACTCACCTCCACACAAGTTTTCCAGATTTTCCGCGCCTCGCTATCTTTCTCCTCCAGTTTTTTAAACCATTCCCGCGCCTCATCTTCCAACTGAGGTTTTTTACTCGCCTGCTGGTGAAACTTCACATAAAGCTTTTCCAAATCGGCAATGGTCAGCTCGTTAAGCGGTTTTTTTGACCCACGACGAATAGCCACAATCAGTTTCCCAAATTGCGTCCCCCAATCGCCCAAATGATTATCCCCTATTGTTTTCCAACCTAAAAATTTATAAAGATTATAAATTGCCTGACCAATAATCGTTGAGCGAAGATGGCCAATGCCAAAAGGTTTAGCAATGTTTGGCGAAGAATAATCAATAACCATTGTTTTTCCCTTTCCCAACTTTGAACTTCCATATTTTTCCTTTTTCTTTAGCACTTCGGCAATTTGACTGATAAGATATTCATTTGCAAGCCTAATATTAATAAAACCTGGAGGAGCAACCTCAATTTTGGCAATAAAATCTGGCAGCCCTTGTCCGCGAAAAGCATTAGCAATTTCCACCGCCAACTCATAAGGAGAAACCTCTCTCTCACTCCCGGCGTGGCTCGGAGGGACTCTCCGGGAGTGTATTTTCAGCGCAATATTGGTTGAATAATCACCATGAGAAAGGTCTTCTGGATGTTCCAAAACTACATCTTCAAAATCAACTTTTCCCTTGCCAACCACCTTTTGGGCCGCCTGCCAAACCAGCCGGCGAATTTTGTAATTTAAGCTTTCTTTATCTTCAAGCTTCATCTTGACAACCTCCCTTTTTTATGATATTTTATCATTGACCGAGTGGATGCCGACCCACTCCGTTTCGATCGGAGGCTTAAGCATCCTTCAGTCGTTTACCGACCTCGGTCATTTTTATTTCTCTGAGCAACTCCTCCAACTTAAGAATTCTCCCGCCCTTTTTCTTTTGGTAAAAACTTCTTTGGCTAAAAAATGAGCGCGGGATTGCCTACCAACGGAACAAAAAGTAATCTCTCTTTCATTGAGCTTCATCTTTCTTATTCTACCACTTTTGGAAAATTAGAAAAATAGAAGCAAAAAATTCTCCTCTTTGACAAATTAACGCATATGCGAAATTTTGTCAAATTCAAAATTTCTCCTAAAACGGTGGGCGGGCAAAATTGACAAAATGTCCCCGCTGAAGAAAAATTGTCAATAAAATAAATCTATAAACTAAACGCCCAAGTTTATTTTTCCCTTTTCAAAATCAACCTTTATTTTTTCCCCTGCTTTTATTTTTCCTTCCAAAATCCGCAGGGCGATTTCGTCAACAATCAGCTCTTCCAAAACCCGGCGTAGAGGTCTGGCACCAAAAACTGGATCAAACCCTACCGAAACTAGGTAATCTTTGGCTTTTTGGGAAACTTCCAAACTTAATTTTTGCTCGGACAGGCGGG
>Ga0315298_1010711_pt1 | contig 10979 bp, 5 predicted proteins | sample WHS_1_MG_FD_203077 | JGI IMG/M metagenome (GOLD analysis project Ga0315298, IMG submission 203077) | Extremophilic microbial mat communities from Washburn Hot Springs, YNP, Wyoming, USA - WHS_1_MG | ecosystem: Environmental > Aquatic > Thermal springs > Hot (42-90C) | place: USA: Wyoming...
AGGTAGAAATTCAGGAAGTCCTTCTGCCTGAAATTGGCAGTGAGGATGTTCTTATAGAAATTGAATACTCATCCATCAGTATAGGAACAGAACGCTGGTGCCTGACTGGAAAACTCCGGGAACCCGGCAAGCCGCTGATGACTCCATTTCCACACATCCCGGGATATCAGGCCGCAGGTGTGATAAAAGAAATCGGCAGAAATGTAAAGGGCCTATCCTCAGGGGAAAGGGTTTTTAGTGCCGGGACACGGGTTGCTGCCGGCTGGAAGGGTTCCTGCTGGGGTGGACACGCACATCATCATATCACTGATTACCGCAATATCCTTAAACTGCCAGAAAATGTTAGTACATTTGAAGCATCAGGTCTTCTTCTTGCGCAGGTCGGATACAACGGTGCTTCAAAACCCCGCGTCAGCCAGGGTGATCCTGTGGTTGTTATCGGAGACGGGCTTGTCGGACAATGGGCTGCACAGGCATTCCGCGCCCGCGGAGCGCATGTGATAATGTCCGGACACCACGCATCACGGCTTGAGATAGCGAAAAAATTCAGTGCAGACGAGGTTGTCAACAGCAGGGAAGTCAATTTCCCGTCGCTAATCCGGAAGCAGTATCCTGATGGGGTTCCTGTCGTGGCAGAGACAGCAAGCAAAAGCGCTCTTGTGAGAATGGCGATAGATTTATTAGAATACGAAGGACAGTTAGTCCTGCTCGGTTACTATCCTGAAGGTGAGTGCCTGGTTGATATTCACTGGATAAGAGCAAGGGAAACAACTGTGTATTGTCCGAACAATTCAAAGATAGACCGCCTGAAAAATACCCTGCAACTTGTCGCAGATGGGAAAATGCACATCCAGGAAATGGTAACGCACACCTTCCCCTATGAGCAGGCGCAAGACGCCTACCGACTGCTACTTGAAAAACAATCAGAATTTCTTGGCGTGGTTCTCGCGTGGAAGTAACAACGCGGAGGAATACCTTTATGAAAGCAATTCAGATTGTGGCGCCGAAAAAGGTTGAAATTGTTAACGTGCCTGTCCCATCCATTGCTGCGGATGAAGTGCTTGTGAGGGTGGAGTGCTGCGTAACCTGTCCCCACTGGGATATTACCCTTTACAATGGTGTTGATATTTTTGAAAGGCCAGGATTCCCGAAATACCCGATTCCATACGGTTATCCCGGACATGAAATGGCAGGGATTGTGACAGCGGCTGGCGAACAGGTAACTTCATTGAAAATTGGAGACAGGGTTGCCACGCTTTGCACTGCTGGAGAGTTTTCTCCTGGGTTCTATTGCGAATATGTCAACCGGCCAGAGGGTCTGGTGACAAAAATTCCAGATGAGGTTTCATACGAAGCCGCTGCAAGCATGGAAATGTGTCGCTTCATGGTTCCATATATCAGGATGCTCGGTCTGGATAACATAATCGGGAAGCGGGTGGGCGTTACTGGAATGGGGCCTGCTGGATTGATTGCCATGCAGATGCTGAAATCGCTTGGGTCTGCGGAAGTTGTGGCAGTAGATGTAATTCCAGAAAGGTTGGAACTGGCAAAGAAACTCGGGGCAGATGAAACTGCAAACAGCGCCACAGATGAAATCAAGAAACTGAAAGATAAGCCACTGGGCGCAGCGATTGACTGTTCGGGGATTTCAGCAGGTCTTCAGATAGCGCTTGACCACACACGCGGCTCGGTTTCAGTATTCGGTGTCCCGCACGGAAATACTGTGTTCACAACACGCCACTGGGGAACAAACATCCTTTCAGGAGGTGTTGGTGGCCCCACAGCAGAAGACACAAATTTCGTGCTCTCCTTGTGGCGCAGGAGACAACTGAATACAGCGGCACTTGTGACCGTAAAACTTCCATTTGAGAGGTATGCAGAGGGTGTGGAACTGCTCATGGCGCGCAAGGCAATCAAGGTAGGGTTTTATCCGGGTTGAAATTATTGACATTACCTGCGCGGCTTCAGAAGGCAAATCCGGGATCTATCTTTTCTATCTACACTGTAGTCCTGATGAAAATCAGCAGCCTTCCCCATGGTTGTGTAGGCATTGATGAATCAAGGCCGATCGGCGTGCTTGACTGGTTTGACATCGCAGCCGGCTGGGGCCTTAACGGGGTAGAAATAATGGATCAATGGGTGACAGGGGATTCAATCTCTGCGGAAAGGGAGAACTGGAATCGGTCGTTCATGTCAGACGTGCAAAGAAAACTCTCCGACCTCCCTCTGGAAGTATCGGGGTTCATCAATCACGGTCCTTATGTCTGGCCTTCAGCCCAACAAAACGAAAAGGACCTGGACAGGGTGCGGTTCTTTATGGACTGGGCGGCTGAACTCGGAAAGATATTCAGGGTGACGACCGGGGTCGGAACAAAGGTTTTCAAGGGGCTTCCAGGATATGCGGCACCGAAAACCCATATCCCGGACCTTGAAACAACAAGAGTTTTCAGTGAGATGGTGGATATCCTGCTTCCTTACGCGAAAGCGCGCGGTTTGGTGATCGCATTGGAGGAACATCCGGGTTTTGCAGGCACAGTGGCTAAGATGGAAAAGATTCTGGGGCTTATCGCAGATCCGGGTTTTGGTATCGCGTTTGATATGAAGAACACTTTGCGGGAAGGAGAAGACCCTGCGGTGATTCTGGAAAAGAAGAATTTCATGGACAGGATTCTGTACACGCACGTTGATAACTTCAGGAATACGGCGTCCGGATGGGACAGATCCGTGTCTATAGACAGGGGAGGGGTTGACATCCGTCGCCTTGTTCTCGGGCTCAAGGCCAACGGTTATGACGGCTGGCTGAGTGAATATGGCGGAAAACAAATGAATCACGTGCTCCATTCCGCCAGATGGCTGCGCTCTGTCTGGAATGAAGGAGCGCCCGGCACAGCATCTGCTTCTAACAACTGCAAGATACCAATCTGACTTCAGGCAACCGAATCAGGAAGTGGTTCTGAATTGAACCAGTCAGTAATTTCTACTGCAGTCAGGGGCTTACCCTGCACCAGTTGCTGCATCGGATAGAGTATCTTTCTCCTTATGTAATCCATTTCTTCCTGCGTGTAGTCCCATGGCTGGTTTTCGTCAGGCATTCCATTTTCAAGGGCATGCAGCAGCCGGGGAAAATCCGCATCACGAATAATGCGGAAAAATTTTACCCCTGCCTTTCTGGCGTATTCAAGATCCCTGCTTGAATCGGCCGCAAAAAGAATCTCCTTATATCCTCTTGACTTAATCCATTTTAAGATATCCGCCTTGTCCGAACCGCCCGCTGGATTGCTGCCCTTGATGCCGCAGAACAAACTTCTGTCAAACCCATGATGGTCAAAATCCTTTTCCAGTATATCCTGGACAACTCCGGAGGCGATGTATAAATCATACTTCTGTGCAAGGTGCGCTATCGTTTTTTTCGCGCTTGGAAACGGCTTCCAGTATTTATCAGCAGCAACACTGTTCAGCGATGAATAGATTCTGTCGTATGTTTCCCGCACCTTTGAATATTCCTGCTGGAGTTGTTCGCTCACACCGAATTCTGCCGGGTTCGTCACTGCTTCAGGGCGGCCTGTGATGATGGAGTTTGTAATCGCTGAGAGTTGCTCAAAACGCGGCGCTCCGGGATATCGCCTGAATGCGCGAAACATTGCCGATATGTCCCTGTTCAGGTCGTCGGGATGAAGGAAGCACCTGTAGCCCGTCTGCCAGCATGCGGCGAATGCAGAATAGTTGATATGCATTGCTTTATCAAATCCGCTTGAAACCAGTGCACCGTCAAAATCAAATGCAATTGCCTGTTCTTTCATAAACGCTCCCGGCGGCTGTGGACACAGACAAAAAAGTATTTTATCATATTGCCTCTGGAAATTCTTTTATTTTTTTGTTTTATCATAAGGAGCGAGAAAATGCTGAAAATCAGGAAAGACGGGAGTGCAATTACGGTTGAAACAGGTTCGGGAAGGATAACCTGGGATGCAGCGCGCGGTGGAGAAATAACAGGTTTCTGGTGCAAGAACGAATTGTACACGCACAAACTTCTTGCCCGGCCGGATACAATCCCGGGACTAACTTTTGTCATCAACGGGAGGCTGTTCCGGCTTTCTGACATCAGGTCCAAACTTACAGTCCAGTCAGTTGAAGAAAATGACAGAATCGTGATCAAAAACAGCGCTTTGCTTGCTGAAGGCAACATTATTGTAAATCAAACCTATGAGATTTTTCCTGAGGGCGCTGTTTTCTGCCATCAGGAGATTGAGGTTCCCTCAGGGAAATCCTTTACACTCGGAGAACTCTCAATGAATGTGGCGCTTGATGTGTCTTCAGCGAGGACAGCGCGGTGGGGCCGCTTCACTCGTTCACCCTGGTATAAGAAGGATTTTTCCACCACACATGTCTTCTATGGAATGGACCTTTACAAGCAACTCCATGAGACCTCTTGCGAACAGGAACTCTGGCCACTCGTATCAATAGACCTTGGCTGGGAAGAAACAAAATTCTTCAGCAACAAGATTGAATTCCTGCTGGATGAATGGACAAACTTCAGTGATGGGCCGCGCGAGAACACGATGAGCCGGGGCGGCAGTGAGGGAGGGAAATGGGGTTTTCACTGGTACCTGCATCAGGGCAGTCCGCTTTCAATTTCCAGCCAGTACAGGTATCTGAATAAGTGGGCACTATTATTTTTGACAGCAAGGATGAGACCCGGAAAGGATACAGACCCTGCAATGCGAAACAATGCTCTTGGTTGTCGGGTAGCCCATTGCATGTACCCGTATGCAAAGACATCGTCGGAGTGGCCGGATGTGCTGATACCGATAAGGCAGGTCGCATGCCAGCCGCCGCAATACTTTAAGGGGAATCCTGAAATCAGTCGCGTTGACGAAGCGGCTGACTGCGGCGCCAATCTTATGATTATCCACCAGTTCTGGATGAGGAATCCTGGAACAAACTGCGAACCGCCTGCTGACTATATTGTTAAAGACCCGGAGTGGTTCAAAGCATTTGTCAATCGGTGTCACCAGCGTGGTATGCGGGTCCTGACATACATTCGTGGTTGTGAGCAATATCATATGTATCAGACATGGTTTGAGGATTATCTCAAGCGCGACTGGGATGGACTTTATCCAGACTGGAATTCGCCTCACGCAATGGGCTTTACCAAGACATCCATTGTTCACTGGTCCACATACGGCTATTTTATGTACCTGAGGGCGATGCGCAAGCGCGTTGGGAATGGCGGTGTGATTATCGGCCATACTGGATTTGCTTTTGGTCTGAGCCAGAGTTGCATTGATGTTGCGCTCGGCGGGGAGCTATCAATCAGGCACGATGAACTTCTAACACTGCCAGAAAGTACCGCTTATTATGCATGCCTTGATTGTTCTGGAGCGCACCTGATAGGTGGCAATCTGAAGGACAGGGCAGAGTTTTCTGGGAAAAAAGCCGCTGCTCTATGTTCTGCTCTGGGAATGACAGGGCACCCGGTTCTGGAGCCCGGCGTTCCGTTTGCGAAGTCCGCTGCTTACATGCAGCCGCTCTGGGATGCAATGAGGTCCCTGCCAGGCCATATAACCAAACTTCACAACCCTGCCTATAGCCCGACGCTTGCTGTTTCATGCGAGAACGATTGGCTCTTTCCGAGCATCTGGCAGGGTTCAGACGGTCAAGCGCTCCTTTTGGTAACCAATCTTGACGATAAACATCAAAATGGAACCGTGAATCTGAAGATTTCAGAACTTGACGTGCCCAGGAACGCAAAGGTAAGAATACTCAGCATAAAAGGGACAGCGCAGGACACTGCGTTTGCAAAGGGTTCTACAGTTAAAATCAAAGGTCTTCCATCACAATCGTTCTGCGCCTTTCTTATTGGATAACAGGAAGGTGTTTCGGGCAGTCAAAAGGCAGGTTTACCGGCCTGAAGATTGCTTGCTGAACTCCAGAATTTCTGCGGCTTTTCTCCATTCAATCATGCCTCCACTAACCCCGAGCCGGTCAATGGCAGGAAGACGCTTCCAATCCAGAGGACTGATACGTTCCTGTCGCACAAGATCAAGAAAGGTGCTGCGGAAACAGGCATACTGGTACACCATTTTGAGATGGTCTCGTAAGTCCTCTATCATTTCATCCCGGTCAACAGCAAGAGGGATTTTTGACACCCATGTGCGGTCTGCTCGTGCGCATTCCAATCCTGCAAGTGCACTTCCTGCAAGCGTGGCATCTGCATCAGGATCAGGTGTTCCTGCTCCGAGATATGAGTCATTGAATGCGCTGTCGCCGGCAATGTCCCTGTTGCGGATTCTTGCGATCGCATGGTAACCATCATAAACCGCTTTCGCAAGTTTCGGGCCGAACACGCATAGGCAAAACTCGCGAAGAATTTCAAAAGGGTCCCTTGCAGGAAACCACATCAGCCGTGCCGCTATATATGCGCTCGCATCTGCCAGTCCATGACAGTTGACAGGCATTGATACATACTCAAGAATATCCCCGGCCTGCGGCGGCATTGTTCCAAACTCCCTGCCGAGACGTTCTGCTTCCACATGTAGGGATGCGGTAATTTCCTGGTCTGATGTGTACCATGCCCACAACCCATACTTTCTTCCCCATTTTTTGCAAAGCGCCGCAATCTCTGAATCATATTTTCTGCTTGCAATCATGATGTCAGGATGGAGCAAATCAACCACCTTTGTAAGCATCCACCAGTTGAAACTGCATGTCCAGGTGCTGGAATGACTTGAACAGACCTCTTTTGTGCTGAATCCATCGTGGTCGGAAGCAAGCGGCCAGACATTGAATGTAGCGGTAAGGCGTGGATTTCTCTTCCTGAATGTCTCAAACTGGTGATTCATAATCCTCATACAGGTACCCATTGTACATCCATTCCTGCTGCAGCCGCCGGGGTCAAAAAAATGACTGATGACATGGTCTGAGAAAGGCATATATTCAGACATATAATCCATGTGCGCCTGTATCATACGGCGTCCTTCCGGGTCGTTCCAGCATTTGGAATCCTTGATAGGGAAATCAGGAGAGAAAATGATCGGCTCGTCACACAGCGGGTCGTTCCAGTCCGCAACAACGCGTTTTCCGTTCATCAGCCAGCCATATGCGCCCCATGTCAGAAGGGTTACCCTGTTTCCTATCTTGCGGGTTTGACGCATCATGTCCAGAAGTTTCTCTCGCCACCCGCGACGTGTCACAAGACATCCGCTGTGAAGATAATTTTCTGCCTCATCGCTGAACTGAATGGAGTTGAAGCCGAATGCATCCATCTGTTCAATATATGCTTTCAGTTTCGTTTCATTCCAGTTTTCTATGCAATACTTTTCCACGATGCGGCGAAGTGCTGCTTTCCCTCTTTTTTCATCAGGACAGTTCAACCGTGCAGCGCGACTATTAAAAATGATGTCATAGGTGCGACACAATTTATTCTCTGGCATTTCATCCACATAGACGAATGGGTCCCATGGACATGCATCGCCCAGTATGACCTCGCGGTACTTGATAAACGGATTTATGAGAACATCCTGAATTTCTAATAGGACTGTGTTCCCATGAATCGGGAGATTTCGTATGAGATGGTGCACAGCGTACTTGTCTCCATGTTCAGTCACTCCTGCCGCGATAACGATTGTCCGCCCGTTTTGCTTGATGGTTTTCAACGCATAGGCATCTTTCCTGAGGTCTTTCTGGCCAAAGGAAAAGCCGGCCTGTGCTGCCTGTTTATTGCGTTGGGGAGACCCGATGACAATACAGTCGCTTGTTTCTGCCTGTCTGGAACTATCTGGAATGATGGCAATGGGAGACCCTGCTACACTCTGGATGTAATTCTGTAGGTGCACCGCAGCATACTTTGAAATTTCCCCTTTCTCAGGCACGATTATTTTAAGGCTCACTCTGCCTCCTGTAAGGAAAGGTTCAAACCCTGCATCAAACCTGAAGAAAATGCCGGATAGCCATCAGCGCAAATCTAACGGATTCAGTTGCAGATAGCCCGTTTCGCTTCTTTCCACATCCAGATTTTGCACCAGGCCGCATTTTACTTTAGAATTGTAAGCCCGTCTGCTTGTGCGATTGCGCGTGGCACCAGAAGTTCACACGGTGATTTTGCCCAGTACTGCGGGACGGAATAGAAGAATGGGAATGCAAATCCGTTTCCAGAAATCATCGCAATGCTTCCGTCTTCACCCGGGTTAAGTGCGATTGTATATGTCCCGCGTTTGCTGATATCAATTTTTCTTGCAGGGATTGCTCCTGCTGCAGGCAACCCATTGTACAATGATAGGATTTTATACCCATAAGAATCCCAGACCTCAAGGTCAACGCTTTTTGTACCCTTCGGGATATAGAAATATACAGGGTCCTGCGTGAGACCATCGGCGTTTGTATAGTAGGTATGGGAAGATGTTCTGGTGTTAAATTTTCCTGTTGCAACATCATAGTCAAGTGTGGCCTGCTGGGCAACATTTCCGCCATAACCAAGGGTAAAGCGGTATGTGCCGGGATTTTTCGCCTGAATCCTTACTTCCACCAGTTGTTTTTTTCCACCATCCGACCCTGTAACTTCTTTTGAGGGTTTCACAGTTACCGCCTTGTCCAGAATTACTTCCCATTTTTTCAAAGATGCATTCCACCAGTCAACTCCGTATTGAAAATCGCGCGCCATGTAGTAGCGGTCATCAGGATTGAAAGGCCAGAATAACTTAAACCCGATTTCATCCCCTGCGTTCTGCGCCCAGGTAAGAAAAGGTACTGGCTTCATATACCCGCTGTTGTAAACAAATAGTCCCCCATAAGTAAGTGGCTGGAATTCTTTTACAGCCACCAGATCATTCATGTCAACCTCAGACCCTTTCTTACCATCTGCCAGCACCGCATCGCGGAACAACCGTACCTGCGTGTATGGCCAGTGTTCAAGCAACTTTTCCCACCACTGCTGTGTTTCTTCATGCGTGTAGTGGGCAGGTCCACTCATCTCCTCCTTGGTAAGTGCTTCGCTCAGAAAAGTTTTTTCAAAGATGCGCCGGCAAACCACGTGCATGGCATTCATGTAAGACATCTGTCCTTTCCAGAGGAATGTCCGCATATCAGGGTCATTTTTATTCGCCTTGCCTGTATCAAAGAAATAGTAGTAATACCAGAATTGTTTCAAATCATCAATCCGCTTCTGTGCATCGGGCTCCCTGGCACCATCTATCTTTCTATCTGCTACATCTATCATCCGAACAGCGGTTGCCCAGGAATTCGGTCCATTCACAGGGTAATTGTCGGCAAGCATGAAATCATAATATTCCTTCATTTCCTTCCATCCGCTGCCAAAGGCGCGTTTGAACCAGCGGTCCCGTATTGCATCAAGTTCCTTTGCAGTGAGTTTTGCATTCCAGAGGACCTTGCTCATCAAATAGTACTCAAGTCCGAACTTGCCAAAATTAAAATCCGTCTCAACGGATAATGCTTTGATTCCAACATTATATTCAGAACTCAATGACTTAACGACACTCTCAGCAGATGCGCTTCTTCCAGCAACAAGCCCATCAATTCCGAAATCCGAGTAGTATGCAAGGCTGATAATCCAGTAATCGCCAGACGGTTCTCTCGGAAGCATTATCTGGAACGCTTTTGCAAGGTCCTGCTGGGTCACAAAATTCTTCCATTTTCCCATGCCGCGATGCTTCGGATAGGACGCAATCATTACCCGGATGCGCGGGTCAAGGTTAAAATCAGGCGGGACATCATGATAGTTGTAACTATAATGGCTGCACCTTATCAATTCCTTTTTTGATTTCCCTGTTGAAGTTTTTCTTTCAGAGGGAGGTCTTGAATCAATCCATTTATCATACTCATGGAGAAGCCAGTTGTCGTTTCCAAAGACAGTGTCTGAAAACGAAGCAGGGTCCCATATTTCGTTCGGTTGGTTAAGTCCTTTGAAACCATGGAGTGCGTACGGCCTGCCGAAAGGCAAATTTTCCTTTGCAAGATATTCAGGATACCAGTTCTTGTACCTGACAAGTTTCGCAAATGCTGCGCAGCCCCCATCTTCCGGCTCTGTACCAAACACAAACACATCATCTGGATTTGCGGCAAAGAATGCTTCGGATTGTGTTTTCATTGCTTCAAGTAGCACTTCACGCACCAGCGGAACAGACATATCAACACATACCGGCAATTCCAGCAGGCTGCACTCGGTCCACTTTGAACCATCAGAATAGTAAACCTTATTGTATCCTTGCGTGCCTTTTTCATCAGAGTTAATCCAGAGTGTATCTGCATTTGATTTTTCAGAAGGTGCCCTTGTGGAATCAGGTGCAAGTTTTATTGAAGTTACGAGAAACCCTTCAAGTTTTCCTGTTTCTTTGATTTTTTCAACTATCGCCTTATGGTATGCCTGCATGGCATGACCCGGAAAACCAGGCATTGACTGGCCATACATTTTTGTGCCGATGAGCCAGCGGGTAAGGCTTGCGTCAACATTCTCATCAGCAGGATCTGAAAGTTTCATATTGAAAACAGTGCCAACACCATAACTCTGTCCGCTGGTGGGCCACAACCCTCTGATGTAGAAACTCGGTCTGCCGGCTTTCTCCACATTAAAGGCAAGCGCATTTTTTCTATCTTCAGGCACATATATCCAGTTTGGACCCATGCCAAGGATTTCATAGTTGACTGATTCAAGGAGTTCTGTGACAGCGTGCGCGACGCCATCGGCAGTGTTGCCGACAAGAATTACACGATCCGGTTCTGTGCGGATATAGAACGCTTCTTTGTTGTTGTACGCATCACTGCCGTCATTGGCAAGTGCCTTCTTTACAGCAGGGTCGTTTTTAATGTCAGCCGTGGCACCGGAAAGCATTGTCAGTACAATCCCCCTGGAAAGGTCTGAACTGCTCCTTATTTTCAATTCTACGCCTGTCATTTTCCTTATGCCTTCCTGAAGGAAAATAGCAGCGTCGCGTATTTTCTTCGCATCAGAAGAATCATACCAGGGT
>Ga0315298_1010713_pt1 | contig 10978 bp, 9 predicted proteins | sample WHS_1_MG_FD_203077 | JGI IMG/M metagenome (GOLD analysis project Ga0315298, IMG submission 203077) | Extremophilic microbial mat communities from Washburn Hot Springs, YNP, Wyoming, USA - WHS_1_MG | ecosystem: Environmental > Aquatic > Thermal springs > Hot (42-90C) | place: USA: Wyoming...
TCGTCATATTCATCGGCACCATTGATGGACACCGCCATTAACCGGTGCAGGGCTTGCTGAAGCCTCGACCTGTAATCCCGGTCCTTTGAGACACGCAGCCAGTGGCAGAGGTTGAACATCACCCCAACGTTTGGCCGGTCTACTTTGTCCGCCACGCGCACGGCATCCTCAATCCGCTCTATCCAGTTTCCGGTGTGCGGATAAAGAAGCAAGAAGGCCTGAGCTTCCTGAGCCAGGTCTGACATCTCACGTATGATGGGAATGGCCCGCTCATCGGCAGAAGTGTCGGATGGCCTGGCTCCTTCAAAAATCAGCAGAAACTGAACCCCACGGCCTTTAACCGCCTGCAGCACCTGGCGGAATCTTTTCTGGTCGTATGGAGCCTGGCCCGGGGCAATGTTGACCATCATGGTTATCTGAAAAAGCTTCAGCCCCACAGCCTCAAGCGAAGCCAGGCGCTCTTCCACTCCATCTAACCAGATGTGGCCGAGGCCATCGTAGCCGAGTTCCTTTAGCATGACTGCCTGCTCAGTGAAATTTCTCTTTTTGGCATCATGCCAGTCTATGCAGAAAGGAAAAAACGGTTGGGCACTCTGGGCTGCGACCGTCACCACCTGCCCAGCAACCAGAACCAGTGCGATTACAATTTGCTTCCAGGTCGTTTGCCAGTTCATTTTCATTTTTTAACTTCTCCAGGGCCTGGTGCGTTTAATGTTTGGCAGGATGGACTTGACCAGGGCCACATCCTCAGCGATTTCAAAATCAAACATGCCCACCAGTATGTGGTCAGCCCCGTTCTGGAAGGCATACTGGAAGGCGTCCTGAGGCGGAATGGCGCCCGCGGCCATGATTTTGAAGGCTATCCACGGCTTTTCCACCCTGGCCATGACTTCTATTGTCTTCTGCGGGTCACGGCACCAGTAACCCGGGATTTCCCTGTAAGGTTCGGTCAGCTGCTCTGGTTTTGGTCCGCTTGGGTAGTTGTGGTGATGAAAGGTTTTGATGTAGAAATCACACGGCACTTTGTTCTTCTCACACTCAACGACCACGTTGAGGTCGTGGCAGCCGACACCTGAAGGAACACCCAGTTCTTTGGCTACTTCAACGGCTTTGATCACCAGATCTATCCGACCCTGAGCCACCAGCCGGTCAGCGTGGACACCCCAGAGATAGATGGCTTCGCAGCCGTTGTCAACCAATTCTCTCACCTGGTTAACATATTCCTGCGTTCCTACTTCGGCGGTGGGGCAGATGATCCACTGAATCTTGCCGCCCTGCCGCCGGTACTTCTTCAGGATGCTCATGGGCCACGGTGGGTTGTGCATGGAAACGGTGTTGATGCCGTGCTGCTCGGCCAGAGCCAGGGTCTCCATGATTTTCTCTTCGGTGTTGTATTTTTCGGTCAGGCGGTAGACGTACTTCAGGTCGCGACTGTGGGTGAAATGGGTAAGGAGGTTACCGCCCAGAATCATCCGGCTGACCTGTAAATCCCCAATTTTTCCGCACGGCAGTTTGGTCTCGGCCGCGGCAGCACCAGGTTGGGCTTCACTGCGGCTGGTCAAGGCGCCAGAAGCTACTGCGCCCACGGCAGCCACCAAAGTCTTAAGGCTTTCTCTGCGGTTCATGACACCTCACTCCTTAAAATGGCCCTTTTGCTGTAATCCATTAATGCAATGCTTACAGACTCTCATTCAAATTTTTCCATCCCGATAGGGATATATCACAGGTCCTGAGGAAGCGTCAAATTTTTACCTTTACCTGAAAGAAATTTCTGTTTGAAAAGTACGCTGGGTTTAAATAACATAAGATTTGTAAAGTTTGTTTTTATTTTGATTTTAATTTAATTAAAGGGAGACAGCCATGATTGAAGGACAGGAAACCTTAGGTAAAGTCACTCAGTTAAAATACGCCATGGTTGGCGGTGGCGTCGGAGCTTTTATCGGTGATGTTCACCGCAAGGCCATCGCCATGGACGGTAAAGCCAGGCTGGTGGCCGGCTGCTTTTCTCAGAGCTATGAAAATACCCTGAAAACCGGTGAGCTGCTTGGCCTGGATAAGAGCCGGCTTTACCGTACCTTTGAAGAGATGCTCAAGGCGGAAGCTGCTCACCCAGACCGGCCGGATTTTATCGTCATCGTCACGCCCAACAATACCCATTATCCGATCGCCCGCCTGGCCCTGAACCTGGGATTTGCCGTGGTCTGCGACAAACCCTTAGCCACCAGCAGTAAGCTCGCTCAAGAGCTGGCTGATTTAGCCCGCAAAAAGGACCTGCTTTTCTGCGTTACCTACGCTTACTCTGGCTTTCCCATTATCAAGCATCTGAGGTATCTTATTGCCAGCGGCGAATTAGGCACCATTCGCTTTGTGGCCGGCGAATACCCGCAGGAATGGCTGGCCACTCTGCTGGAGAAAACCGGACAGAAGCAAGCCGCCTGGCGCACGGACCCGGCCCGGGCTGGCATTTCTAACTGTGTCGGTGATATCGGCTCGCACATTGAGCACATGGTTTCTTACCTCACGGGCCTGGAGATAGAATCGCTCTGTGCCCGCCTTGACCAGTTTGGTGAGGGCCGTCCGCTTGATGACAACGCCTCCATCATGGTGAATTTTAAGGGTGGAGCGCGCGGCCTGTACTGGTGCTCGCAGATTGCCATTGGCCATGACAATGGCTTCAGGGTTCGTATCTACGGTACCAAAGGCGCGGTTGAATGGTACCAGGAAGACCCCAATCACGCTAAAATTGCTTACCTGGGCAGGCCGGTGGCTTTTATTTCCCGCGGCCGCGACCCGATGTGTCCGCGAGCCCAGGCTTTATCCCGCATTCCCTCGGGCCACAACGAAGGCTATTTTGAAGCTTTTGCCAACATCTATTCCACCTTCATCACTGCCCTGGACAAAAAGCTCCGCGGTGAGCCGCTCACGGCTGACGACCTGGATTTCCCGAATGCTGAGGAAGGAGTGCGCGGTGTGCGCTTCATAGAGAAGTGTGTAGAAAGCTCGGGAAAGGGCGCAGTCTGGGTTAATTTTTAAGTTTGGTTAAGGAGGGAAAAATGAAAAGACCTGTTACTCTATTTACCGGTCAATGGGCTGACCTGCCTTTTGAAGTTCTCTGCGAAAAGTCGAGTGCCTGGGGATACGACGGCCTGGAAATTGCCTGCTGGGGCGACCACCTGGAAGTAAAGAAGGCAGCAGAAGACCCAGCTTATGTTCAGAAAAAATTAGAAACGCTGTCCAGGCACAACCTGAAATGTTGGGCTCTGGGTGCTCATCTGGCTGGCCAGTGTGTGGGTGACCTCTACGACCAGCGGCTGGACAACTTTGCCCCCGACAAAGTCAAAGGCAAGCCGGAAGAGCTCCGGGCCTGGGCCATGGAAGAGATGAAGCTCACGGCCAGGGCGGCTAAAAACCTCGGCTGCTACGTAGTCAACGGCTTTATGGGTTCACCCATCTGGAAGTTCTGGTATTCATTTCCGCCGACCAGCGAAGAGATGGTAGAACAGGGCTTTCAGAAAATAAAAGAGCTCTGGACGCCCATTCTGGATGAGTTTGACCGCTGCGGTGTTAAATTTGCTCTGGAAGTTCACCCGACTGAGATAGCCTTTGATTTTTACACAGCCAAAAGGCTCCTGGAAGTTTTTGACTACCGCCCAAATCTCGGCTTCAATTTTGATCCCAGCCATCTCCTGTGGCAGGGGATGGCGCCGCACCTTTTCATCCGGGAATTTCCGGACCGGATTTTCCACGTGCACATGAAGGATGTAGCGGTAACGCTTGATGGTAAGGCTTCTCTCATCGGTTCTCATCTGCCTTTTGGTGACCTGCATCGCGGCTGGAATTTCCGCTCTCTCGGCCACGGTAATGTAGACTTTGAATCCATCATCCGCGAGCTCAACGCTATCGGTTATAACGGCCCGCTTTCGGTAGAATGGGAAGACAACGGCATGGACCGGGAATTTGGCGCCAGAGAAGCCCTGGAGTTTGTCCGCAGCCACGATTTTCCGCCTTCAGGTGTGGCCTTTGACAGCCATATGAAAAAGTGAATCCAGGCGGATAGAGGTTTTGCAGGTAGCGTTAGCCTAAACTTTATCCGCAAAAAGTGTCTGTGGATTTTGTAGAAAGAAAAATATAGAAGCGGCGGAAATTTAAACGCAGAAAAACTAAAAAAAAAGAAGATGAATATGATCAGGAACAGAAAGGACCTGCAATCAATTCATACATTAAACATAATAAGCCTGGAGTTGAATTTTAACCGCGAAAAAGGCTATTATTCTATGGAAAAAGAGAGTGAAAATGGAAAAGTTAGAAAAAAAAGCAGAAAAAGAAAAAAAGGAAAAAGAAATTTCAATTAAAGGTGTTCAAACCTCAGCCGGGCTGAGCCGCCGCGATTTTCTGAAAACCACCGCGGCTGCCACCGGCCTGGTAGTGGCTACTGGAAAGCTATTTGGCACGCCGCTCCTAATTAGCGGCCAGGGCAAGGGCAAAGCCGTGATGCCATCTGATGATATGCGCGTGGCTTTTATCGGTGTTGGAGAACAGGGCCGCATTCTGCTGGATTGCTGCCTGCGCATACCGGGGATTAAAATCGCTGCCATCTGCGACATCTGGGAATACAGCCGTGATTATGCAGCTGGTTATCTCAGGAAATACGGCCAGACGCCCAATGTATACGAGGATTATCGCGATATGCTGGCCAGAGAAAAAGACCTGGATGCGGTTATCATCGCCACCCCGGACTGGATGCATGCCGAGCATGCCAACGCCTGCCTCAACCACGGACTCCATGTTTACTGCGAGAAAGAAATGTCCAACAGCCTGGAAAAAGCGCGCTCTATGGTAGAAACTGCCCGGCGCACGGGAAAACTACTGCAGATTGGACATCAGCGGCGCTCTAACCCGCGCTACATCCACGCCATTGAGAAGCTCATTCATGACCGGAAGCTTCTCGGCCGGGTGATGATTGGCTATGCTCAGTGGAACCGGGCGAAAGCTGACATGCTCAGCTGGCCCAAAAAATACACCATTGACCCGCAGACACTCCATAAATACGGCTACAACTCCATGGAAGAATTCAGAAACTGGCGCTGGTTTAAAAAATACGGCGGCGGACCCATCGTGGACCTTGGCTCTCACCAGATTGACCTTTTTAGCTGGGTGTTTAAAACCAACCCCAAAACAGCCGTGGCTTCTGGCGGTGTTGATTATTATCCGAACCGCGAGTGGTACGATAATGTTATGGTCATCTATGAGTTTGAAAACGAGGAAGGCATGGCCAGAGCCTTCTACCAGGTGCAAACCACCACTTCTCACGGCGGGTTCTATGAAACTTTCATGGGAGATAACGGCTCGCTGGTGATTTCTGAAGTGCCGCAGAAAGGAAACTGGGCTTACCGCGAGGCTCATGCTCCAGACTGGGAACCGCTGGTCAGGGAAGGCTTAATTCTATCTGAAGCTCCGCCCATTCAGAAGGTTGAGACCAGGAATGTTTTTGTTGATGTGCGGGTGACGGCTGAAGCCGGACGCTGGCCGCTGCCAGTAGAATTAGCCAAGCCGGCTCATCAACCGCACCTGGAAAACTTTTTTGAGGCTATCCGCAAGGGAATACCGCTTAACTGTCCGGCCGAGCTGGCTTATGAGACGGCCGTGGCGGTACTCAAGGTAAATGAGGCCGTGAGAACCAAGTCCCTGCTGCGCTTCCGGCCTGAGGAATTTAAAGCTTGATTAAAAAAGAGGCCCTGAGCAAGAAAACGAAACAGAGAGGTTAGGTTTAATCAGGGCTCAGCTGGCTTCCGATGGACTAAGGTGGCCTTAAAGAAACTTGGCAGGTCAGAAGAAGTCAGAAGAAAAAGAGCAAAGAAAAAACAAGTTGAAATAGAAGGAAGAAATGAAGAAGAAATGAATTTGAAAATAATATCTTTTATGATTATATTTGATGACAGGCCAATTAGCTAAAAGAAGGAAAAAAGAGATGGGTAACGATTTGATAAAACTGAAAAAGAAAGAGTTTAAATAATATGAATTAAAAAATAAAAAAAGAGAATTAAACGGCAGATGAAGCAAAATGAGCAAGCCAGATGAAATAAAAAAATACAGCCGGAAAATTACCTGGAAGTCTCTATGGTCAACTATGGCTCTGGCTCTTAGTGTTACTATATTTGTTTTCGTAACACTGAATGTCTCTCGCCTGCTTGAAGCTCGTAGCAGCGGGAAGAAAACTCAGGAAATTAAAGTTAAAGCCGAAGAAAAGAGCACCTGGTCAGGAAGCCTGATTTCTCCTCTCCATCGCATTCCGCTGATGGATGGATTTAACCAGAAAATAATCCCAGCCGCTCCTGATTCACCTCCTTTTTCTACCCATAATACCTGTGCCCCCTGCCATGATTATGACCGCATCAGCAGCGGGACGCATTTCAATTTCAGGACCAGGCCTGAGACCGACAGGATAACCGAGCCCTGGGTTCTGGTTGAGGAGAAAGCCGGTGTCCAGCTACCTATTTCTTTTCAGAATTATCCTGGTTTGTGGTCGCCGGGAAAATTGGGTATGAGTACATGGCAATTTGTCAATCTTTTTGGACCGAACCTGAATGGCGGAGGTTTGGGTGAGCCGGCTGAAAAAGAAATAACTCCTGATTCCCGCTGGAATGTTTCCGGCAAGCTCGAAATAAACTGCCTCGGCTGTCATAATAAATCATACCTTCAGGACCACAGCGAATGGGTCAAGCAGGTCATGCGCCAGAATTTCCGCTGGGCAGCTACGGCTGCTTCCGGGCTGGGTGAAGTGACGGGAATGGCCTCGCGCTTGCCTGGAACCTGGAGCATAATTGATGGTCCCAACCCGGATGACCATGAGTGGGCGGTTGTTCCTGAGGTTAAGTACAACCAGAATTTTTTTGACAGCAAAAATAATGCGGTGCTGGACTTATCCCATCAACCTGAAGATAGCCGCTGTCTTGCCTGTCATTCAGTTACGCCACGGCAGACACAAACTAAAGCCGCAGTCGAGCCTGATGTTCACTCTGCTGCTGGTCTTAAGTGTGCTGATTGCCACCGCAATGACCTCAGCCATGAAATGGTCCGCGGGTTTGAGGGTCAGAAGCTTAGCAATCCGGATCTTAAGGCAGAAGATTTTACCTGCGCGGGCTGCCATTTGGGTCAGGAACCGGAAAAAGGCGGTGTGGGTTTTGCGGGAATATTAGGAGCGCCGCGTCCCACTCATAAAGGCATTCCTAAGGTTCATTTTGAAAAATTGTCCTGCACTGCCTGCCATTCAGGTCCTCTGCCGGAGAAAGAACCACAGGAAGTTTATACTTCTCGGGCTAACCGCCTGGGTGTTTTTGGTAAGGCTCTCTGGACATCAGAATATCCCGTGATTGAGGAACCGGTATTGGTAAGAGAAAAAGACGGAAAAATTTATCCGGAACGGGTGATGTGGCCAGCTTTCTGGGCAGAGAAAAAAGGAAAAGATCTGGTGCCGATGGACAGCCAGAAGATCCTGAACACGGTACCGGAGGTGTTTCAATTAAAAGAAAATGTAGCCAGCTTAATTAATAGCCTGCAGCCTCTAACAGAAGAAGGTTTTTATCCGGCAATTATTATTTCCAGATATTTGTTTGAACCAAATGTGGATGGCAGCCTGGATGTCCGGCTGCTGGAAAGGTCACCTCTTCTGGGAAAGACCGGTCAAGGGAAATTTATCCTGGTTCAGGTTAAAAAAGATGAGGTTAAGCCATTACTTCCCACTTTCAAACCGGAAGAGGCCCCAGCTGAACTTGAAGATAAAATTTTGAACGTGCTGCAGGCTTTGAAATCGCAGGAAAAAGAAAAAGAACCGGCTCTGGAGGCAGGGAAATTTATTTACAAAATCACCGAAGGGTATCTGGATAAAACAGAAAAAGGCGGAGAACCGGCTGCTGAGCCAGAAATTGGCTGGCTGGAAAAGGGAAATTTGCGGCCTCTACTCTCAGATTTTCAGGTCAGGACCCTGGAGAAGCTCAATGCTGGTCAGGAAATTCTGACTGAAGAGGAAGTAGTGCTGGTTTTAAAGAAGCTTTCCGAAGCTAATCCTCAGAAAGAATTTGCCTATGTGGCCGCAGGCCGGGTGTTCAGCTTAGGAAAGGATGGGGAACTAAAGGTGAGCGAGCACCCAGAAGCTAAACCCGTTTCTTGGCCTCTGGCTCATAACGTTCGGCCTGCCCAGCAAGCCCTGGGTAAGAATGGCTGCACCGATTGTCACAGCCCCGATTCCCGGGTTTTCTTCGGGAAGGTGGAAGCCCGCTCGCCGCTTAAGACTGCTTCAAAGGAATCAAAACTTCAGGCCGATTGGATGAAGACTGGATCTTTCTTCCAGCTCCTTTTTGGGTTTACTTTTCTGGTCCGGCCGGCTTTTAAATTACTGCTGGCTGCCTGTTTACTTTTAATTGGGCTAATCTTGCTGGTCGTAGTGGTGAGAATAACAGGAAAAGTAACCGGTATAAAAGACAACGGACAAAAACCGGAGAGCAGGAGATAGAAGATGATTTTCGGGATAACCAGCTTCCTGCTAATTGTAGTTTTAAACCTGAGGCTAACTTTTGGTCGTTACCTCAGCCATCTGCCAGAAGAAAAAAGGAAAATTAATTCTGAAAATTTTAAAGGTTATATCCACTGGATGGTGAGCTGGAAAAAGTCGTTCCTGAAGTTAGAACGCTGGGATAAATGCCTTGATTATCTAATTGCCTGGGGGCAGAAAAATTATCCGGGCTGGACCGCCTGGGTTTTTTATGGTCTGGTGCTGAGCTATACCTATCTGGCTCTGAGCGGTTTTATTTTTGCCTGGTTTGTGCCGCGGGGACTTTTTGGGTTTCCGCTTCTCCTGCACGTTGCGGCTGGAGCTCTTTTTACCATCTGTTTGACCATCATTCTTTTTTTCAAAGCCCGCGTCTATTTACCAGAAAAGGTAGCCGAACAAGCTTCTAAGGAGAGCAACGGTTTTTACTGTCCGCTTTTAGGCAAAAGCTGGCCGCGCCCTTACTTTGAGGCTGTGGCCTTCTGGGTTTTTGTGCTGGCCGGGTTTTTGTTGGCCTCTTCCACTCTTGGTTCTATGCTTCCATATTTTAACTACCCGGCTCAAATATTTTTCTTCCATCTCCACCGCTGGAGCGCTCTGGCTTCGGTGCTGGCTACCTTCCTGGCCATTGACGTTATGATTGTCGAGTAGTTTATTAAAAAAATAAATGCCTGCCAAAAAAATCTTCCATTTCAACCACGAGGCTATGTCCACCTTTTTTGAGGTTTTTATTTCTGGTCACGATGAAGCTTACAGCCGAAGCGCGGCCCATGAGTTTTTCAGAGAAATTGAAAGACTGGAACGACTGCTGAGCCGTTTTGACCCGGGCAGTGAAATTTCTATGATTAATCGTCTTTCTCCCGGAGAAAGCCTGCCGGTAGGGGTAGAAGCTTTTGAGTGTTTGAAAGCCGGTTTTGAGCTGATGGTTGCTACCGGCGGTGCCTTCAACCTGAATTACAGAGTTCTGGAGAAGGAAAAGGGCGGGCAAGACCTTCTTGGAGCGGGTAAAAATTCGGAGAACAGAAAAGAAGAAAATAGCTTTTGGGAGAAAGGGAAAGAGATTGATAAGTCTGAAATCAGGGAAAATGAAAAAAATAAAAACAGAAAAAATATAAAAAAGGTTATAGAAGGAAGGGGAGAGAAAGAAAAGTCGGGAGGACAGCTAAAAAATCTTTCTTCAGGACCTAAACCCATCGTTAGAAGCCTGAGCTGGAATGAGGAAAACCCGGAAGAAGGTAGGACGATGGTTTTTGCTGGTTCATCAGACTCGGAGATAGAACGCTGGCAGCGGATGTTTCCGCTGGAGCTTCTAAAAGTTCAGAGTGGGTATCTGGCAGTCAGGCTGAAAGTGTCAGGAGCTGAGCTTGACCTGGACCTGGGAGCGATTGGCAAAGGCTATGCCCTGGAGAAGGCGGCACAGATTTTCTCGGAGTGGGAAATAAGTGATTTTCTGGTCAATGCCGGAGGAAGCACTGTGTATGCCCGCGGGAAAAGACTCTGGCCAGTGGCTGTGGGCCGCGGCTTTGATTTTATAAAGAGCGGGAAAATTAGCTTGCGCAACAGCGCTTTAAGCGGCTCAGGTCATGAGGTTAAAGGCGAGCACATCTTTGACCCGCGGACCAAAGAAAAAAAATCCAGACAGCTTCAGGTCTGGGTGCTGCATCCATCACCGACTATGGCTGATGGCCTGTCTACAGCCTTTATGGTTATGAGCCTGGATGAAATAGCGGCTTATTGCCAAAATCATTCTGAAGTTTGGGCCCTGGTGCTCAGTCGTGAGCAAAAATCTTTTATGTTTGGCAGGGCAAAAATTTAAGAGCCCGGGTTCTGAACTGACCAACTAATTTTGAATTTCTTACAAAAAGAAAGCGTTTATTAAAGGCGCCTAAAAAAAGAGAAAGCCTGAACATGGATTCACCGGGGAATTTAGTTAAAAGATCAGTTTTTGAGCTCATGAATAAAATTGCTTTAAATTAAAAAATGATTCCTGATATGAAACCCGATAAACCAGAGTCTGGTTAATCCTGGAGAGGAGGAAAAAGTTAGCGAAGAAGAATAGTTCGGTAAATTGAATGACGATATTCAAAAAAATTAGGCTAAAGGATAATCAAAAAATCTGGAAAAATGTATAATATTAAGGTGAATTTGATAAATCTTGATAAATCTTGATAAATTTGAAAATAAATGAAGGAGCTGAACATGAGACCAAGAACAAAAATTCCGGCTCAGGCCCTGCTCGTCAGCAGCTTTTTGCTTTTTCTGCTGGCTTCAACCTTTTCTCTTGTAGCTCAGGATAAAGAGAAGGAGGAGCTTAAAATTCAACTGCCCAAGCCGATGTTCATCGGTACTCCGAGGAACATCAAGACCCCGAATCTTGAACCAGTTACCGGCAGGCCACGTGGCCCGTTTTATGTGCCCAAAGGAACTGAGCTG
>Ga0315298_1010717_pt1 | contig 10975 bp, 9 predicted proteins | sample WHS_1_MG_FD_203077 | JGI IMG/M metagenome (GOLD analysis project Ga0315298, IMG submission 203077) | Extremophilic microbial mat communities from Washburn Hot Springs, YNP, Wyoming, USA - WHS_1_MG | ecosystem: Environmental > Aquatic > Thermal springs > Hot (42-90C) | place: USA: Wyoming...
GAGATGGAGCAGATTCGGGCGCGCGCGGAGCGCCTACGGGCCGACCTGGCCGAAGCCGTGCGGCGCGACAGCGAAGCCTACGACGCCGTGGTGCGGGCGTTCGCCATGCCCAAAGGCACCGACGAGGAGAAAGCGCGCCGCCGCGAGGCCATCCAGAGCGCGCTGGTGACCGCGGCAGAAGTCCCCTTGCAGGTGGCCAGGGCCAGCGTGGAAGTGCTGGGCCTGACCCGGCAGGTGGCCCAGAAGGGAAACGCATCGTGCATCTGCGACAGCGGCGTGGCGGGCCACATGGCGTTGGCTGCGCTGCGCGGGGCCTTGCTCAACGTGGAAATCAACGCCCGGGACATCAAGAACCCCGAAGTGGCGGCCTCCTTGAGGGCCGAGGCTGCCGCGCTGCTGGAGAAAGGCAAGGCGCTGGCCGACGAGATAGAAGCCATTGTCGCGGCGCGGATGTAGGGGCAGTCCCCGATGGGTGGGGACTGCGCCCGCGGGGTGGTGGGCCCAGCCGGATTCGAACCAGCGACCAACCGGTTATGAGCCGGCCGCTCTGCCGCTGAGCTATGGGCCCCAGAAAGACGCGCAGGAGCGGGAGACGAGATTTGAACTCGCGACAGCCTGCTTGGAAGGCAGGTGCTCTACCCCTGAGCTACTCCCGCTCGTTGCGACGATGCATCCGCCGCGAGGTCGGGGTGAGAGGACTTGAACCTCCGACTTCAGCGTCCCAAACGCTGCGCGCTAGCCAACTGCGCTACACCCCGCATCGGCGTGTGCTACGGACATAAGTATAGCCCGTTTTGGGCCGGACGTCAAAGTGAGCGTGGGCAACCACGTGGCCCTGCCGCCGACGTCCGCGCGACCTTTGTAGGAGGAGGACATCATGGGAGACACCGAACGGTTCGGCTATCACAACCGCATCTTGCGGGTCAACCTCACGACGGGAGACATCCGCGAGGAAGCCCCCGGCGAGGAGTTCTACCGCGCCCACCTGGGAGGCCGCAACCTCATCGCCCACACGTTGCTGCGGGAGGTGCCCGCCGACGCCGACCCGCTGGGGCCGGAGAACCGTCTCGTCTTCGCGGCAGGCGTGGTTACGGGCGCGCCGATCGCGGGAGCCGGCCGCAACAGCGCGGGCGCGCGCTCGCCCCTCACGGGCGGATACGGCGACGCCGAGGCGGGCGGGTTCTGGGGCGCGGAACTGAAGCGCGCGGGGTTTGACGCCGTGGTGATTGAGGGCCAGGCCGACACGCCGGTTTACCTGCACATCCGCGACGGCCAGGCGGAAATCCGCCCGGCCGCGCACCTCTGGGGGCTGCCTACCGCCGAGGCGCAAGACGCCATCCGTCGGGAGTTGGGCGACCACGGCGTGCGGGTGGCGCAGATAGGCCCGGCGGGCGAGCGTCAGTCGCGGCTGGCCTGCATCGCCAACGACCTGACGCATTTCTACGGGCGCACCGGATTGGGCGCGGTGATGGGCGCCAAACGCCTGCGCGCCATCGCCGTGCGCGGCACCAAGCCGGTGCCCCTCGCCAATCCCGACGGCGTGCGGGCGCTGGCGAGGTGGCTGGCGGCGAACGACGAGAAACTCAACGCCGGATTCCGCGACACGGGCACCGCCGGAGGGGTGCAGTACCTGAACTCGTGCGGCGGGCTGCCCACGCGCAACTTCCAGGCGGGACACTTTGACCAGGCCGTGCGCATCGCGGGCGAAACCATGCGCGACGAGATTCTGGTGAATCGCGGCTCGTGCTGGGCGTGCATCGTCCGCTGCAAGCGGATTGTCGGCGGCGTGCACGGGCGACACGTGCTGCACCCCGTGTACGGCGGGCCGGAATACGAATCCGTCGCGGCGCTCGGTTCGTGCTGCGGGGTGGGCGACCTGGCCGCCGTGGCCCTGGCCAACGAGCGCTGCGCGGCCCTGGGGCTGGATACCATCGGCACCGGCATGGCCATCGCCTTCGCCATGGAATGCTACGAGAACGGCGTCCTCACGCGGGCGGATACCGACGGGCTGGAACTCCGCTTTGGCAACGCCGACGCCATGCTGGCGATGGTGGAAGCCATCGGCGCGCGACGCGGCCTGGGGGACATCCTCGCCGAGGGGACGCAGCGCGCGGCCAAAGCCATCGGGCGCGGCGCCGAGCGTTTCCTGATGACGGTCAAAGGCCAGGAAATCCCCATGCACGAGCCGCGCTTCAAGCATGGGCTTGGGATCGGCTACGCCGTTTCGCCGACGGGCGCCGACCACATGCACAACATGCACGACGACGGGCTGGCGAAGGCGGGCCGCTCGTTCCGCGAACGTTTCGGGCCGCTGGGCATCCTGTCGCCCATGCCGGTGGACGACCTGAGCGAGCGCAAGGTGCGCGCCTTCTACTACGTGTCCACGTGGAACCATCTCTACAATAGCCTGGGCCTGTGCCAGTTCATGCCCTACTCGCCCAATCAGGTGGCGGATTTGGTGCGGGACATCACGGGGTGGAATGTGAGTCTCTGGGAACTGATGAAGGCATCCGAGCGGGGCCAGCAGATGGCGCGCCTGTTCAACCTGCGGTGCGGCTTCGGGGAGGCCGACGACCGCCTGCCGCATCGCTTCCACGAGCCGTTCGCGGATGGCCCGCTGGCGGGCGTGGCCGTGAACCCCGACGAGTTCAGCCGCGCCCTGGCGCTGTACTACGGGATGATGGGCTGGGACGACGAGGGGCGGCCCACGCCCGCGCGCCTGGCGGAGTTGGGCCTGGAATGGGCGGGAGATGGCGGTGCCGGTGTCTAGTCCCAGGAAGCGCCCCGCGAAAATCGTCCTGGCCTCCAAAAGCCCGCGCCGCAGGGACTTCTTCCGGCTCCTGGGGCTGGAGTTCGTGGCCGATTCGTCCGACGCCGACGAGGACATCGGCGCCGACCTGTCGCCCGCGGAAGCCGTTCGCAGTTTGAGCGCAAGGAAGGCGCGCGCGGTGGCGGCCCGCCATCCTGGCGCGCTGGTGGTCGGCGCGGACACCATCGTCGTGCTGGACGGCCAGGTGCTGGGCAAGCCAACGGATCGGGACGAGGCCGTGGCGATGCTGCGGCGTCTGCGAGGGCGGGCGCACGACGTGCTGAGCAGCGTTACCCTGATTGCGCCCGACGGCGCCGAAATCACGGAGTGCGCCGAGAGCCGCGTCGTGATGCGCGACTACGGCGACGCCGAAATCCAGGCCTACGTGGACAGCGGCGACCCGATGGATAAGGCGGGCGCGTATGCCATCCAGAACCATGCCTTCCACCCCGTGGCGCGGATTGAGGGATGCTACGCCAACGTGATGGGGTTGCCGCTTTGCCATCTGGCGCGCGCGTTCTGGCGAGCGGGCGCGCCTCTGGACGCCGACGTGCCCGCGCTGTGCCGCGCCGCGACCGCCTATCCGTGCGAGGTGTACCCTCGGTACTGGCCCGGGCGCGGCCCGACCCGCTAGGCGGGGCCGTGGAACGCCGGCCAGATGTAGAAGCCCCAGGCGACGGCGTTCAGCAACAGCAGCGCGCCGCCCACAAGGAGCGGCAGCCTTCGCTGTGCCCTCGCGGGTAGCCACGGACTCCAGCCAGCCACCAGGCAGCAGGCGATGGGGCCGGCCGCGGGAAGCAGGTACCGCCCCTGCTGCGGGATGCCCTGGGCCACCGCCGCGCCCACGACCTGGAGCACGGCCAACGCGGCGGCGCCGGCCACAAGGATTTGGGCGCCGGACAGCGGGCGGGCCGCCCGGCGAAGGCCGCGCACCAGCCCCAGCCCGGCCGCTCCCGTGAGGCCGGCCAATGCCGCGTACCAGCCGACGCCCAGCCGCACGGTGAGCCAACCGAACGCCCCCCAGAAACTCGCGAAGGCCACGGCCAACCCGCGCGCGTATCCCCAAAGCGCGGCGGGCGCCCACGCCTCTGCCGAAAACGGGCGCGCGAGCCACTCGGGGCGGATGGCGAGGAGGCCGCCGGGCGCCGCGCCGGGGTAAGGCCAGACCTGCCCGGGCGCGACCAGCGCGGGCCGCGCGAGGAGCCAGAGGGCCAGCGGAGCGCACGCGCCCGCCGCGGCGACCCCCGCGCCCAGCCACCAGACGCCGCGGCGTTGGCCTGCCCCGCGCGCCGTAAGGAGCAGGAAGAGCGCGCCCGTGGGAATCAGGAACAACGTGGTGCGCTTCGTCAGCAGAGAAGCGGCGACGAGCAGCCCCACGCACAGCGCCCGCGCAGGCGTCAGCGGCGCATCGGCCCACGACGCCATGGTGCAGAGGGCAGCCGCGCCCACAAGAGCGGCCAGCGTGTCGCTGTTCGCGCCTGCGGCCATGTAGGCGCGCATGGGCAGGAGGGTCACCAGGCACAGCGCCGCCGTGGCCAGGTGCGGCGAGCGCGGGAAAGCGGCGCGGGCCAGCCGAAAGACGAAGACCAGTTCCGCCAGCCCAAGAAGCACCGACAGCGCGCGCAGCACCCGCAACTGCGAATCTACCCCGGCGCCGCCTGCGAGCCGAAGCGCGCCCGCCGCCACGACGTAGTACCCGGGCGACGCGGCGATGGGCGGCAGGAGCACATCGGGCGCGGTGTCGGCCCAGAGCGAGGGCGGCGGGGGCCTGTGCGCGCGAATCTCCCAGAAGCGGTTCCGCACCAGCGAGGAGTACACTCCCCGCTCCAACTGCGTCGCGCTCCATACGTCGGAGAGGGTAGGCCAGCGGCCCAGGTCCGCCACCAGACGGGCCAACTGGTAGTGTTGCGGCTCGTCGGGAATCTGCCACAATGGGGTGAACGCAAAGCACCAGGCGGAGAGCGCCAGCCCGAGAAACAGGATGAGGCGTGGTTTCATGCGATCTGCTCCCCTCTGCCTGGCCTAATCCTCCGCCCATTCTGCCCCATTTCCACTCGGCAGGCGACCTATGGGCAATGATAAGCCGCCCGCAAACACGGAGAACGGCGGCGGATGCTGGCACGCATCACCGCGCGGGGCATCGCACCGCGTAGGGACGACGCATGCGTCGCCCCTACCCTCAGCCCGCAGGGCTTCGCCCGTTCCGCCCGATGCTTCAGCGTCGGGCGCACGCGCACCTCACCCCCGGCCTTCGGCCTCCCCCTCGCCCGCGGCGGGGAAAATGGTAGGGGCAACCAGCGGGTTGCCCCTACGAGCGAACCGGCGCCCGCAGGGCTTCGCCCGTTCCGCCCGATGCTTCAGCGTCGGGCGCACGCGCACCTCACCCCCGGCCTTAGGCCTCCCCCTCTCCGCCCGCGGAGAGGGGGAACGAGGGGGTGAGGTCGGTATCACCGCGTCCACCGCCGGCTATCTACGACCCGCCTTCCAGCAGGGGCACGTCGGCCTCCTGGAAATCGGGCACCAATTCCCGGAGCGTCCTGCGGATGGCCGCTTCGTCCATTTGCGCCGCGTGCTCGGCCAGCAGGTCAATCATGCGATACAGCCGCTCGCCGTCCACCGGAGCCGACTGCGCGATGAAGATTTTGTCGTACACGGTGGCGGTGCGCTGCTCTTCGCGCGTGAACAGTTCTTCGTGGAGTTTCTCGCCCGGGCGCAGGCCCGTGTACACGATTTCAATGTCGCGGCCCAGTTTCAGGCCCGACAGTTCCACCAAGTCTCTCGCCAGGTCCACAATGCGCACCGGGTCGCCCATGTCCAGCGCGTAGATTTGGCCGGGCGTGGCCAGCGACGCCGCCTGAATCACGAGTTGGACGGCCTCGGGGATGGTCATGAAGAAGCGGGTCATTTCCGGATGGGTGATGGTGATGGGGCCGCCGGCGGCAATCTGCTCGCGGAACAGGGGAACCACGCTGCCGCGACTGCCCAGCACGTTGCCAAACCGAACGGCCACGAAGGCGCGCCCGCTTCGCATCGCGGCATCCTGCACGATCATCTCGGCGATGCGCTTGGTGGCGCCCATGATGCTCGTGGGGCGGACGGCCTTGTCGGTGGAGATGAGCACGAATCGCTGCACGTCGGCGGCCAACGCAGCCCGCACCACGTTTCGGGTGCCCAGCACGTTGTTGGTGATCGCCTCGTCCACGTTCTGCTCCATCAGAGGCACATGCTTGTGCGCCGCCGAGTGGAACACGATCTGCGGGCGATAGCGCCGCAGAATCGCCAGCATCTTGTTCGCATCCCGTATGTCGGCGATAATCACGTCCCGAGCCAGCGACGGGAACTTGCGCGAGAGTTCCTGCTCAATGTTGTAGATGCTGTTCTCGCCGTGGCCCAGGAGGAGGAGCCGTGCGGGTCGGAATCGCGCGATTTGGCGGCACAGTTCGGAGCCGATGGAGCCGCCCGCGCCTGTAACGAGAATCGTGGCCCCCGAGATGAAGCCGGCAATCTCCTCCAGGTTGATGCTAGTCGGCTCGCGGCGGAGGAGGTCTTCCAACTGCACGTCGCGGATTTGGCTCAGCCACACCTTGCCGTTCAGGAGTTCAAACAGGCCAGGCAGCGTGCGGAATCGGAGACCCGCGCTCTCGCAAATGCCCACAATCTCGCGGATGGCCTTGCCGGGGGCGGTGGGCATGGCGATGAGGGCCTCGTCCACGTGGAGTCGCCGCGCCAGTTCGGGGATGTCCTTGCGCGACCCGTACACCTTGACCCCGTGGATGTAGTTGCCGATCTTGCGCTCGTCGTCGTCCACGAACCCCACCGGCAGCATGTTGATGGCCGGGTTGTTGTGCATCTCGCGGACGATCATCGCGCCGGCGTCCCCCGCGCCCACGACGAGGACTCGGCGCGGCGCGCCCCCCTGGCCGATTCTGCCTTTGCGGTCGGCCACCATGTCCCAGGCAATCTTGAGCGAGAAGCGCACGCCGCCCAGGAAGAGGATGTTCAAGAGCCAGTCAATGACCAACATGGGGCGGGAGAACCCGGATATCAGGCGCAGCGGGCGCATCACCCCATAGACGATCACCGCCAGGGCCAGGGTTGCGATGCTGGACGCCACGACGACCGCCAGCAACTCGCGACTTCCGGCGTACTGCCACATACGCCGGTAGAGGCCGAACACATAGAAAGCCAGGGGATAGATCACCAGGAGGGCAGGCGCCACAGGCCACCATCGCTGGAAGTAGTCCCAGGCGGTAAACGTGTCAAAGCGCAGGAAGTAACTCAGGATAAGCGCGAGCAGCAGCAGAGCCAGATCAGCAACAAGCAAATACCGATTCCTGAGCCACATCTTTCTGCAAACGTCCTAACTCAGTGCTTTGCGAATGGCGGCGCTGTGCCGCTGGATACGGCGAATGGCCTCGCAAATGCGGTGCACCGTCTCAGGCTGCATGTGCGAGAAGATGGGAAGGCTCACGCATTCTCTTGCGAGGCGTTCCGTTACGGGCAGCCGACCGCGATATCGCTCGCCCACGTGCCGATACGCCGTGTGCAGGTGAACGGGCGGGTCGTAGTAGTTGCGGGTGTCCACCCCCTCGGCCCGCAATGCTTTCACCAGCATGTCGCGCGAAAGGCCGAACTCGGCCTCCACGACGCGGATGGAAAAATCCTTGTACGAGCAGCGATCCCTCGGGTCCACCTTCTGGAAATAAATGCCGCCGACGTCCTGCAACTCCTGCCGATAAATCTGGACGAGTTGATTGCGGCGCTGCGCGTTGTCTTCCAGCATCTGGAGCGAATGGAGGCCCAGGATGGCGCTGAATTCCTGCATGCGGGCGTTGAGGCCGGGGAACTCCGTGTCGTAGTTGCCCGGGTTGCCGTACTCCCTGCCGACCTCCACCCTGCGCGCGATCTCGGCGTCGTTGGTGGCCACGATGCCCCCCTCGCCCGTTACGAGGAGTTTCGTGGGGCTGGAACTGAAGATTTCGGCCACGCCATGGCTGCCCACCGGCTTGCCGCGGTACAGCGCGCCGAAGCCATGGGCGGCGTCAAACAGGAGTTTGACCCCCGCGCGGCGCGCCACCGCTTCCAGGCGTTCCACGTCGGCGGGGTTGCCGAACACGTGCGTGGCGACGATGGCCGACGTCCTCGGGGTGATGGCCGCCTCCGCGGACGCGGGGTCCAGGTTCCACGTGTCGGGGTCCACGTCGGCGAACACGGGGGCAAGCCCGCACCACGCCAGGGGATGCACGGTGGCCATGAAGGTGAAACTGGGGACGACCACCTCGCCCGACAGGTCGGCGGCCTTGTAGGCGAGGGTCAGGCCGGTGGTGCAACTGGAGACGCCGACGGCGTGCTTGGTTCCCACGTACTGGGCAACGGCACGCTCAAACGCCGCCAGGTACTTGCCTTTGGTTACCATGCCGGTCTGGAAGATTTCGCCGATTTCGCCTGCAACTTCGGAGAACGGGGGCAACGTCGGCCTCATGAAGGGCACCGGCGATTCAAAAAGAGGGGCACCTCCCAATACCGCAGGCGTGGACATTCCATCTCCTTCAGGCGCAGAATAATGTGCGTGCAGTATACTCCGCTCTATTCCAAACGTCAAGCACGCGCCGCAGTTATGGGATATTATGTTAGGCTGCACGCATGGCGTGCAGGATGGCCTCCAGCACGCCGCCCGCGATGGCCAGCGCCTTGTCCGAGATGGTGAAGCAGTGCTCGCGCTCGGCGCGCGGGTCCACGTCGCCCACCTTCATGTTGGGAGACACCTGCAACCCGTCGTGGAGCAGCCCGCGCAGGACGCCCTTCAGCCGCACGCGCACCGGCTCGCCGCCCACATACGCGACGATGTCGCCCACGTCCACCAGGTCGCCGATTTCGCGGACGCCGCGGAATTCGCCCGCGCACGGCGCGCGCACCACCCGCAATTCGGAGTGGCCCCCTACCTCGCCGGGGATCCCCGTGTTGGCCAGGGCCTGGCCCCTCCAGATGACGCGCCCCAGGGTGTGCCCGCGCATGGTCTCTATGACCGCGTGGACGTCCTCGCCTGCGGTGAAGCCCGGCCCCAGGCCGATGACCAGCGGCGCGTCGGTGATGCGCGTGCCCAGGTTGCGCTTCGCCAGGATGGCATCCACCACCACATCCGGGCGCAGTTCGCGCACGATGGCGGCTTCGGGGTCCACGACGACGGGCAGAACCCCCTCGGCCCAGGCGCGCCTCACGCCTTCCAGCCCCTCCACCCGTCGCGCGCGCACGCCGTCCACGGTTGTCTCGCCCTCCCAGACGGCGGTGGCGAAGGCCACCCTGCGGCGGATGACGGTGGGCGCGGGGATTTCCGTAACCACGACCTGGAACCCGCACTGCCAGAGCCTCCAGGCGACGCCCGAAGCCAGGTCGCCGCCGCCCTTGACCATCACTGCGATGTTCCTGCCCAAGACGGCCATGGCTGCTGCCTCCTTGCGGTGCTACGGCTGGATGGTTGGCGTCGGCGGGAGCGCGGCGTTGTAGCGGGCGGCCAAAGCGGCCAGTTCCGGATCGTCGGCGTACTCTTCCGTGAGGGGAATCACGCCCGCCTTGGCCGAGACAATCTTGCCGTCGGCGTCAAAGTCCACGGTGATCTCGCCCAGCCACTCACCCCCATAACCGGCCTGGCCGATCACGGTGTCGCCGAGCCGCAGCGTCTCTTGCAGCAGGTCGTAGGAATGCCCGCCGACGATGGCCGTGATGCCCTGCACCTCGGTGGCGATCTTCCGGTCCATCACGTTGCCCGCGTGCGACAGGATGACGACGGCGTCCACGTTCTCGGCGCGGGCCTTGGCCACGTACTCGCGGGCGGTCTCCACGGGGTCTTTGACCGTAACGTCCGACGGGGCGAAGGCCTTGAGCGAGTCGTCGGCCGGAGACAGGCCGATGATGGCGACTTTGCGCCCGCCGACGTTCTGCACGACGTAGGGCGTGAAGACCGGCTTGGCGGTGTTGGCGTACACCAGGTTCGCCGACAGGAAGGCGAACTTCGCCTCGCGCGAGCGGGCCAACAGTTCGTCCCAATGGCCTGTGTCGCGTTCGCCGATGGCCATGGCGTTGTATCCCATGAGATCCATCGCCTCGGTGAGCGCCTTGCCCTGGCTGATGTCGGAGACCGGCTGGCCGAAGAGCGCGTCGCCCGCGTCCAGGACGAGCAGGTACGGAGACTTGGCGCGATAGTTCTTGATGGCGGTGGCCCGACGGGCCACACCCCCCTTGGGCGGGCGTCAGCCGCAGGGGTCCAGGTATCCTTCCACGTCGGTGGTGTGCAGGATGGTGAGGGTCCAGGGGCCGGTGGGACGCGCGGCGTTGCGGCGGATGAGGGCCTGGGCGGTGATGAGGGCCGCGACGACGACCAGCGCCAGCGCCACCGGCGCGATCCACCGCCGAATGGGGCTACGCTCGCCGGCCTTCGGCTTGGGTTTGGGCTCGGCTTTCTTTGCCGCCTGCGCCGTGCGCTGGGGCTGCTTCGGGACCTGTTTCTTCTTGCTCTTCTTCGCCACGACTCACCTCACAAAATCAGGCTATCCACAGGAAATAGAAACCGACGGCCAGAACGATGGCCCCGCTGACCTTCTCCAGCAACGAAGTCCACTTGCCCAGGGCGGTCAGGTTTCGCACCAGGCCGGCAAAGGTTCCGGCTGCGATGATATAATACCACGCTTTGCCGATCCAGCCCAAAATGCTCCCCGTTGTAACCGCGAATAGCGCGAATCCACGCGAATGGATAATGCCACCGAGCGTAGGGCAGGTTTCCATACCTGCCCCCTGCCTGTAACCGCGAATAACACGAATCCACGCGAATAGGTAGTGCGACCGAGCGTAGGGCAGGTTTCCATACCTGCCCTCTGCCTGTAACCGCGAATAACACGAATCTACGCGAATAGGTAGTGCGACCGAGCGTAGGGCAGGTTTCCATACCTGCCCTCTGCCTGTAACCGCGAATAACACGAATCTACGCGAACGGGGAACTACGTGCCTACATTTATCCTCCATTCGTGTAGATTCGCGTTATTCGTGGATAGCACTGTAACCGCGAATAACACGAATCCACGCGAATAGGTAATGCGACCGAGCGTAGGGCAGGTTTCCATACCTGCCCTCTGCCTCCGGCGACTACGAAAAGCCGCCCTACGTGTTCTACAG
>Ga0315298_1010718_pt1 | contig 10974 bp, 10 predicted proteins | sample WHS_1_MG_FD_203077 | JGI IMG/M metagenome (GOLD analysis project Ga0315298, IMG submission 203077) | Extremophilic microbial mat communities from Washburn Hot Springs, YNP, Wyoming, USA - WHS_1_MG | ecosystem: Environmental > Aquatic > Thermal springs > Hot (42-90C) | place: USA: Wyoming...
CTTGGAGGCTTTTTTTCAAGGTATATAGAAGGGAAATGGCTTAAACTTATTTTGTCCGTTTTGCTATTCTTCCTTGCACTTTTAATGCTGAGACCCGTTAAAGGGAGTCAGGATGAAACGGTAAAAACAGGATGGAAATATTTGAGCATAAAATCATTTGATGGAACAAATACTTATTCCATTAATCTTTTGCTTGTAGTACCCATAGTTTTGGTATTTGGATTTGTAGCCGGAATGGTGGGTATCTCAGGTGGCTCATTTATGGTCCCGATACTTGTCTTATCGTGCAAAGTTCCGATGAAAAATGCCGTCGCAACAGCAAGTACACTGGTTGCCCTTTCAGCATTGTCTGGTTTTATCGGACATGCTGCTGCAGGTCATTTTGATTACCGAATTGCTGTTCCTGTTGCAATTGGAGGAGCTATTGGAGGACTTATCGGTGGCAGTATTGCCATAAAAACAAAACCGAAAGTCTTAAAAATTCTTTTTGCCGTAACAACCCTTGCTGCGGCTATTATTATGGCTTATAAAGTATTTTATTAATAATTTGTAAGATTAATCGGGAGGAGTAAGAAAACTCTTCCCGGTTTTAATCCATAACAATTTATGACAAACAAAAGATTATCAATTATTATTTTTCTTGCACTAATAGCCAATATTAAGTTGCTGGCTCAAAAGGATTCAACAACAATAGAGTTTGATGCAAGCATCCGCGAACGCATTGAACTGTGGAACGGCATGAATGCAAAAAATTACGGAGATGATAACCCTAATGCTATAGGATCCCTTCATGACAAAACACTTTATCAGCGGGTCATAGCAGGCTTTATTTTTCATCCGACTACTTCCATTGATGTTGTTGCTCATTTGCAGGACTCACGTGCTTTTGGCTGGTCATTGCGAAATGCTGAATATCCTGACCTGTTCAAAGTGAAAGCCAAAAATACCCAAGAGCCCTATTATATAATGAATCCCAACGAAGAGTTTTTTGAAATCCATGATTTATACATAGAATATCGAAATTTGATAAAAAACTTAACATTTATACTGGGACGACAAAAGATATCGTATGGCGATAATCGTGTTTTCGGACCGGGAGAATGGGGTAACACCGGCCGATGGACATGGGATGCATTTAAAATTTCATATAAAAACAAATCGAATTTTATCGATATTATTGCTGGTGGTACTAAAATCCATGACCCTGAAAAAATTTCATTACCTTTTACCAAAACAGAATTTTGGGGAGGCGGGTTATATGCCCACTTTGAATGGAACAAAATTGCCAATATTGAGCCATTTTACGCAATCAAAAGAGAGGGCTCAGCACCTTATGCCAATACACTCGATTTTACAAGGCAATGGATTGGTGTACGGTTGTTTAATAATGATTTTTATCATTTTCTTTATGATTTCACTGTAAACAAAGAGTTTGGCAATGAAAGCAGCAAAAAAATAGATGCTTCTGGTATATTGGCCAAATTGGGATATCAATTTCACACTATACCGGCTAAACCAATACTGGCTGTAAGAGAAAGTTATGCATCGGGAGGGAAAAATGCTGACAGTAAAATAAAAACATTCGACCCGGTTTATGGCTCAAAAGATCAATTTTATGGCAGAATGAATATCACATCATGGTCAAATCTGGACGACCGCGAAATATTTGTCACTCTGTTTCCTGTCAAAAATATGAAGATTGAATCAAACTATCACTGGTTTTATGTTCCCGTACCCGATGATGCCACATTGCTTGGAACCATCAAGATGCAGACAGGCAAACATCATTTAGGCAATGAATTTGACATTTTTGCCAGTTATCAGGCTGCAAAACACATGCAGTTTGTTGCTGCCTTTGGCCTCTTTTCACCGGGAGATATAAAACCCATAAATAATGCGCCAGCAAAAAATGCAAGCTGGTTTGCATTCCAAATTTTTTATCAGTTCACATCTAAAAACATCTGAGCTTTATGGAAAAAATAAAAATCGGAATTATTATTTGCGACCGCTACCACACTTGTGCCGGTGGCAAATGTTTCAGAGCTTTACAAAACCGTGAAGGAGCTTTTGAAATGTATAAAGATAAAGAGGTGGAACTTGCTGCATATACCACTTGTGGCGGATGCCCGGGAGGAAACATAGAATATGCACCCGAAGAAATGAAAAAAAACGGGGTTACGCATGTTCATTTTGCAACCGGATTTTTAGTAGGTTATCCTCCCTGTCCATACATGGAGCACTTTGAAAAGTTCATTATCGAAAAATATGCAATGAAGGTCATTTTTGGAACACACCCCATTCCTCAAAAATATTATATTCCTCACCATAATATGAAAACATGGAATACACCCTTTCTTCACAAAGCAATTTCATTAATCATAAACGATGAGGCAACCCGATTAAAATATGATTAGCAAAAACCTTGCATTTCAAATGATAGATCATAAATTTAATTAATTATTTTTATATACTCATTTAAATAAGTACTACTATTAAATTAAGTTTTATACTTAGCAACAGAAATAGAAATATTTAGAGGCATTGTAGATGGTGCGAAATAAAAAAAATACATTATCCGTTTTTTTGGTTGTTGTTTTCTTGCTTCCAACAACAATAAAATTATTTGACGGATTTTTCCACCATCACGACTATTTCATAGGTACGGCAAAAAACGAACGACATTTCCACACGCATCATGTAAAATGCCCTATTCTGAGCTTTGAATTGTCATTGTTATTAACAGGAAAACATTTACAAGCAGCACAAAAGAATTTTTATCATGTAAAAATAAATGATAATTACAATTTTGAATGTTGTAGAAATAACATAGAATATTCATTTTTATTACGAGCACCGCCATTTTTGCAAGTAAGAGACGTAATCTCGTAAAATCAAAAATTATAGTCAACTTATTTGTAAAATTTTAAAAACGTAGTTGTAAAATTTTTAAAAACGTAATAAAAATGAAAAAAATCGCTTTAATTTTCTATATGTTATTCCTGATAATAGAAATACATGCCCAAAATCAAATAAAAGGTAAAGTAACTGATATTAATAATGAACCTTTGATTGGAGCTTCAGTATTTTTGCCAGAACTCAATAAAGGAACAATAACGGATCAATCAGGGGAATATGTAATAAGCAATGTCCCAGGGGGCAAAATTAAAATTCAATTTTCCTTTATTGGATATAATACAGCAATTAAAACAATTGAGGTTATACAAACCGAAACCATAGTAAATGTTCAACTGACCATAGCAATTATTCAATCGCAGGAAGTTGTAATTACGGGCGGTTATGTAAGTTCTCAACATGATAATACTGTAAAAATTGACGTGTTGCGAAGCAAGGATATTGCTTTTTCAGGATCACCCAATTTTATGGAATCATTAACCAAAGCTCCGGGTGTTGATATGATAGCCAAAGGTCCGGGTGTTTCAAAACCTGTAATACGCGGACTTTCAATGAATGATGTTCTTGTTATGAACAATGGTGTTCGAATTGAAAATTATCAATTCAGTGAAAACCACCCATTGGGTATAGATGACAACGATGTTGAAAGAGTAGAAATTATTAAGGGTCCGGCTTCTTTACTTTATGGTTCGGATGCAATAGGCGGAGTTATAAATTTCATTAAAGAAAAGCCCGCTCCGATGGGTAAAATCCTTGGTGAGTATCGAATTCAATTGCATTCCAATACACTGGGAATGAACAATAGCATTGGTCTGAAAGGAGCCTCCAAAAATCTATTTGGTAGCATTCGTTTTGGACATAAAACTCATGCCGATTATTTACAGGGGGGTGGCGATTATGTCCCCAATTCAAGGTTCAACGAAATGACTTTCAATGCTAATACTGGATACACTGGCAAAATTGGAACTTTCAGGTTATACTACGACTATTTTAAGCAAAATCTGGGTATGACAGTTCCTGATGTAATACCATTAATAACAGAACGAGGAAGGAAAAACCAAAACTGGTATCAGAACCTTGAACATCAAATGATTTCATCTCAAAACAGCCTTTACTTAGGAAATTTCAAATGGGATATTAATACGGCGTATCAAAATGCACTGAGAAAACTTCAAACAACACTTAATGAACCTTTTGTTGAAATGAATTTAAATACCATTACCTACGACTCAAAATTGCGATTTCCTTCAGGCGATAAATCAGAATATATAGTTGGTTTACAAGGAATGTCTCAGACAAACAGGAATTTAAACAATAGACCTTCCCAGTTTTTACCCGATGCCAATATTAATAACATAGGATTTTTAGGATTGGTACAATATACTTTCTTCAAAAAGTTAAAATTGCAGGGCGGCTTGAGATTCGACAAGTATAAAATTGAAACTTTTGCCCTTGGAAGAGAAGGAACAGAGGGTTACCATGCTCCTGTAAATAAAAATTTTTCTGATCTTAACGGTTCGATTGGTGCAATATATAAGGTTAATGAAAAAATGATGCTCAGGGCTAATATCGCAAAAGGCTACCGTGCACCAAACTTATCCGAACTCACCTCAAACGGAATGCATGGAAACAGATACGAGGTGGGTAATAAAAATTTATCTCCCGAAAATTCAATTGAAACAGATTTAAGCATGCATTATCATGGAGGGTTCCTGTCCCTTGATTTGGCCTGTTTTTACAATCAAATTATTGACTATATTTTTATTTCTCCAACCTCAGATACAACATCAAATGGTATAAAAATTTATAAATATTCACAGACAAATGCTAAACTTTATGGTGGGGAAGCAGGAATCCATTTTCACCCTAAATCATTACCATGGTTGCATATTCAAGCTATATATTCTGCTGTTACAGGAAAACAAGAAAATGGGGATAATCTACCATTTATACCGGCTCAAAAATTACGCTATGAAATAAGAGCAGAACGTGAAAACATTGGATTTTTGTATAAGCCTTCCATTCAACTTTCTGCTTTATCTGCATTAAAACAAAATCATCCCTCACCCTATGAAACAGCAACTAATGGATATACCCTTGTTAATTTAAGTATTAATACAGACATTCATATAGCCCGACAAACGTTTACTTGTGATTTATCTGTAAACAATATTTTAGACACACAATATTTTGATCATCTTTCTACTTTAAAACCATTGAACTATTACAACCCGGGAAGAAACATAAGTTTGTCTTTAAAAATACCATTTCAGATAAAATAAATAAGGTTGCATTATGCCTGAAAAAAAGATGTTTAAAATTGCCATTGCCAGCGGGAAAGGAGGAACCGGTAAAACAACCTTATCTACCAACTTGGCTTCCTTCCTTGCTGAAAAAAAAGAAGTGGTGTTGGTTGATCTGGATGTGGAAGAACCTGATGCAGGGCTTTTTATAACCGGAACACCCATCCATCACGAAGATAAATACAAAATGATTCCTCGCTGGGAACAAAATCAATGTACACTTTGCGGAATTTGCCAAAATGTCTGTAAGTTTCATGCTGTTCTGCAATTAGGCAAAATTATTCTTGTTTTTCCGGAATTATGCCACAGTTGTTATGCCTGCTCTGAGCTTTGTCCTGCACAAGCCTTACCCATGCAGCCTAAAAAAATGGGAGAACTGACAGAATATGAAGTAAACGACAATCTGCACTTTATCGAAAGCAGAATTGAAATAGGCGAAGAACAGGCAGTACCGCTTATTGCACAAACCAAAAAATATGTTGCTACAAAGTATCCACAGGTAGATCTTCAGATTTATGATTGTCCTCCTGGAACTTCCTGTCCTGTGATTGAAGCAACCAGAGATGCCGATTTTGTGATTTTAATTACAGAACCTACTCCCTTTGGTCTACACGATGTGAGTCTTGCCGTTGAAACTATGCGCAAACTCGACAAACCTTTTGGTATTGTTATTAACCGCTTTGGCATAGGCAACGATGATATAATCAATTACTGTAATAATGAAAATATTCCAATTATTGCAAAAATTCCCAATCATCGAAAAATTGCCGAACATTATTCATCAGGCAAGCTTGTATACAATGAAATACCAGAGGTAAAAGCAGCATTAAATCAAATCATGAATTATTGCATGGAAACGAGTAAAAAGAAGGTAGAATGAAAGAGATTGTAGTAATTTCTGGCAAAGGCGGTACAGGTAAAACGTCCATTGCGGCTTCATTTGCTGTGCTGGGAGGAAGCGATGTGATTGTTGCCGATTGTGATGTAGATGCTGCCGATATGCACCTGCTGCTAAAACCCGATTTCGAATTTTCAGAAGAATTTTATAGCGGCGAGATTGCCTATATTGAACAATCCAAATGCATTGTCTGCGGAAAATGTACTGAAGTGTGCCGTTTCGATGCTATTTCTTTTATCAACTCGCAATATTTCATCAATCCATTAAGCTGTGAAGGCTGTGGTTATTGTTCACAGGTATGTCCTGCATCGGCAATTATAAACAAATCACGTTTATCGGGCAAATGGTTTGTCTCCAATATCAAAACGGGCAGTAAAATGATACATGCCAGGCTCGATATTGGTGCCGACAACTCCGGCAAGCTGGTTGCCAAAGTAAAAAATGAAGCAAAAAAATTAGCCTCCGAAGAGGCAAAACCTTTTATCCTTATTGATGGTTCACCGGGTATTGGTTGTCCGGTTGTTTCATCATTATCAGGGGCTAATTTTGTGGTATTGGTAGTCGAACCCTCCGTTTCCGGCGTACATGATTTAAAACGGGTATATCAGGTAGTAAAAAATTTCAATATCAAAGCCGGATGTATTATTAATAAAGCGAATTTAAATCCTGAGAAACATCAGGAAATAAAAGACTTTTTACTAGAAGAAAATATTTCACATTTGGCCGATATACCTTACGATGAGAATTTTACAAAAGCAATGGTAAATGGAATGACCATAATAGAGTATGACCAAAATGAATTAAAAAAGATACTTTCCCAAACCTGGGAGAAAATTAAAATATTATTAACCAATTAAATTTTTAAATTATGAAAACAACTGATGTATTAGTAATTGGCGGGAGTGCTGCCGGTATGGTAGCAGCTTCAACAGGAAAAGCTCATTGGCCAAAAAAACAGTTTATTCTGGTAAAAAAACAAGAAGAGGTACTGGTGCCATGTGGCATACCTTACCTATTTGGAACATTCGATAGCATTGACAAAAACCTTATGCCTGTTGATGCTTCGCTGCGAAAAATGGGAATAGAAACCCTGGTTGATGAAGCAACAGAAATTGATTGGGACAAAAAGATCGTTTCATTTTCAGGCGGTGAAAAAATCAGTTACCAGAAGCTTATTATTGCTACAGGTTCCACTCCGGTGAAACCTAAATGGTTAAAGGGTGCTGAACTGGAAAATGTTTATGTAATTCCAAAGGATAAAAACTATCTTGATGTCATGAAAAGCAAGCTGGGAACAGCAAAAAATATAGCTGTTATCGGTGCAGGCTTTATTGGAGTGGAACTTTCGGACGAACTTTCCAAACAAGGATTGAAAGTTACGCTCATTGAAAAACTTCCGCATATATTAAACCTTGCTTTTGATCCGGAAATAGCAGATCGTATTCACGAAATGCTGGTAAAAAGAGGCATAAATATAATTACAGGCAAAGGTATAAGTAAAATTCTGGGAACAAAAAAAGTTGAGTCAATTGAACTTGAAGATGGCTCTGTAATGAACATAGATGCAGTTGTACTTTCAATGGGTTACAAGCCCAACAGCGAATTAGCAAAGAAGTCGGGAATCTATGTTGATGAAGATGGCTTTATTGCTGTTGATGAATATATGCGTACCCATGTGAAAGATGTTTTTGCTGTGGGTGACTGTGCACAAAAACGCGATTTTGTTACACGCCGTCGTGTACCAACCATGCTTGCCTCAACTGCATGCGCAGAAGCACGCATTGCCGGTATGAATTTATTTAATTTACATGTGGTAAAAACATTTAGCGGAACGATAGCTATTTATGCAACAGCAATTGGAGATACAGGCTTTGGCACAGCTGGAGTTACTGAACAAAAAGCCATACAGGAAGGAATAGCTGTAATTACGGGAACATTTGAAGGCATAAACCGCCATCCAGGGAACTTACCAGATGCTCACAAGCAACTTGTTAAACTTATTGCAGCCAAAAATTCAGGCGTGATTATCGGTGGGGAAGTTATTGGGGGAAAAGAAACCGGGGAGTTAACCAATGTAATTGGTTTAGCTATACAAAATCGCATGTCAGTAAACTCGTTTTTAACCATGCAAATTGGTACCCATCCGTGTCTCACCGCCTCACCCGCTGCATATCCACTTATTAAAGCGGCCGAAATGATTGCTGTGAAAAATGAAAAATAAATCATTATTTTATATAATCAACGGAAGCGAAGAATTCAATATTATTGATATTTTATAAAAGGCATGCTATCATTGTACACTTTGATTGAGATTCCTTTGAAATATTGAGGAATGATCAGATGATCTTGTATATACATGTCTATATTTAATATGCTGGCGCCATGAAAAAAAACATTTTATTTACATTGTTAATTTTCATTTTTCCTTTTGCAAATGCCCAGATCATTCAATCATTTCAATTCATAAAAGGAAGTTTGCACGATGGGGAAAAACTGATGAAGGCCTACCTCTTGCCTGTCGAAAACTCATTTAGTACAATTAATGGTTCAGGATTAATCCATCCTGAACCAATAACCAAAAAGTTCTCCTTTAAAGTTACCGTCGATTTTATGGAAGTAACTGCTCCAATTTCTGACAGAACGTATGATGTAAACAAACTTCAGTTGGCAGAGTTTAAGCTATCTGATCCGAACAGACCAATAGCACAAACTTTTGCCGGAGGCTTTGATAGTATTAAATTAGAAACAAAATCAACATATCGGGTTCCAACTATTTCATATCCATTTTACACTGAGAAACCTCTGGCCTCTTTTTACACGCCGAAAGGAATTACAAGAACCATTCCCTTTGCTGCGATTGGTATTGCTTTCAGCACCCAATCAAACTCCTTAGCATTCAGAGTACTTCCGCCTTTATCTCTACCTGGAATTGACGGTAAAATATCGCTTGTTGGATTAACAGCTCAAACAAAGATTAACAAACTTTTTTCTTCTTTAAACCATATTCCTTTTGATATAATTATTTCGTGCGGCTTTGAAAAAATTCAACTCAATATCAATCCTAATTTAAAACCTATGAACTCAACTGATAGAGAATACGACAACCAGAAGTTTTTTATCCATTCTACTGTTATTCCGCTTCAGGTAGCTATTAGTAAAATTTTCTTCCATAATTTTAATGTATTTGTAAACGGAGGAAAGAGCATTGCTTTCACCAATACCGGATTAGCAGGTACCTATCCACTTTATAAGAGCGATCCAACTGACTCATACAACATTATTATCGATAAAATCAAAGATCCTATTGAGTATGCAAGAAACAATTCAGCTTTATTTTTGAAATTAGGTGTTGGCTACTATTTAAAACGTATAGGATTTAACGGAGAATTTTCATTCGCTAAGTATAAAAGTATGTGCATTAGAGTTAACGTATATATATAAAACTAAAGCGAAAAGTGAATGAAGAATTACTTAAATGGTAAAAGAGAAAAATTTAGTTTTTAAATATTTATCAACTGATTAAATTTTTAAACAATGAGAATTGCATTCACATCCACTGGAACTACGTGGGATTCGATGATTGATCCCCGTTTTGGAAGAACCGAATTTATTGTTTTGTATGATGAGGAAACCAAAGAACTCACAACTTATGACAATTCGGCTATAAAAGAAGAAGCACACGGAGCCGGCACTGCCACCGTTCAGAAACTTTATGATATGAAACCCGATGTGTTGATAACCGGCAACGGACCCGGAGAGAATGCTGCCACAGCACTTAAGCACCTGAATATTCAAATTTTTGTTAATGCACAGAATATGACACTTCAACAGGCGTATGAGAATTATAAAACAGGAAACCTTAAAAAACTGAGTTTATGAAGCATCATGAACATAATCATGGTTTTGGCACAGGACAAGGTGCCGGAAGAGGTGAGGGCGGTTTTTGTGTCTGCTCACAATGTGGCTATTCAGAACCTCATCGTGCAGGTATTCCATGTAGAACATTGTATTGCCCGGAGTGCAACCTACCATTAGTACGCAGCGAAACAAGCGGTAATAAGATGAAGGCGAGTTCAACGGATATAAGTTCATCGGAGAACTTAAAAAACGATAATCTTAAAAAGAAAGAGCGTAAAATTGCTTTTCCAAGAGTTAATGCGGAAAAATGTACGGGTTGTCAACAATGCATCGATATCTGCCCAAGAGGCGCTATTATACTAAAGAATGGTAAAGCTTTTGTTGAAACAGAAAACTGCAGCAATTGCCTGGTTTGTATGCGGATCTGCCCCGAAAATGCATTTATTCTTGAATAAAACAAAACCAAATAGTTATGAAAAATCTGTTCAAAAATGAATTTATTTTGGCGCCATTAAAGCTAGGGTATTGCCATGAAAAAAACGGCAAAGTAAATGAACATCATCTGAATTTTTATCAGCAAAGAGCTGAACATTTGGGAGCTATCATTTCAGAGCCTTTTTATATTCATCCCGGACTCAGAGAAAATCCTTTTCAATTAGGCATTGATAACGATGATAAAATTGAGGGTATTGAAAAGATATCTGAACTGGCGCATAGCTTCGGAACAAAATTCATTGTCCACCTCAATCATCCGGGACGTATGGCAAATCCTAATATCCCAAACAATTTTTATTGGTCGGCATCGGCAGTTCCTTGCGAAAATGGTGGAGTTACACCCATAGCTATGGACGAAAATATGATGAATACTGCTATTGATACATTTGTTCAAGCTGCTATCCGTGCACAGAAGGCTAATGCCGATTTCATTGAACTTCAGTTTGGTTATGGATACTTGCTTTCCCAATTCTTATCCCCTCAAATCAATTTGCGCACAGATGAATA
>Ga0315298_1010719_pt1 | contig 10973 bp, 9 predicted proteins | sample WHS_1_MG_FD_203077 | JGI IMG/M metagenome (GOLD analysis project Ga0315298, IMG submission 203077) | Extremophilic microbial mat communities from Washburn Hot Springs, YNP, Wyoming, USA - WHS_1_MG | ecosystem: Environmental > Aquatic > Thermal springs > Hot (42-90C) | place: USA: Wyoming...
TTGGGAAAATAAATATCTTAAAAAGTGAAAAAAGAATTAATGTTTATAAAAATGGTAAATTAACTCAAAGTTTAATTATAAAAAACCCTTTCCCCAACATTCAATTTCCAAACTATTAAATTTAATGATATTATCAAAAATTTTTATCTCTTGACATTTTTTTTGGATTATAATTAAAATGAAAAAAAATTTTGAGTGTGTGAGGTAAAAATGAAAAAGATTTTGGTAGCAGTTTTGATATTAGGGTTAATCGGGTTAATAGGGATATTAAATTTAGAAGAAAAAAATGTTAAGAGTGAAAATTTATTATTATTTTATGATAAAGATGAAATATGCAATAAACTTTCTGAAATTCTAAAAGATTGGTTTATTAAATCCCATTCTTCAGATTTCCATGATATAAAAATTAATTTTTATTTAGAAGATTTTTCAATAACTCAAGATTCTAAAGCAGAGGCTATTTTTCAATTACATGCAACAATGGTTCCAAATTCAACAATAAATGATATAGAAGAATACCCTTATATAAAGGGTATGAAAAGATTTTTAGAGGAGAATAGGGCAAAACTTTCTACATCTGAAATAGAAGTTATAGAAAAAGAGATAAAAGATTATTACAATGGTTTGGTATATCAAATAAGTCAATTAAATGAAGAAAATGGTTTCTATAAAATTACTGGCAATATTAAATCAGATGGAAAAATAGATAAAAATAGTATAGAAATTTATTATGATATTTCTGGTAAGGGAGATCATATTTGGAAAAGTGCTGAAAATTTATTTTCTTCCTATATATCATCTGAGGAATTAGAAAAAGAAGGGTATGAATATATAAAAAATCTTATTTATAGACTTTTTCCTGAAAATAATTTAGAAAATAATTCTACAAAAACTCATTATAATAATTATTACAATAGATATTGGGCAGTTAACTATCTTGATCACTATACAACAGAAGCATCAGAAAATCAATATATAAATTGTAGACATAAAAATGGAACAATAGAAATTTCTTATTATACAAATATCAATGCATGGAATAATTCTCAATTTCCTCTACCAAAATGGCCAGATGGAAAATATAAACAATTAGCATTTTATAACTGTGCTGATTATATATCTCAATCAATGTATAATGGAGGAATGTGGACAGATGATTATTGGAATCCCTCAAATAGATTAACAGGTGCACCTGATGGTAAATGGTATTGGACTTATGTTCCTGACCTTAAATGGTGGTTTTGGGCTGAAAGATGTGATTGGTATGTTTCAACATATAATAATACACAATCGGGTGATGTTATTATATGGCCAAATGATGAACATATTGCTATGATTGATTATTCAAATAATTCAACAAAAAAATTTGCTGCACATACAAATGATAGAAAACAACATCCTTATTCTTCAACAGATCCATATCAACATTTTGTGGTAAGTTGCTATAGAGAAGGTCCACCATAAATGATTAAAAAAATTCTTTATATCACTTTAATTATATTTTTTTCTTTATCCTTTAATTGTAACAAAATAGAAAATTTAAATAAAAATGTAATACCATTTTTAACATTTAGAGTAGATGAAAAAGAGGATGAGATTGAAGCATATTTAAATTATTGGGATTTTGAGAAAGGTAAAATTATTCAATTAAATAAAATTTTATACACAACAAAAGTTTCTAATTTAGCAAAGAAAACTGATATTAATGGAAAAACTTCATGGGATTTTATTGTAAAATACCTTGCCTATCCCCTTTCATGGGATGGTGAAAGTTATATATATCTTTCAAATATTTATCATAAAATTAATAATCCCTTAAATTTTGAAATTAAAATGTTTGATGATAGAAGACAAATTCCTGTTAAAAAAGGGGAGATATGGCCTATTGCATGTAGATATTCAAAAGACCTTCAAGTTTCACTTATATGTAAAAATTATTGGGAAGAGAAATCAACAACCTTTACTTTTAAAGTATTTAATGGAGAAAATATTATAGAAAAGAATATCAATATTTCTTTATTTAATGAGATTTTTCATGGTGGTATTCCTATGGGTCAAGCATATATATATGAAAAAGATAAAAATATTGTAGAGTCACTCCATCTTTACTTTGATAATGAAGAAGGTGGCCATTTTATTATTTGCACAATTAATATGGATAGTGGAGAATATGAATGGAATAAAATAAAAGGCATTAAAGGTTGTATTCCATTTATGAATAATATGGATATCGGAACAATAGGAAAAAGTTTTTATGTTCCTCAATGTGATGGAGGGATTGGATTTATAAATTTGAAAAATTATTCATACAATAGTTTTCTTAATTATGAAGATATTGTTAAAATAATTTCTAATTTTTCAAAATCAGATGTTCCAATAAGTCGTTCTTATATTGATGGAGAATATAAAAATTATTTGATTTTTCATATACTTTATAATTATGAGCAAGATAATCCAACTAATTTTGAATATTTTTATATATTAATGGATACAGACACAAAAGAAGTAAAAGGTTTTATTGAATTTAATCCTAAAAATAAAAATTGGCTTATCATACGAGACAAAAATGGTAAACAATTATCTAAAATATTGGTGGATAAATTGGTAAGAGATATCAGTAAAGTTTATTATATTAATGGAAATCTTCTTGATTATGGAAGATTCCTTGATAGTGGTTTTATAATTTTTCCACATAAAAATGGCAATTAAATTATTGTGCAAGTGATATAATTTAAAAATAGAAAAATATGAGAAAATTTAAAATATTTTTAATTATTATAATAATTTTAATAGATTGTTTTATATAAATTTTTTTAGATAGAAATCAATCAAAAAATATTTATGGATATTTACTACCTGAAGAGCCTGAACCTATAAATATAATAGAAGAATTAGTTTGTGTTATACCATTTGGAGAAGGAGAAAAAGAATTGGGGTTTAAATGGATTAATAAAGAAAATGGCATTTTGTGCATATCCAATTGCTTTTGATGTTGATTTAGAAAAAATTTTTGATAATTTTAAAGAATGAAAAAAGGGAAATTGGAAATTTTTCTTTTATTTTATGTTTTTTTAAGCGATTTTTCTTTTGGTTTGACTTTATCTATATGGGTTTTATATTATTTATCAAGAGGAGTTAATCTTCAATGGGTTGCATATATTTCTTCAATCTCAGCAATTACAATTTTAATTTTTGAATTTCCAACAGGAGTTATTGCAGATAAATTTGGTTGCAGTTTATCTGTATTTATTTCAAATATTTTAATATCCTTTTCTTCTTTCCTTGCTTATATTTCTTATGGTAATTTAATGTTTATGCTTTTATCTATTGTAAGTGCGATTGGAACAACATTTTCAACAGGTGCATTGTCTGGATGGTTTCTAAAAAAAGATCCAATTTTAAAAGAGAAACTTGCTTCAATTTATTCAGAAATAAACATATTCTCAAACACTGGAAAACTACTTGGCGGATTAATTGGTGCAATAATATTTAATTTCATTAAACCACTTCCTTTTCTTTTATCATCTATTTTATATTTATTATTAGCAATATCATTTCTTTTATTCAATAAATTTAAAATTTTAGAAATTTCTAATACAAAAATAAGAAATCCATTTAAAGATATTTTAATTCATGCAAAAGATTCTATACTTTTTTCTTTAAAGGAAAAAAGAGTTTATTATATCTTAATTCTCTCTTTTCTTTTTCTAATTGCTGCTGAAGGTCCTTTAATTTACTGGCAACCATTCTTTAATGAGAAATTTAAAACTTCTTTTCCAATTGGTATTATTTTTGTCTTATTTCTATTAAGTACTATATTGGGTAGCATAATTTTAAGAATTTTTATTCAAAAAATAAAAAAATTTAAATTAATTTTTTCATTTTCAATTCTTTTAGGTGGTATAATGCTTTTTTTAACAGGATTTACTGAAAATATCTATCTTTCTATCTTTTTCTTTATCCTGTATAACTTCACTCTTGGTGTAGGTGGTCCAATTAGAATGAAAATTTTAAATGAAGTTATCCCTGATGAAAAGAGAGCATCAATTCTTTCATTTGTTTCTCTTGTTGAAGGAGGGTCTGGAACTATATCTGGTTTTACCTGGGGCTATATTTCAAAATTTTTCTCTTTAAATTTATTAATTTCTCTTATATCTATACCAATATTTTTATCCTATATAATTTCGCTTAAAATTCCAGAAAAATAAAAAAATTGAAAGTATGTTAACTCTTTAATAAAAATTTAATAGATAAGTTAATAGTAAAATTGGAGAATATAATAAAAATTCCTATCATCAAAAATACATTTTTTAAATAAATATCCAAGAAAAATTTTTTAATATTTTTTATTTTAATTTTTGTTTTTTAATTATAATTGAAATGAAAAGATGATATTTTTTTACTTTGTATTTTTTTGCGTTTTATCTCTTTTAACAGATTTTTTTTGAATTATAATTGAAATAAAAAATAGATAAGAGTGGAATAAAAAAAAGATGAAAAAAATTTTTGAGTGTATGAGGTAAAAATGAAAAAATTAATTATTTTAGTATTAGCATTAATTTTCATTTCCATGATAATTTATTCAATTAATTCTATTAAGAATAAAAATTATTCATTAATTTCTCCATTAATTGAAAATCTTTCATTTGAGGATGTTATCAAATCTTCAAGTCTAATAATAATTGGTAATGTTAATAATATTAATTCTTTTTATGTAAATAAAATGATTTTAAATGATAAAGGAGAACCTGTAAAATCATATAAGATCATCGTGTCTGAGGCTTCAGTTGAAATTGAAGAAATAATTAAAGGTCATATTGATGAAAAATCTATTAGAGTTAGATTTTTAGGTGGAAGTATAAATAAAAATGTAATGGAATCTTATGAATTACCAAAATTAACTGAAAAAGAAAAAGTTATTTTATGTCTTGATAATAATAATTATTATTTAGGCGATGGTAATTACTATACAATTTTTAATTTAGGAAAATTTAATATTAAAAATGGAATTATTGAAGAAAATCCTCTTTTAAAAGAAAAATTATTAACCCTCTCTGATTTAATTAAAATGATTAAAAATATTTTATCTCCTTAAAATAATTACTTTAATGAAATTGAATTTTTATGAAATCTGAAAAAATTTCATTATACAAAATTTTTATTTAAGGAACCTTTGAAACTTTGTATTTTTGTAGCATCTTATCTCTTGACAGTTTTTTTTGAATTATAATTGAAATGAAAAAAATTTTGAGTGTATGAGGTAAAAAATGAAGAAGATTTTGGTAACTATTTTGATTTTAGGGTTAATAGGGTTATTAAATTTAAATATGGAAAAAGTAAAGGCAGAGGAATATCAAATAGAAGAATTGATATTTCTTAATGATAGTTTAAATGAATTAAGAGGTATATATGGAGAAGCAGAAGGATATGGTGATTTTGTAAAATCTAAATTTATAGAGAAAGTTAATAATGATATACCAAAAGAATGGTTAGTTCCTACTGATGAAAATGGAGTATGGAGAGCATCAACTTCTGACTATTATACAATTATTTTAACCAAAGAATTAAATTGGAAAATTAAAAAATTTATAAGAGACGATTATAATAATGAAGAAATTCCAGAGTTATCTTTATCAAAATTTATAAATCCTTTATTAAATTCTTTTCCTCCTCCACCAAATAATATAATTGAATTACCAAATTATATTAAAAATGAAATAAATAAATTTAGTGTAAAGATAATTCTTAATAATTATATTGAATCAAATTATAGAAACAATAATCCATCTTATAGTTGGACATGGAACCCATGCAAAGATTATTATCATCACTTTATCATTGTATACATTTAGATTATGAATATGGATATCATTATTAATTTGGATGATAATTATAAGAATAATTAAACTTTTAATAATATTTTTATTATTAACTATATTATTTGTAAATTGCAATAAAATAAATGAAATAGAAATAAATTCTAATCCCTCAAATGCTAAATTATATATTGATTCAAAATATTTTGGAGAAACACCAATAAAATTAACTTTAAATAATGGAGAACATTTCATTGAATTAGAAAAAGAAGGTTTTAAAGTATTAAAAGAGAAAATAATTGTATCAATTTTCAGTAGAAAAAAATATTTATATAATTTAGAAAAAATATCAATTATCTATTCAAAAAGAGTTGATGTTAATAATATAGATTTAATAAAAGCATATAATGATTATATCTATTTAGCAGCAGATAATTTAATTATTTATAAATTAAATTTATCTTCGGGTGAAATTATTGAGAAAAAAAATTTAAAAGAAATTAATTTAAATGAATTAAATTGTTCTGAAGATGAAAATGATAAAAAATTAATAAAATTTGATATAAATAAGTTTTACACTCCAAAAGATATTATCAATCTATTTCTGAACATAAAAACATATCTGCTTAAATCAAATTGTCAAAAAGTTTTTGAAAAAAGGATTAAAGATGTTAAAGATATTTTAAATTTAATTATAATTGATAAAGAGTTAACAGAAAAAATATTGAATAGTTTAAAAGATAGTTTTTTAGAAATGGAGTGGATTAATAATGAAACTACTCTGCCAGTTGAATTTAAAATTTATATTAAATTTTATGGTGAACATTATAAAAATGATTTAGCTTGTTTTTATATACAGAATTTATACCTTAAAAAATTGGAAATAAAACAAAAAACCATTCCATTTAATGATATTCCATTTGAATGGAGTGTCATAGGCAAATATATATCTGGTATCTATACTACTGCGATTAATTTTTATGATACATTCACTCTTAGAAAAATTGATAATAGATGGTACATAATAGAAATAAAGAATAGTGAAACAGATATAGAAAATTTACCAAAAGAGACAAGTTCTTTTTTTCTATCATCAAGTTATAATATTTTCCCTGATCCACCAAAAATAAAAGATGTTCTTCCTCTACCAGAAGATATTAAAAATGATATTGACAAATCAAAAACAAATATTCAATTTAAAGATAAAATTAAAGATATAAACATTTTTGAAAATAATATATTTATAACAACATATCTATATCGATATATATTCGATAGTAATTTAAATTTTATAGATAAAAATTTAAGTTATTTACCATTAAATTCCTCTTATGGATTAAGAATAACTTTTACAGATAATATAATTAAAATAACATATTTTGATTTTAAAAATAAGATATTATTATGGGAAAAGGATTTTTTGTCAAATTTTATATTTTTTTTAAATGAAATAGGAAAAGATTTGATTTTCCTTGAATTCAATAATAATTCAATTTATCTTATAAAAATAAATAGCGAAAATGGCAGTCTAAACTTTAAAAAAGAAATATTAAAAATAAATCTTTTAGAGCAAGAAATTTCTTATCCATTTTTCAAAGTTTTAAAAAATGGTTTTCTTTTCTTCAATAACTATAAAGTTTTTTTATTCGATTTTAATGGCGAGATTTTATGGGAAAAGGATTTTAAAGAAAGAATATATTTATTAAATTCCTTTGAAAATATAATGGTGATTATTCATGATAAGATCATTTCTATTTATAATCTTTTAAATGGAAAATTATTGAATGAGATAAAATTTGATGGTGATATTCAAAAAATATATTTATCTAAAAAATTCATTTTTTATATAGAAAAATTAGATAATAAAAATTTCTTAACAAATTTTGATTTAAATAAAAATGAAAAAACTTTTATTTTACAAATATATGATGAGAATATAGAAATTTTTGAAGATAAGATATTAATTTACAAATTAAATAACAATACTATTAATCTTGTAGATATTAAAAATTAAATCTCTTGACGGGTTTTTTTGAATTATAATTGAAATGAAAAAAGTTTAGAGAGAGTTAAAAAGATGAAGAAAAAAATTTTGAGTGTATGAGGTAAAAATGAAAAAGGTTCTGGTAACAATTTTGAATTTAGGGTTAATTGGGATAATATATTTTAATTAAATATAAGTTAATAGATAATTGCTTCTCTAATTTAGTATTTATTGATTTTCCACTATATGGTTAATAGAAAATTTGATGAGGTTTTCAGATAATTTTAGTATTTTATTTATAATTATATGGTTTGTAATTAATTTATTACTTCTTCTTTTTCTTATAAAAAAAATTAAATATGGATTTGAAAGATGAAAAAGTTAAAGAATTTTTATTAATTCTTTTTTTAAAAATTACTTCTATATTAATGGTTTGTTTTTGTATATATTGTTATATTTTTCATATCTCTTTAACAAGATAAAAATATAAAATGAAATAGAAGATGGCGTAATAAAAGACGAAGTTTCATTAAAAATTACTAAATTTTATAATCTTTTTTAAAAAATAAAATCTTGACATTTAATATTATAAATAATATTTTTTAAAAAAAAATGAGGAAAACAAAAATTAAATTAAATATCAAAAATCTATTTTAAAATAAGTGAGTCTTATACAAATTTTTTAATTCATTGTCTTTTTCTTCTTCAAAAAGTTTTTTATTTTCTTTTTGCCAGTAAGATGAAAAATAAAAATATTTTTTCTTTTTAGTATCCTCCATTGACTTTAAACCCTTTTCTCTATATTCATTTTCTATCTCTAAACTTTTTTGGGTGATTTTATTCAATTCATCTTCTGTTAAATTTTTAAGATTTTCCTTGCTTACTAAATCAAAAATTTCATTCTGATAATCATTTTTTAAATCCTTTATCTTATCCATATTATCTTCATAATTTAAAATAAATCTTCTGAAGAAAAGATTGTTTAATTTCCAGATTTTTATTAAATTCTTTTCGTTTGTAATATTCAATGGATTATTTTCATCTGAGAAAAATGTGGGTTTAAAAAGAGAAATTTCAGGATCTGGGCTCATGGTATACCATATAATATTTCTATTTCCATATTCAACTATCATAGATGATGTTGTCTGGCTTGAAACTAACCCTCCTCCTGCATTCATACATATATTCCTCATTGAAGCAATTTTTTTCTCTTTTCTATCTGAAAGAATTTCAATAAAAGTTTTTAAACTATGTTTATCAAATTTTTGAAGTAATTCCCTTCCTCTTTTCTCCCTTACCTTTGCACCACTAAAATATGTGTAAAGTTTATTTGAATAAAATTTTTCAATATCCACACTCTTTTTTATTTCAGGATGAACTCCATCATAATCTTTTCTAATTGATAATTTATTACTGATATTATAAAAATCGTTTATCTTTTTATAAGCATAAAATTTATCAATTGTTTCTAATACATATGCTTCATTTTTATCACTAATCAAAAATGAGTTATGATAAAAAATCTTCTTTTCATATCCACAATTTCCACCCTGTCCATATTTCTCAATAAGTTCAATAATTTTTTTAACTGCTTCAAAAGCGCTCTTAGAAGTTTCAAGAGAAATTCTAATTATATCCATTCCAGTAAGTCCAATTTTTTTATATTTAATTTTTGTAAAAACTGCTTCATTTCCAATAGAAACTCCTATTTCATTAATACCCATTTCACCTCCCCAAAGCCAAACTGGTTTTGATAAGAAAATTGAATATCTCTTTTCATAGGATTCAATTTCAATGTAAGTTGTTTTTATTTTTTCTTTATATTCAATATTTTTTGGAATGAAAACAAAAATTTGGGGTTCATTTGGATCTCTATCAGAATTTTTCCCAAAAATTGGAAAACCTGACTCAACTTTTTTACCTAAACATACAAATGTATCGCACATATTTCACCTCTTTTAATGTTTATAGATACAAATTTAATGTTTATAGATACAAATTAACTCACCCTTTCCTAAAATATGGTTTTCAATCTCTTTTAATAATACTTTTACTGAAACATCACTATTTAGATTTAAAATAGTATCTAATGCATAAATTGTAAATCTATAGTGATGAGTTGAACCTTTTGGTGGGCATGGACCATTATAGCCAACTTTTCCAAAATCATTTTTTTTCTGTTTTATTCCATTATCAAATTCAGAAATTTTAGGAAAATTCTCAGGAAGTGATGAATAGTTTTTTGGAATATTAAAAATTATCCAGTGATAGAATGTTCCACCAGGTGCATCAGGGTCATCCATAATTAAACAAAAAGATTGAGTGCCATTTGGAATATTCTCCCATTCAAGAGGAGGAGATATATCTTCACCATCACAGGTATAATCAATAGGAATCATCTCATTTTCTTTTAAAATTCCACTTTTTAAAACCATTTTTTGATACTCTTTACTTTCTTTCTTACTGCAACTAACCAATAATAAAATTAACAATAAAAGTAAAAATATTTTTTTTCATTTCACTCCTCCAACAATTTTATTTTATTATATTTTCAATCATTTTCTTAAATTTTTTAGGATCAGCATAACCAAATTTTTCATTTATATCCATTCTAACAATTGAATATGGGTCATCTTTAAATTTATTCACTCTTCTTCTCCATGAATCAAAAGCAATTAAAAATCCGTTTCTTTTTAAAATTTCTCTAAATTTTTTATCATTTGAACCAAATCCTTTTGGATATGTAAAAGATATAATTTTTGTATTGAGTAAATTTTCAAGATGTTTTTTAGATTCAACCAAATCTTTCTCAATTATGTCATATTTTTTCTCTTTTATCAATTTATCAAATTCATTATGAATTTTATGTGTGTGAGAAGCAAATTCAAAACCTTCATCATAAAGTTTTTTAATTTCATCATCACTTATCTCCCAATAAGAGCCAGTAAAACCAGTGATTACTGAAATTACTCCATTAATTCCATATTTTTTTAAAATTGGAAAGATGAGATTCAAACTTTTATATCCATCATCAAAAGTTAAAATGAAAGATCTTTCAGGAATCTTTTTATTAAATTTAATAAAATAGTATAGGTCAAGAATTTTAATTTCTTCAAAACCATACTCTTTTAAAATTTTTAGATGTTCTTCAAAATTTTTTGTATTTGTGTAAT
>Ga0315298_1010722_pt1 | contig 10968 bp, 10 predicted proteins | sample WHS_1_MG_FD_203077 | JGI IMG/M metagenome (GOLD analysis project Ga0315298, IMG submission 203077) | Extremophilic microbial mat communities from Washburn Hot Springs, YNP, Wyoming, USA - WHS_1_MG | ecosystem: Environmental > Aquatic > Thermal springs > Hot (42-90C) | place: USA: Wyoming...
CAGCGGAAGGTGGAAGCACAGGATATGTCAAGGCAGACTGCCAGGTAAATGGAATACGAATAGAGTAGAGAGAATTGAGCCTGATAGTAAATACAATCGCCTTCATCTCAGATTTTACTTAAAAGTTTCTTGAAGATTTCATCTATTGTATTTGCCTTTGTAACACCAGCTGGTGAACTACTTCCCCAGTATAAAAATTGTGTTCCTTCAGGCATTAGTCCAATTGTTTTTTCAAGATAATCTGAATACATAGGAGATACAGGAAATGGCAAAGGTCCTGATTCTGAGTACGCTACAAGAACCTCAATCGGATTTTGATGTGGCAAGGCATGGGAAAGGGATGCACCAATTTGTCCTGAAATCATCAATCTATATGCCTCAATTGCAACTTTAATTCTCTCTTTTCGGTCATTATCATTTATTGCGTAAGGATTGAGATTTCCCAGATTTAACTCTACAAGCCCTATTCTATCCACATCAAGGGCTGAAACAAAGGCATATATTCCTGAGGCATAGGATTTGTTGAAAGGCATTTGAGAAGTAAGTTTTTTATCGTCAAAGTCTTTTCCGCTTTTTACGCGTGAATGAATTACTTGCTTGGAAACTGGTCCCATTTCTTCGTTGGGATTGATTTTCTCCAAAACAGGCATTAACCATGAGAACATTGCTCTTGAACTCCTTCTTTCTGAAACCGGCTCTTGTTCTTCTTCGGATTCTGCAGGAGTTCCTTTAGCGCCTTTCGCACCTCCGATTGCTGCCAGATAACCGTGCACATCGCATATACTACATTGTCTGATTACTTCCTCAGCTCCTTTTTCAATAGCTGTTCTGTGAGATAATATACCATTATCCAAAAGTTCTGCTGGTCTCACAGGTTCACCGATTCTACACGCTGCACATAGCGGAATTGAAGAATACGCACCGTTATTAATTAAATGCCTCATCCCCTCATAATGCCAGTGTTTAAGCATCCTGCCTGAAACTGCTGGTGCCTCAATACGATTTCCATTTTCATCAAGAAACTCCATTATCCTTATGTCTGTAACATTACCTGCCACTGCCTCATTGTTGAGGTCATGGACATTTAACTGGGTTTTTACTGCAAATGTTACAAATTTAAGCATTTTATACCTCCTGATTATTTTTTTTCTCTTTCTATAATTTCAGTGATTTGTTCTTTCAATAAAGGAATTTTATTTTTCACAATATCCCATAAAATTTTACAGTTTATACCGAAATAATCATGAATTAATATGTCTCTCAATCCGGCTATCTTTTTCCATTCAATTTGATTATATTTCTTCCTTAAACTCACAGGAATTTTTTTTGTGGCTTCTCCTATTATTTCAAGATTTCTGACCACAGCATCTATAATTATTTCTTCTTTTGTAAACTCTGCATAATCTTTTCCTTTTGTATATTTTTCTATCTTTTGGCAACAAATTAAAATGTCTTCAAGAAAAGTTATTACATTTCGTTTAGACATATACTACCTCAGATAAGATATAAGGCTTTAGTCTATCTTTGAGAGCATCTTTCAGTACCAGATCCACTTTTTTCTTCAGCAATTTCTCTAAAAAAAATTTCAATTCCATATAATTATCAAATGTCTCACCATCCTTTTCAAACTCAACAAGTATATCAACATCTTTTATTCTCTTTTTTTTACCCTTTATACATGAACCGAAAATGCCGATTTCTTTGACACGGAACTTCTCTTTTATTTTTGCAGAATTGTCTTTAAGTTTTTTTTGAATATCTCTATTCATTTTTCATCTCTTCAGTATCTTGAATTTTTATTGTTTTATAAGACTCAAAACTGAATGCCAGCAGATAAAGAGTTGTTATAACTTGCTCAAAAGCTTCCTTGGCAGATTGCATTAGGTAAATTATTTGATCTATATCATCGGGATGGGGAATATGTGGGGGATTACCATTTGGCTTACTTTTCTCTTGGTCATATCTTAATTTTGCCTCTCTCATTAGTTTCTCAAATATCTGTCTCGCATCTTTAGATGTTTTGGCATTTCTTAAGCCATCCACAAAAGAATAATTTTGATAATTTTTATTCCACACAAAATAGCCTAAGGTTTTTGCGATAGACCTTACCGCTTTGTCCTTTATAATCCCTTCCTTTATCATTGCAACCTCCTTTAAAAGGTATTTTGCTGTTTCTGGATATAAAAGATTCGTCCAATTGTTTGTAGATGTTTCCTGAACATATAAGCGAGCAAATTTGAGTAAAGAGTCTGCTCTGCGATAATAAATTGAATTGTTTAATTCGTTTAATGCTTTATATGCTTCATTCATGAGCAATCTATCTATTGTTGCTATATTAAAAGATGTTTGCCTTATATAATCTAAATAATGCTCAATCTCTATCAAGAAAATACCATCAACATGATATCCTTGCTGACGACTCAAAACTGCAATAAATAAGTCAAATCCTTTTAAGATATCTGCAGAAGAGGGAATTTTGGATAAAAATACAAGAGGAATAAGAACTTGGGGAATATTTTGACTAAACGGTTGTTTTCTTATCTGGTGTTGCAAAGCGAATATCTCTTGCAGTTTGGAACCAGAGAGGTCTTGATTTGGGACAGGAATCACAATTACTTCTTTATCAGCAACTGAAAAGATAAACGAGGCATACCACATTCCAAGAAGCGCAAGGAGTGCACATGTTTTGCAGATGTCTCTTGGCTCGGTAGGTCTTCGTGGTTGTCTCTGATAAAAAGTGATATCAAGTCCATCTCTTTTACATAAAACACCTGTGGTTGCAGAGGCAGTAAAACCAAGAACATTGCTTACTTTATTTTTCACATTGTGTCTACAGAATGTTTCTGATTTTTTATGTTCTGCTATTTCAACAATATTCGTAAAAATACCAATATCAAAGGACTCAGAATCTTTAACTTGTATTGTACTGGCACTTCTTCCTGTAATTCCGGGGGTATTGAGAGGAATATAGTTAGAACTAAAAATCCTTTTTGATACAATATTAAAAGTGTTATTTAGCTTTGCTATTTCGCCCTCTATGTTAATCCCGTAAAATCCACCATTTGGAACAATTACAGGTTCATAACCCGCCTCAATTGCTACCCTTGCCAATCCATAGGCAATCTTAACTTCTAAATCAGGAAAACCAGTTGCAGGGGTGTAAAGGGTTAAGGTCATTTTTCTTTCCATATACCAGATTCATCAACTTTAAACATTCTATCTTCACATAAAATAGAACCAGGAGACCAGCATAAACCGAATTGTTCCAATTTTTTTCCAGCACCTGTTTCAGCATTCCAATCCCTACCTACTAATGGTTCAAAATTCCCCTTTATTTTTAAATCGTTAAAGTGCAAGAGATGAGACCAGATAGGATTATCTTTGTTAAGATATATGCAAACCTCGTCATTTTTCTCGCTCCATGTCCCGGGTAATTCATCAAATCCATTGTTATTGATTTCACTGAACTCTTTTAATTCTACGAGTCCAAACCCATACTTTCTTTCTCCACCGAGCTGTAATCGATTGGCTAACTGGTTTTTAAATTCAACCTTTGTTCCATTATAGGTTATTATCACTTTATCCCTTATTGAAAGTGAAATATCATTTTCTGAAAACTCTCTTACCCAGATAAACCCAGACATAAAAACTGGCTTTTCATCATCGATGGTATAGGGGTTGATGAATTCAACTTCGTGAAGCATCCCATCCTCAGCGGTAAGGGATTGAGCCTCAATAGCAGTAGATGCCATTGAACTTATGAATCTTTTCTCAAACTCATTTTGCTGGAGTGGACCAAACATCAAACCTTTTTCAGTATATTTTGGATAATACAGTTCGCTTTTTTCGTTACTCTCTATATATGGATAGAGATAACCCGGCCGAATCGCCTTTTTCAGAAACTCTCCAACTTTCAGATAGTCATTTAATCCAAGAAGAGGTGTGAGTTTTGCTGTTATAGCACCCCAGAGAGGTTTCCCAGGGACATATGGTCTTGTCCTGTAAAAATGCATTACCTTGTGAAAGCCAACATAAAGTGGAGATTTCAAGCGAAATGTCCATTTAAAAAGCCTCCAGCTCATTGGTGCTCCTCGCTATCTTTGGAATTCTGGTTATTAGCTTTTTCTTGCGAATTTGCGAAAGCCTTTGCGTGGTACCTGGCATAAATAAGAGATTTCTCCAGCACCTGAATAGCAAGCAAAAGGTCATCAAGCCTTGAGGCAAGTCCGTTGTTTTTTCTGATTTCGTCAAGTAAATCGTCGTTGTTGATAAGACTAAGTTCTTTTAATAACTCTGTGGTTATCTTTTTCATCTTTATAGCACCTTCTTTCTCAGCAGTGCTTCCTCTTGATTTACAGAAAAGCACAAAGGCATAAAGACCTTGTTCCTGTAACACTCCCAGAGCTTTTGTTATCAATGATTCTGCTTTTTTAGCATCTGAATTGAGGGCTTTTTTAATTTCATCAGCAAATTTATATCCGTATTCTGCACAGAGTCTATCTAAGTTTTCCATTTTAACAATCCTCCTTTTCAAGATTGAGAACTTTTAATCGACCCATTCCCCTTGTCCCCATTCCTCCAATGCCAAGGGTCTCAAAAAGTCTCAATCCTTTCTCTACTTGAGTCTTAACCCAGGAGATACCTACATCACCATTGCCTTCGGTTCTTAATTCCTTTCCTGAGACTCTGAATGTTCTCCCCGAATTATAGACTATCTCAAATTTTAAGATAGTTCCCCTTGGAATAGCTTCATAAGTAAATAGAGCACCTTCTTCCGCTGTTCCTGTCTGTGGGTCAATGCTAACTGAAATTCTAACCTCAAGGTTGCTATTAACTATCAAAGAAAACAAATTATCTGAGACAAGAACTGCCTTTTGTATAACCATCTCGGGTATCCCTTTTTGGTCTAATTCATTAAGGTTTCCTTTACCAGTGCCTTTATTCAGCATAAGCCAGCCAAAGTTTAACTTATCTTTATTTTGAAGTTGTTCTCCCAATGGATAAAATCCATCAGCAGGAGCTTGGAATTCCTGTTGTAAGCCTAATCCTTCCAGAGCCATAGGTGAAGTTACCCATACCGGACCAGCCATTGATGCAGCCGGGAAAAAGAGGATGTGCGCATCAAAGAACTGGGCAAGTCCTTGCAAACTATAACCTGTTCCCTTGGAGAAACCGTAAGGTATACAAACGGGACAGGCAGGATTTCCTATCCCACAGTGTTTTTCACCACCTTCACCTCCACGACCAGCACACGAATATTCATTACCCCCATCCTTCCAGAAATATCTATTAGTTACCATTGCTGTATATGCCCTCGCAGTACCACTGAGACTTGTCCCCGGTATCTTTGGAAGATTTGTTCCTGGCTCTCTTATTATGGGTAAATCCACTCTTCCCAGCCTTGACCCACCCGTGCCAATATGGATTGGGTCAAGGGTTATTGTGTAATATTTTTTAATCTCATACATATTTTCACTCATTTTTAACCTCCTGTGTTTTTTCAGGTTTTACTTTTCTTACCTGAAGATTCCAGTGTAAACAAATATTCAATAAACCGTCTTTAGTTGCCTGGAATAATTTATCAAACACTTCTTTCTCCTCTTTGGAAGATAACTTTAAGATATTGATAAGAGATGATTTTACAAAATTCTCCCAAACCGAATCTCCTCTGTAATCCTCATATCTTTTCTTTACCTCTTCCCAGTAAGCATAAAGTTGAGAGATTCCGAGTTTTTTTGATCTAACAATCTTCTGTATCTCATTCCAAATATCATCCATCCGCTTGATCTCATCAAGTGGTCTTAAACCGTCACCAATTCTAAACCTATCAGAAGCATTTTCCAGAAAAGTTATCTTGAAATAAGATGTTGCAATATTTATGCAATCATTTACTTTAAGTTCTTTCACATGAACTACATAATCGCCATTTCCAGTATAGTCAAAGGAATAGTTTCCTCTGTTGGGGTTACTACCATTAAATCTAATGTAAGGATGCCATTCGTCCTGCTGGTTTGGGTCACCTGTAGAATAAGAAATGTGCCAGATAATCGGAACAGAAGAATAACACGGGTCAGGATTTAGTTTTAATCGTCGGACATATTTACCTAATTCATTGTTAGACACTTCAACAATTGAGTCAATTGTAGCATTTATTGTTTTTGTTTTATTCATAAATGCTTCAATAAGCCTTTTGCCAGCATCCATTGCTACATATAATGGAGTTCTTTTATGAAAAGCAATTATACCGATGTGAAACGGCAATCTATCTCTTACCTTTGAAAATTGAATCTCATATTCTTCAAGAACCTTTTTTGCAACATCAAATGCATCGTAGGCTGGAACAAGAGCCATAAACTGGTCAGGATAATCATAGATTTTTATATAAGGTATATAATCCTGAAATCTATCGTCCGCCGGCTTAGCCATTGATATTTTAATCTTAGAACCATTAAACTCATCTTGCCATTTATTGTCGTTCTCTCTTTTTACTTTTATGTTTTTCCCTTGCATCCATGAAGCAATCTCATTTAATGTTTTCCCTTTATTGGTCAGGATTTGGAGGTTAGTCTCGGTTATGAAAATCCCTTTATTTTCATCAACACAAACAGGGCTGAGCCTTACCCCTTCAATGTCTATATCACATGTTGCACCAACAGAAATACCAAGATTGTGTTCAATAGTAAACTTTATCCGTTTTCTTCTTAACTCATTAAAAGGAGTGTTAGTGCCAAAAGGATATTTATCAAGGATACCTTCAAAAATGGTAGTTTGAATAAATTCCTGTGTTGTTTCCCATATACGGTAAATACGAGCAAGAGATGGATGTTTTCTAAAGAGTAGTCTAATCAGATGCTTTGCCTTTTCAGAATTATTTGTAAGTGATGCTGATTTACCAGTTGCATCTCTTTCTGCTATGGGTTCCCAGAAATCACTTATAAAGTTATTTGGTCTTTTTCCTATAAATGATTTGCAAATTTCTTTCCAGTCATTATCTAAGTTTTGAGGGTTATTAAATAGTTGTTCAAAATCCTTTTCCAAATCTGAGATTTTTTGTATATTTAATCTATTGGATACAGTTGCACATATGTTTTTCCATTCATTAAAAGTTTGTGAAATAAAAGTGTCTACCAATTCTCCAGAAAGCCATTTTCTCAGGTCAAACTGCCCAACTATCAAGGCAACACAATCATTATGGTCTGATACTTCATCTAACCATATTGTTCTTTGCGGTTCTTGGATCCAGTTTTGTGCACGTTCCTGATAGCAAGCCTCACATTTTTTGCATCTTTCTTTTCTTAAAGGTTTTAGCCTGATTCTGCAAACAGGACAGACATCTTTATCTCCATCATTTTGAGATTTTCTAAATTCCTCTTCAATGTTCTCAAAACTAATATGTGGATAGGAAATTTCTTTAAGAGATTCTTCTCTCTCACTTGCTAAGATGACCATACTTCTACTTTTATCAGAAATCTCAATTTGTAAACTGAAATCAAGTTTATCTAAACTTTTAAAGTTGTCGATTATTTCTGTTTTTAACTCGATTTTGTCCTGAATATCAGGGCATGAGAAATAAATACCGGTGGAATCCCGGTAAATCTCATTACCCAAAGGATAATAAAACTCTACGGTTTTCTTAATTTCGCAGAATATTTTTTCTATTTCTTGTCTATAACCAAAAATATCTCCGATTTTTAAACCCTTTGACAAGAGTTCAATAATGCTCAAATTTATCTTCAGAATTCTCCATTGTGATTTCCCTCTCGGTTCATACCATCCATCAAGAATCATTTTGGCCAGATTAGATTTAGTAAGAGATGCAATGGAATGTGCATAATCATAAAGAGAAATTTCATTAATTGGTCGTCTCGTTTCACCAATGGTTTTAGAAAAATATCCTTTGATTTTATTAATAAAATCCGTATAATTCTCATAAGAAACTGATTTGTTTTGGAGTATATTTTCCAAAATTCCTTTGATTTCTTTGAAGAATTCCTCTTTTACTCCTTTAATATACTCTTTATTTACATCATCCAAATTTGTATCCATAAGCAATTCTATTTCATTTTCATATCCGAAAACCGTAGCCTTAAAAGTATATGCCTTTCTTTGTTTCCCTGAATCACCTCTTCCTGCTAATGCCTTATCTATTCCTGATACTATTCCATGGGCATCAGCAAGTATTTTAAGGAGTCCTTTTGGGTTATCCCTCCATGTATGTTTTTCAATAAATTCACAAAAATTATTAACTTTGTTTGTTGATAATTCATTAAGACCACTCAAAGTTATATTTATTAAAGGCTCCCAATCTGCACTTTTTAGTAAAACCTCCAGTCCTGTGTTCTCAAAAAAAGATGAAATATTGCACACATTTTTATAATCAAAACTGTTATTAGTATTTGTAACATCTTTAGCCTGAGATTTAATAAACTCTTCAGAAAATCTTCCAAGTAAATGCAAGTATGCTCCAATCTCCGCAAGAAGGATTGCAGTTCTGTTATTCTCTAATTTCTTAAGAAGACTGTTCATCTGTTACCCTCTATATTTTGTCAACAACTTGTTTTAGTTCATCAAAATTCCCAAACTTGTGGGCGTCCGATATTTCTTTTATAACCAATCTGCTTTCTGCTTTATCCCAGCCATTATTAATTACTCCATATCCAGAGGATTTCTTTGCTGAAAAACCATATTTTAGCATCATCTCTTTTAAACCCTTTATAACATCTTTAAGGTCTTTGATGACCTTATTTTTCAATTCAGGAAGCGGTGCTCCCAAATAGTAAAGTGGCAAATATAAGAGTCTGAAGAATCCCTTCGCGCCTTCGGGCACAACTTCATAATAAATAGGATTTTTGCCTGTTTTTGTCTTTCTGTCATGTGGATTGATAACTTCCAAATCTATTCTATCCCAGAATGTAGGATAGAAATAGAGCATTCCTGTAAGAGAAGGAGCTTCATTTGTACTAAACCGTTCCTTTAGTTTATTTCTGTAAGCCTCTTTTGCATTGGAGCATAAATCATCGAGATATTTTGTCCATCCCTTTGCCATCTCTTCCATCCCTTTCTCAGTTCCAAATAAAAGGGTATGCTGATAGCGTATCTCAGCAAACTTTTCTTTTTCATTTGCTATTGGCTCAAGATGAGTCTTCATCATTGTCCATCTCAGGTTTCCTTTCCAAGCCATTGATGATGTAAACGGCACGCCAAACACTTTGTCCTTCCTTACAGGATTTTCAATGATATAAAGGGGTACATCGTCCTTAGATATAAATGGCTTTTTCAAGGTGATAGGAAATTCAATAATCCAGCTTCCTTCGGGGAGTGCTGAAATTTCTATTGGCGAGTTTAAACCAAGAAGAGAGAGCTCGGATAATTTGCATCTTAGCTGGTCATTATAATTGCCGTTTGAATGAATGTGGCTTTTTAAGCCTGATGGCTTATTTCTATCCCCAGCCTTTGCATAATTTTTAAGTTCTTCTTCCTCAATAGAGGACAATAAAGCCATTATTCTTGATAAAACATCAGTCAATTCTCTATAATTTCCGGACCCTGAAGTAAGGTCATCTATATCCCGCTTGTTTTGAATTTGAAAATCAACATAAAAATCGTAACTCATCAACTGCCTCCTTTGTCTTCTAAAAGACTCTGTAGATATTTGTTAATATCGCTTTCATTTGTCTTCACGGTATCTCTTGGAGAGTTAAATTCTCGCCAGACTTTGAGTTTATGATTTTTTGTATGGTTTCCTAAAAGACTTGTCCATGGGATGGTTATCGTGCCATTTCCATTTAATGTTTGTTTTAACTTATTCAAAAAATTGTTTCTATCAAATCCCTCAGGATTTTCTCTTTCAGGGATCCATCCCCAGATTCTAAATTCCCATGTTGTGTTATTAATTCTGTAGGCGCAAGAAACATTGATTTTTGAAGCAGATTTCTTATCATCCTTCGATTCACCGAAAAGCCAATTAGAAGTCGTGCTGTTGGAAACTTCACTGAAAGGAGATACATGTAATAGCTTGCCATTTTTAGTTTTGATTTGTTTGCCAAACCTCAGCCAATTCTTTATCGCAGGAGAAATAGGAACTGAACCTGTTGTTATCCACTTCTTTATTCTTGGGTCGTTGCTGGTGGGTTTTATCCCGTCAACCTCTTTCCACCAGTCATTATTCTGAACCTCAAATTGAACCTTCGCAAAAAACATCTCCTTAATATTTGGCAGTGCATCGTTTGTCTCGTTTCTTTCTTTAATGTTTAGTTTCTGAAGTCGTTCTCTTTTAAGAATTTTGTCCAACGCCTCCTGGAAGTTTTCAAACCTTAATCCAACTTTATCTGCCAGCTCCACAACTCCATATCCATGTTGTGTTTTGGCTCCTATGCCACCCCAATTAGAGGCAATAGTTAAAGGAACAAGAACCAGGTTTTCATCAAAATCCCTATCCAGTGGAATTATGTTCACATCAATTTCTCCTATAAGACCACTTCCCAAATACCATCCTCTTTTTCTGTCATCAGGTTTTATGTTTATTGCTCCACCATCAAATAATTTTTCTCCACCACTTATTTCCAGCCTGAAAAGTCTCCTGATTCCAGTTGCTCCAAAAATAAGACATGCAGGACAATATTGCATTGCTTTATTTATCTCTTTTGGGACACATTTATCTCCGGTAGGGTCGCAGGCAAATTTACCTATACCCCTCAAAATGGCTTCAGTCCAGCATCTCAAAGAACCTATAATTCCAGTGGAGTGAAGTAAATCACTCTTTAAATCAATATCCCCTGTCCAAATAGGTGTTTTAATTCTTATCTTCATAACACCCTCTTTGAATATTGTTTGTTCCTTCTTCTAATTCTCTCTTTATAAGTTTAAAAATCGCCTTTGCAGTATTTAAAGCTTCCCCTGCATCTTCTTTTGAAGGTAAACCTTCAGGTAATGTTCCAGGGAGTGCATCAGGGTAACGGGTTGGTATAT
>Ga0315298_1010723_pt1 | contig 10967 bp, 11 predicted proteins | sample WHS_1_MG_FD_203077 | JGI IMG/M metagenome (GOLD analysis project Ga0315298, IMG submission 203077) | Extremophilic microbial mat communities from Washburn Hot Springs, YNP, Wyoming, USA - WHS_1_MG | ecosystem: Environmental > Aquatic > Thermal springs > Hot (42-90C) | place: USA: Wyoming...
TTGAATAAGTCGGTTACGGGTTTTGTGACAAAAGCGTATGCAACCGTGCATGGTGGTCCTATATCAGATTGACCTAGATCCCCGTCTAAAACCGCAACTTTCCGTTTTTCCCTCAGTAAATTGTTTACCAGATATGTGCAGAAACTTGTTTTTCCAGAGTCAACTGTTCCTAAAACAATTGCGGCGGCTGGTTTTGTGTCAAGCTTCGTGAGTTCTTCATAGGATTTGCTCCATGAAGGAGGAATAGTGTTTCCATCAACTTCTTCAACGCTTGCGTTTTCTCCCAGTGAAATCTGGAAACTTGCCTTTTCCGTCACCACAAATGGTAGTCTTTTGCCCTCCCTTATCACAACTTTGCTTGAACTTCCAAGGATCGAGCCGAAAACCTCAGCTTTACCCGAGATGACCGTGACAGAAGCTGGTCCGTCAACTAGCAGCGTTTTGCCACTTTCAACTGTCCGATTCATTTCCTCTCTTCCTCGGAAATGCATACCCGCTTCTTCCAGCTATCTTCATGGCGGACACGATGTCCCTGACTCCTCGTCTATGCTTGTTATCGCTTAAGTAACGGTTTGTCCCCGCCTCACTTACACTTTCCAAGACAACATATGGCGGCGAAGCCTCATCTAAAGCCTCTAAAAGCTTCTCCTTGTACGCACGAACTCCATCACCGACTTTTATAGAAACCGAAGTTGTTGGCGTCCTTTCAATGTTCTTCAAAACGCTCTTAATTTTTTCTAAGGTTTCCTCTACGCTGAAACAGTTTTCTGTCTTTATGACTTTTCCGTCAGCCAAAACCGCGAGACCGAAAACTTCGCCGGGATCTATACCTATAACTATTTTTTCGTATGCTTCTCTTCCTTCAAGGATTTGGATTGCTTGATTTACTATGGCTTCTGGCTCAGTGTTCTCTTGAAAAACTAAAATTTTTTCATGGTTTATTTGGTTCTTCTCCTTTTCTGTGGTTATAACCACCTTAATTTCTATTGGAATTGGTTCCCCGGGGATTAAACTTAAAAATGGTAGGTTTCTCTTTTTCAACTCGCTAACAATTAAGTAGTATGCCTTCCCTGAAACCGTTGCCACCGCAATCTTCGCTTTCATACATCCTTTCCTATTTTGGTTTTGAACGCAAGACAATTATTAGTTTCGTAACTTATATTCGTTGATGTGAGTGGCTTTGCTACCAAATATCCCAACGGGCTGTAAATCCATTGACAATGCTTTGGGCGGGGGCATACTGCCCGAAAGCGTCACTCTAATATATGGGGAGGCTGAAACCGGAAAAACCACCCTAAGCATGCAATGTGCCGTAAACTGTGCGGAGATGGGCTACAAAACGCTTTTTGTGGACTGCGACGCCACATTCTCTGCGCATAGGCTTTCTCAAATCGCTTCTGGAAACCTCAACAAAATTGCGGAGCACATACTTTTAATGAAGCCAAGCAACTTCTATGAACAAGGCGTAGTCATAGACCACATAGCAGACTACATAACCAAAAGCTTCGGGCTTGTGGTTTTCGACACGATCACGTCCCTTTACCGCTCTGAGGTTTCGGAATATCCGGAAAAAACGTTCAAGCTGAACCGCGAATTAAACAGGCAGGTAGCAGCTTTGGCGCAAATTGCAAGGACGCACAAAATCGCAGTTTTGATGACAAGCCAAGTTCGAAGCGTTATCAATGACGTTTATGTTGGAGTGGAGCCTGTTGGAACGAGAGTTTTAAAATTTTGGGCTGACACAATAATCGCTATGAAACCCACCGAAAACTCCAAAACAATTAAGGCAGTGCTAGAAAAAACTCCAAAGGAAACCAGCAGAGAAAGCCAGCCATTAACATGCTATTTAAGAATAGATGAGAAGGGAATAAGCGAAAACTCCTTTCATCGACTGTAAGGGCGTTTACACATGCAGCTAATCATTGAAGCTTTGATGTTTATACTCCCCGCCTATTGCGCAAACGCCTTGCCAGTAATAACTGGAGGGGGACTTCCACTAGATTTTGGAAAGAGTTTCATCGATGGAAAACCAATTTTTGGAAGAAACAAAACTTTCCGGGGGTTCTTTTCAGCGCTGGTAGTTGGGACGGCTGTTGGTTTTGCAGAAAACGCTTTTCTCAATTACCCAAAGAATATTCAAGGTTTCCAGTTTGGTTTTTTGTTGTCATTTGGGGCTTTGCTAGGCGATTTAACGGGAGCCTTCATTAAAAGGAGACTTGGACTTGCACCCGGAGAACTGTTGCCAGTCATTGATCAAATCGACTTTATAGTAGGGGCTCTTTTGTTTGCGTTCCCTCTAGGAATAGTTTCGTGGGAGCTTACGCTTGTAGTGTTGATTATAACTCCGCCAATACATTTACTGACCAATTTTGCAGCTTACAAGCTGGGCTTAAAAAATAATCCTTGGTAGAGATTGTCAGCCAATTTTTGACTTTATAATGGCTTCTAGGAATATGTAGGCTATCAACAGCAGCGTTACTCCAACTAGGAACATCATATAGGCTTGTCTTGGCTTGTAGGCATACTTTGTACTCTGGTATATGGATATCAAGCCAATAACGCCGAGCGAGTATAAAATCGTTGCAATAATGCTGTCGGTTACGAACTGTTCTGAAAGTTGCGGATATAGAAAGATGAAGCGTCCCCCATAATAAACAGCGGGTAAAGGCTTCATGATAATGTCGTATAAGCCGCCTCCAAGCAAGAACACAGCGAAAGCTACAGCCATTACTGAGAGGGCGAGAGTTGAGGGTTTTGCCGTTGATATTCTCTTGTACAACCTGTTCATCGAATATGAAATTGAGGAAATTCTTTTCTTAACCTTCAGCGACATTTTGGCTTTCTCCACTTTTTATTAGGTGTTCCGCCACCTCTTTAGCCCATTCTCCTGTCAATGGATTTTTAGCAACCTCACTTAAATACTCTCTCCAGGAGATTTCTAAAGCTTTTTTCCAAGCGGCATACTTCTTGGTGATGCTTTCGTAAGCTTTCATATGTAATTCGCAAAAGCCTTTATCCACTGCTTTTCTGCTGCAGATTTGACATTTCAATTTTCTTCATTCTCTCCTCTTTTATTGGGCATTTCGGGTTGAAACATAGGTTCCACGGGCGTCTTCCCTTAAGCTTAACCTGAACTGTTGGCCAACCGCATCCGCGGCAGTTTTTGCCGAGTGGTCTTACAGTGCCCCTTTGCGGTAGTGGAAATGAGGCTGAACACAATTTTTTGAAGTAGTTTGTGCAGCCGATGAATCGTTTGCCTGTTTTCCTCGAATAGAGTATCATGAGTTTTCCAGAGTTGCAGATTGGGCATGTGCCTATGGTTCTTTCTTCTAGCCTGGCTCTTTTTATGGCGTTGCTTAATTGTTCGCCGATTAATTTCTCTTTCTCCTTCAATTCTTCTATCGCTGGCTTGAGGATTTCAACAGCGTCCACCAGAATGTTTTCTCTTTTCTCGTTGTTCAATTGAATCTTGTCCATTTTTTCTTCAAGTTCCTTTGTTAACTTCACGGAAACAACTGTGGGACAGTATTGCTTTAAGACCTCCATAACCTCAAACCCTAAGTCTGTGACAACCATCCTCTCGTCGCGGATATACTTCCTATCATACAATGTCTGTATGATGTCTGCCCTCGTGGCTTTTGTCCCAATTCCTTCTTCTTCCATCCTCTTTAAGAGGCTGCCGGGGTTATATCGGGGTGGTGGTTTGGTGAATTTGTCTTCTAGAATAACTTTCTTGACATTGACTTTTTGTCCTTCCTTTATTGGCGGCAAAAGAACTTCCTCTGACCTCACATAAGGTCCGTAAAAACGCATCCACCCTTCCTTCAAGATTCGCCTTCCCCTCAAATAGAAGCGGTGTCCATTAACGTTGATGTGAACTTTCATGCTTTGCCTTATTGCTGGCTCTTCAAAAACCGCCATAAACCTCCTTACAACAAGGTCCCAAAGGTTTCTTTCTTGGTCGCTTAGAACTCTTTCCGGAAGATTTCCCGTCGGGTAGATGGCTGGGTGCGCTGGGTCATCTTTCTTTCCTTCTTTTGGTTTCAGTTCTGGTTTTGCGAGGAGTTCCGCTGTTAGCTTCTTGTATTCGGGAGCTTTGCCTAAGTTTTTCAGTATTTCCTCGTAGTTAATGGTTGGTGGAAGTTTTTGGCTACTTGTTCTAGGATAGGAGATCAAGGCGTCTAGGTAGAGACGTTGGGCTATGTCTGACGTTCGCATTGGCGTATAGCCAAATAGGCTGTAGGCTTCGCTTTGAAGGGCTCCTAAATCAAAGGGCGTTGGCGGCAACTGCTGGAACTGCTTAACTTCAATTTTCTCTACTTCCCCATCTTTCCCCTTACACTCATTTAATATCGCGTTTGCCTCACTTTTGGTCTCAATAATGTCCTTTTCATATTCAGCCTCGAAAGTCGTCCCATCGATTTCGATTTCCGCTTTGATTTCCCAATATGGTGTTGGCACAAAACTTCTGATGGCTTTTTCTCTGGCGATAAGAAATCTTAAGGTTGGTCCTTGCACTCTTCCAGTGCTTAATGTTGCGTATTTTCCGCTCCAGTCTCTTGCTGCTATGGTTAAAGCCCGCGAGAGGTTTACTCCATATAGCCAATCCACCTCATGTCTTGTTCGCCCTGCCTCTATTAACGCGAAATCAAGGTGAGGTAATAGCTCAGCGTAGGATTTTTCCAGTTCCTCTTTGGTTAATGTTGAATACTTCATCCTCTTTGAGACACTTTCCTTGTTTCCACATGCATATTTTAGTATGCAGTATCCGATGATGCTTCCCTCTATGTCATAGTCACATGCGTCAATAAACATGTCAGCATCCTTTGCCAGTTTAGAAATTGTCTCAAGCCACACTCGAATCTGTTTTGCGCCCCTCTCGGCAGCGTACCTTGGCACCCATTTAAAATTAAAAACTGGGTAATAGTTTCTTTCGCTTCTTTCTCCAGTGACGGTGTACAGGTGGCCTATGGCTGGTACAACAACTATTTCTCTGTCCCTTTTAGCCACATAATAGGGCACTCCGTTGTCTTCTTTTTTGCTTGTTTTTCCGTTTGCGTCAAGGGCTGACGCTATTCTTTGCGCCGCATCTGGCTTTTCTGTGATGATGAGTGTGTATTTTCCCATTCAGGGCACAAACCACATTAATGTCATTGAAATGGCTGGTTTCCAGATTAAGCGTTATAGAGGAAATTAAAAGTTTCTGTTCGAAACGCAAGGTTAAAGCTCTTAATCATAGAAAATTCTTCTGGTGAGTTGGTTGAGAAGGCTATTCAAACCCCTCTACAAAAGCTTTAACGTTTTTGCCCAAAACCTTGTGGTTGTAGCCTCCCTCTAAAACAGCGTATCTCCTTCCGTTGCAAGCTCTTTCTGCAAAATCCTTTACAATTTCAGCCGTTTGAAAGTAATCATCAGTGCTCAAGATGCCGCCCCAATCCTGTTCAGGGCGGTCGAAGCCAGCAGAAACAGCCACAATGTCGCATCTGGAAACCGAACTCAAGAACTCCTCCAAATCATTAAAGAATTTTTCTCTTTCCTCATCTGCGATATGGTGATACAAAGCCTTTTGAGAATTTGCGAAGATATTTGCCGTTCCATCTCCAAAATGAAGGTCTATGTCTAGAATAACAGCCTTTGCAATTAGACCCTTTCTAAGCAATCTCTCAACGGAGATTGCGACATTGTTGAAGTAGCAAAAGCCCCAGCAACTGTTTTGGCTGGCATGATGTCCCGGCGGTCTTATAACTCCAAAGGCTGGTTCGCCTTTCATGGCGATTTCAGAAACCTTAATGGCGCCTCCAACAGCTAGCAAAGCAACTTCATAAATTGCAGGCGTGCTCTTAACATATTCTATGTGGCTTTTTCCATGAACAAGCGCCACATCATCATCCGTTGCTATAGCGGGTTCAACAATCTCGAAGCTGCTTAACTCTTTCATGATGGACTCCATTCGGCCTAGTGCAGCAGCTGGATCGGAAGAGTACACTCTGCAGTAGTTTTTGTGGAAGACTATTTTCATCAGCATCCCCCAATTTAACTTTTACACGTGACTTCCAATTAAGCTAATATCAAAACAATAATTGGCAAGCTATGTTTTCCCTCTTAAAGGCATTGGCAAGCTCCATTTTCTTCTCTTCAAAGAAGTTGCGGTTTCTAGCGTATTCCAATCCGTTTTTGCTATATACCCAATCTGCATAATGATAGTTCATTTTGTCAACCAACACATAATCCACTTTTCCAATTAATCGCGTCACCAAACCCTCAGCCTTTGGAAGCAACGGCGCGATCATTGCAAAGGTTTTAATGCCTATCAAATGGAGTTCATCCAAAGCTTCAATCCTCTCTTTAATCGAGGGCGCGTTAGGCTCAAAGATTTTTCTGACATCTTCGTCTGACGTGGTAATTGTAAACCCAACCTCGATGTCACCAAATTTTTTCAGCGTTTCTATATCCCGTAACACGAGGGGCGACTTAGTTTGAATTGTGACAGGCCAACCATGCCTTAATAAAATTTCAAGGCACTTTTTCGTAAGTTTATATTTTCCTTCAAGCGGCTGGTATGGGTCGCATACTCCGCTTATCCAAACCCTTCCCAGCCTTTCTTTTCCTCATTTCGCGTTGCAACAGTATTGGCGCGTTAATTTTCACGTCAACAAACTTGCCCCAGGGCTCTTTATGTCCAGTTACTCTTTTCATGAAACGGGCATAACAATAGGTGCAGCCATGCTCGCATCCAATGTAGGGATTAACAGCGTAATCAAAAACTTTTGATTCGGATAGTATGGTTTTTGCGTCTGTTTCCCTAACTATCATGGAGCATCAACCATCTTTCGCGTGTTCAACCGAGGTGCGAAAGAATTTTTGAAGAAAGGGATTTGCGGAATGTTCGCCTCACCTTCTCTAATGGTTCCCCAATAATGGTGATTTTGTTCAAGTCACATGTTCCAAGGCCTTTTTCCTCGGCTAAAACGAGGTGCTTAACATCTTTTGGGTCTACACCCATGACAGCGGCGCCAACGGCATCAACTGCCACTGGATCCACTCCAGCGATAACCAAATCCATTTCCACGGGGTTTCCGCTTGTTTCATGTCCTTCCCCAGCTATTATCCCATCTATAACTGTTAGACTTGGTTTTAGTAACGACGCCAAGTCAGCGATGTTTTTGCTGAGCCGCCCGTTATGCATAAAACCTTTAGAAGCTAACGCGCCCATCATGTTCTTCAAGCCTAATGTGACTGTCGCCATCCTGTGAATCTTAAGTTTTGGAACGCTCACTATGATGCTTTGTAAAGCCGTCTTAGCCACCTTCACCTTCTTAAGTGATAGGGGATTAGGCGGGTAAGCTTCAACAAACTCGTCTCTGTTTAGGTCAACAAGTTTTACATTCCATCTTTCTGCAACAGCATCGACTCCTGCAACTCTGAAAGCTTCAAAAGTGTCAGCCCACCCGCTTCCTTCACCTATAACAATATTCTCCATTCCGCCTTCTTTCAAGAACTTCACAACGCCCTCTATTACCCTACTATCGGTTGTGACGCCTGTCGATGGGTGTTTCGAGTCAATGTAATTGGGCTTAATCAAAATTGGCTTATCCGCGGAAAATATGAAATCCAAGTCAGATTCAACCATTTTGAGGGCGTTAACTGTCGTTTCTACAGGGTTCGCTCCTTTTACAATGGCAACTTTGACCATCTGAGAGCACTTACAAAGTTTAGTTTGCTTGCGTCGATTTGAATCTTTCTTTAGCAGAATAGGCAACCAATAAATATGTCGCGAACATTACTTTTCCATTGTTAAGGGGGATTATCGTGCCCCAACGTGTTATTTGCCAAGGATGCGGTCAAGTGTTGTACGAGGGAGTTGACCTTAAACCTCCCGACGAGATTCTAAACCAATATAACGGAAAATGCCCGAAATGCGGCAAAAAACTCTCTCTAATACCCATTGACGTGGACGTGAAACCCCTCAAATAAACACTTGTCAAGGAATGGAAATTGACGGAAAAAACCCGAAAAACCCAACTTTACAACTTTCACAAGCAAAATGCGAAAATGACAATTTTTGCAGGGTTTGAAATGCCCCTATGGTATAAGGGCATAATCCCCGAACACCTAGCGGTGCGCAACAGTGTGGGCATTTTTGACATATCTCACATGGGAAGGATAATAATTGCCGGCGCTGACGCTGAAAGTTTCCTAAACTATGTTATAACAAACGATGTAACTGCTCTATCGCCAAACAGCGCCCAATACTCAGTGATGTGCAACCAAAACGGAGGCATAATAGACGACTTCGTAATCTACTGCCTAGAAAAAAAGAAGTTTATACTTGTTTCAAATGCAACTAATCGCGAAAAAGACTATAATTGGTTAATGGAAAACTCCAAAGGCTTTGACGTAAAAATAGAGGAAGTATCAGATAACGTTGCGATGTTCGCGGTTCAAGGACCAAACGCCGAAAAAACACTGCAAAAAATTTCGACGGAAGACTTAAGCAGAATTGGACGTTTCAAATGCACATCCACACGCTTGGCAAACACAGAAGTGTTCCTTTCTAGAACGGGATACACGGGTGAAGATGGATTCGAAATATTTGTGTGGGATGCATCCCTAACCAAGCCAGACAACGCCGTAAAAGTGTGGAGCGCAATCCTCGAGGCGGGTAAACAGTATGGAATAGAGCCTTGCGGTCTCGGAGCAAGAGACACTTTAAGACTTGAAGCTGGAATGTGCCTTTACGGAAACGACATAGACGAAAACACAACTCCCCTCGAAGCCGGGCTAGGCTTTGTTGTGAAACTAGACAAAGAAAACTTCATGGGAAAAGAAGCCCTGCTAAAACAAAAAACAGAGGGAATCAAACGCAAACGCGTTGGAATACAAATGATTGAACAGGGAATACCGCGACCAAGCTTCGAACTCTACGATGATGAAGGAAAGAAGATAGGGAAGTTGACCAGCGGAACATTTTCGCCGATTCTTAACTGTGGCATAGGAATGGGCTATGTTCCAACGTCATACGCTCAGGAAGGAAAAATCGTGCATGTAAAAATTCGAAACAAAAATGTGAAGGCGAAAATCAAAGCCTTTCCTTTTTATGACCCGGAAAAATATGGGTACAAGCGTAAACTTCGGTGAACGGTTATGTTGCTCAACTTCGCTTTCTACCGTAAGAATAATAAAACACTTCCATAATCTTGTAGGAGAGATGACCAGAATGAAACTGACCGAAGCCGTAACACGAGAACGCGTCGTGGCCGGACTAAAAAGTTTTGGCAAAATCCGCATAAAAATAGACCATGCATCATTAATGACTTATTCGATCCTTTTGCTAATCCTCTTCATCGCCTTCACTGTACGCGCGTTCCCCCTCCGCTGGGAATTACAAAAAGACGTGATATCTCTTTCAGAGTTCGACCCCTACTTTCAATACAGGCTAACAGAACACATGGTGCAATATGGTTTGCTGTCGCCTTACTGGCCTGAACCATGGATCGACACTCAACGTTGGTATCCAAACGGGCAGAACATGGCAATGTCTTATCCAGCATTGCCCATGACCGCAGCAGTTCTCTACATTATCGTCTCAGCTTTAGGTGTGAGAATTGAATTGATGAGTTTCTGCGCAATCTTCCCCGCGATCTTTGGCACATTGGCGTGTTTAATTATTTATTTCATCGGAAAAGACATTGGAGGAAAATTTGTGGGTATGCTTTCAGCTCTCTTTTTAGCCTTGAGCCCCTCTTATATTCAAAGAACTTCCGTCGGGTTCTTTGATGACGAAACTATAGGAATAGTTGCCCTTTTATTGTTTATTTTCATGTTTCTAAGGGCTATTGAAGAAGAAAGACCCGTCAGCTCAACAGTAAAATATTCGCTTGGAGCCGCCGCAGTATTAGCGTACTTCTGTTCTGGCTGGGGCGCAGCATACTATCCGGTGGGCTTAACGGTGCTCTTCGTTTTTGTGTTGATACTGCTTAGAAGATATTCGCAACGACTCTTGTTATCATACAGTATAACCTTTGGATTAGGACTATTTATCGCAATAAACGTTCCATATGTTTCACCAAGGTATCTGACAACTCAAGTCATAATGGCAGTTGCTGGTGTTTTTGTCCTTCTTTTAATAAGTGAGATTCTCCGTGCCCTGACAACTTCGCGTTCAAAAGTCTTATGCGTTATAATATCTTTGGCGGCGCTTGCAGGTGGTTTTGCTGTACTTTGGCAGTTGGGTTATATGGAAGCGGTGGCTGGTAAGTTTCTTACCGTTATAAACCCCTTCGTGCGTGCGGAGTCCCCGCTTATCGAGTCAGTGGCTGAGCATAGGATTTCAGCTTGGGGCTCCATCTACTACGAGTTTGGAATAGGAATAATCTTCTTTCTAGCAAGTTTAGCCTTCACCGTGAGAAATCCCACGAACAAAAATCTTTTTCTGCTTCTCTTCGGTTTAACATCTCTTTACTTTGCATCCTCAATGGCGCGTTTGTTTGTGATATTGGCTCCAGCCTATGGTCTTCTAGCGTCCCTTGGAGTTCTCACCATTCTAAAACCGTTTATCACGTTGCTGACGGAGCCGCCAAAGGTATTTTTGAAAGCAAAGCATGGTTTGGAACGTGTTGGCAAAGAGTTCAGCGGAACAGCCGTCTTTCTTATATTCATCATTTTAATGACGAACCTTGCCTTTTCGCCGCAGACGGGCGGCATACCAAAAGTGTACAGTCAAGCATATGCTCCGGTCACAATCTCCGCCGGCAGTCTTCCGTTAGCGCCAAACGAGCCTGTACAAGAATGGTTCAACTTGCTTAATTGGTTAGAAAGCAACGTGGGATACAAGCCTATAAATGAAAAGGTTGTGTGTGCTTGGTGGGACTATGGATATTGGCTGGCAATACTTGGAAATGTAACGTCGCTTGCCGACAACGCCACAATAAACAATACGCAAATAGAGAATATAGGTTTTATATTCA
>Ga0315298_1010724_pt1 | contig 10967 bp, 9 predicted proteins | sample WHS_1_MG_FD_203077 | JGI IMG/M metagenome (GOLD analysis project Ga0315298, IMG submission 203077) | Extremophilic microbial mat communities from Washburn Hot Springs, YNP, Wyoming, USA - WHS_1_MG | ecosystem: Environmental > Aquatic > Thermal springs > Hot (42-90C) | place: USA: Wyoming...
CTGGTAGAATATAATTTTAACAGACCACACCAGTCATTAGGATATGCTACTCCGATAGAATTTTTGACTGAAAAACTGGATGAGAAAGTGTTACCTATGTGCCCTATCCGTACGATGACTTGACAAAATAATTTATATGTGATACATTTGAACTGGTTGAACCGGTTCAGAAAAAATGAATACTAATGTAAAAAATTCGTGGAAGACTGTAGCCGAGGAAGTTGAAAGCCATATAAGAGAACTTCTTTCCCGTTCCTTGAGTCAGGGAGAACAGATTCCCTCGGAAAGGGAATTGGCCCAGAAGTTAGGGGTAAGCCGTTCCTCCGTCCACAGGGCTCTGGATATGCTGACAAGGGAGAAGAAACTTTACAGGATACCGGGCAAGGGCACCTTTATATCTGACGTTAAAAACAAAGGTGGGATTGAAGGCGGAAAGATAGCTTTGGTTCTTCCAGATGAGCATCTTGTTGAAGTAGGAAGCTATATGTACTGGTTTAACATACGTGATTTATTTGCAGGTATCATGGAAGAGGCAACTATTTACGGTGCGGAGACGCATATCTGCGTTTGCAAAGCGAACCTTTCGCAAGAAGAAGGAGCGGTCTGGCTGCGGAATCATTTTTATAACAATAATTTTAAGGGATTTATTTTCGGTATCATCAGCGGTTACGAGCAGTTAATTGAAACAGCCTTTGAGGAAAATATACCCGTTGTGGCGTGGGATTTTCAGGTTAAACCCTATGATACCGTGACGATAGACTATAAACCGGCAATGTATGAAGCGGTGAGTTTCCTGCTCAGAAGCGGAAGGAAACGCATTATGTATCTTGGCGGAAGAGCGCGCTGGGACGTGGAAAACAAATTTGACAGTTACTGCCGGGCGATAAAGGATTTCGGACTGGCTGTCGCAAAAGAACTGGTTATTGATTTTGAAAGGTATCCGCATTTCGGTTTTTCTGCCGTTTCCAAGGCAATCCGTTCAGGTTTGAAATTTGATGCGATTGTCTCAACCAACGACATTACAGCCGTTGACGCAATTTACGCCCTGAAAGAAAACGGCATAAGGATTCCCGAAGATGTGGCGGTAATCGGAAGCGACGACATGCCTGGGATGGACAGGTTTAATCCGCCTCTGGCGACCCTGCGGGTTCCTCGCGTTCAAGTTGGACGGCATCTTTCTCAGGTGATTAAAAACAGGATACTGGAACCGGGAACTTCTACCGTTCGCGTTGTGCTTAATGCGCAGTTTATTTTGCGCGATTCGGCAGGGTACGGGGTTTCATGTGAAGATGTTAAAAATAAAAAATCTAAAACCCCGCCCCGTTTGTCATTGCGAGGAGAGTAAAGACGAAGCAATCCCAACGACAAAAGAGCCGGTTCGGGGTAAAGGAGGTGATGGTTAAGTAACGGTTCGTAAGAAGCCGAATGTGTAGCGGTGCGATTTATCCCGTAGAACGGGACAAGTCGTACGAAAACAGTGTCATGAATCCCACCGCTACAAAACAATAATAGGGACAAGGAGATGATACGATAAAAGTCAAAAGGTGAATACTCTGGATTATAAAGTAAAATATAAGAGTCCGGAGTAGATAGGTTATAGGTTGAATTTTTTCCGTGAGGCTTAAATGACCTCGTAAAGGAGAAAGTATCTGGCGATTGTTTATAAAACGCTTAAGTATGATTGGACCTTTGAAAATTTCAATCAGTTTCAGTTAGCAAAAGGTTGTTTAAAAACATAAGTCTTTAGAGTAGAGTTTTTTGACTTTTAACATAGGAGGGAAGAAAAATGAGAACGGTAAAAAAGGAGGGCTTCACATTGATAGAGCTTCTGGTGGTTGTGGCAATCATATCTATTTTAGCCGCAATGCTTTTGCCGGTACTGTCAAGAGCGAGGGAGAGAGCCAGACAGGCGGTCTGTATAAATAACTTAAAACAGATAGCCGTAGGGATGTTTATGTATGCAGAGGATTATAAAGGCTGGATGCCGTGTAATTATTACGCGTGGAAGAATGGTCCGGCGGACAACCTTTTCTTACCCAACGGTTCGGGTGCTGAAGGGTGGGGAAACTATTGTGGGTTTGGAACCATAATTATAAACGGGTATTATGGTAATACCAGTTTACCCCAGATTTTTTACTGCCCCACCTTTTCACCCCGAGCTAAAAATGGGGATTATTCTTACAGGCATGAAGTGTCCGACTGGAAAGACAAAACATATGTCAACTGTGGTTATTATATGTTGCCGTGTGTTAAAGACAGCCCGATTGACAACTGGGGACGAAACTGGAATATGCGTGATGCAGAAAGGTGGAAACGTGCGATAGCCGCTGACCGTTCTGCGTTTGACAGCACTTACGTAGGGTACAGACACATGGATGGCTTCACAGTTTTTAATGCATTGTTTTTTGATGGCCACGTGCAATCCATAAATGACCCCAGCAGAAAGGCCATGTGTGCAACTATGAACTCGACGACTGCCCATAGAACCGCATGGAGATGGATTCACGCTCAGGGCGGATATACTCCATCATTTACGTATTGATGTTGGTATTATGTCTTGGAGAACAGGTTATTGCGGTATAATATAACAAGATAACAAGTTGAAAAATTAGTTCGGAGACAAAAATTGACAAGTGAGATTAGATGGTGTAAATCAAATGCAAACGCAGTTCACTAAATATTTACGATTATTGAAAATGAAGGATTTGAAGCAGTTCCTGTTGTTGATAATTTAGACCCTGATTTTATTGGTCAGGACTTCATCAATGTAAACAGAACAATGTATGGAGAAATTGAAAAATGTGGAAAGAAGTGGTCTAAACCTGTTTCAGATGGTAAGCCGGCACCCGATGTTTTTATTCCAATGAAAATCTGTGCGTTTGCTGCTGGACTGGGTGAGATTGGTTATAGTGGAATGTTCTTGACACCTGAATTTGGACCAAGACAGATGTTTTCCTGTATTATTACAGATGCTCAATTAGAACCTGACCCTATATTTTCTGGTAAACTTTGTGATAACTGTATGCGGTCAAGTCCAAAAATACCTGTAAAAAGTTCCTGAAAAGACCTCCACCCTATTTTCAACCAGGTTAATGCTAAACTACCTCTTTTGAAATGTCAAAAATATTCTTACAAGCACCTTCCCTGTCCAAATGTTGCTTCTTCTACACATACCCCCCTCACTTCTTCCCTTCTTACAGGCATTTTATGACATTACCACCCTGCTCTTTGAAATTCATTGTGTACCAAGGGAAAAGAAAAGTTGGAATACGACATTCTATCTTTCCAGCATACGACATTTTAACTTTTACACTACAATTTTATTGACTATTTTTAACTTATTTTGTATGATTACTTATAGGAATATAGGGGGAACAAAATTAAATAAAGATTGAAAGAAGAATGGGGAAAATAAGAGCTTCCCTTTATACATCTTCTGGCAGGAAACAGAGTGGTTTGATAGGATGAATTATAGAAACTTTCATAAGGAATTATGATGAAAACATTTGTTAATGGCACATTATCCATTCAGACAAAAAAGACAGCAGAGGAAATTATCCACTTGTTTAGTAAAAAAAGTATAGATGGTGATTGGTCATTTGCAGGATATAAGCCATCAGATACAGGTAAATGGACGCATAACTACCACAGATATCCTGCAAAGTTTATCCCTCAATTGGTAGAGAAGCTAATAAATGAATATATTCCTCAGAAAGACGCCCACATAAACGACCCATTTATGGGATGTGGAACAACTATTGTTACTGCTATTTCTATGGGATTTAAAGCAATTGGAACAGATATTAATAAAATTGCATATCTTATTACAAAAGTGAAATCAACACCAATAGAACCAGGGTATCTTAATAAAAAAATTGAACAATTTTTGTTTAAACTAAAATCTCTAAATGAAAAACAAACAATATTCTTTAATGATAATATTGAACCGTTAATTCCTCAAGAGCATATTGATAAAATTAACTATTGGTTTACAGAAGAAAACAAAAACAAACTTGGGAAAATACTTCAAATTATCTATAATGAAAAAGACGAAACTATAAGAGATTTTTTTCTTGTTGCCTTTAGCCATATCTTAAAAAACTGTTCTTTATGGTTATCCGGTAGCACAAAGCCAACCAGGGATTTAGAAAAAAAACCTGCCAACCCTTATGACGCTTTGCAGAAACATTTAAAGAAAATGCAGAGAGGAAATGATGCCTTTTATAGTGTGGTCCCAGCAAGTGTGAGAAATAATCTCAGTGAATATTTAAATATTAAGATAGGTGATGCCAGGGAACAACCAGTAGAAGATACTTCCGTTGATTTGATTATAAGTTCAAGTCCTTATGTCACCAGTTATGAATATGCGGACTTACATCAATTATCAACGATATGGCTTAACCTGACAAATGACTTAGCAGATTACAAAAAGGAGTTTATTGGTACATCTTATAAAAAATATGAAAATAAAAGATTAAGAAGTTCAATTGCTATGGATATTGTTGAAAAAATGTCTTCAAAGGACAAGAAAATGGCAAAAGAGATTGAGGCCTTTTTTATTGATTTGGAAGAAGTGTTTGATGAAAGTTTTAGAATTCTGAAACATGGAGGAAGATGTTGTTATGTTATAGGGAATACAAAGCTAAAAGGAATTGATATACTTAACGCAGAAGTTTTTGCTGAGAGTTTGCAATATTCTGGTTTTAAAATAGATAGGATTATAAAAAGAGCAATCCCATCTAAAATACTTCCACAAAAAAGAGATGAAAAAACAGGAAGATTTGCCAGCAAAGAATCTGCAAACTTCGAAGCATATCCTATAGAATATATTGTTATTGGACTAAAGGAGTAAAATGAAATTTGAAGATTTGGAAAAATTGTATATGGAGAAGAAAAAACAATATGGGACAGAAACATATAAACATATCTCTGAAATACTGGAAGAAGCAAAAGAAATTCATAAAACAGATTGGTTAAAACATCCCACACCTAATGGTGATCACGAACAGAGTTGGCGAGCATTTAAAGGGAAAAATTTAGAAAAGTTAATTCAGTACATCATTACAGATGAGGTGGAAGAACTTGGATTAAAAGTAGTCAATGGTAATAAACTGGAAAAAACTACAAATTTATCAAGGGAGTTGAGTCAGGTAAAACGCAATCTAGCTATTGACTACGGTGAGTTTGGACTATACCTTCCAGATGTTGATATCATTATTTATAATCCTCAGAATTACACTGTCTTAGCTGCCATTTCAAGTAAAGTAACTTTACGAGAAAGAATTGCCCAGACAGGTTATTGGAAGATGAAACTTTCACAAGATAAAGCGACCAAGCACATAAAGGTTTATTTCATAACACCTGATGAGGATGGTACATTAACCCAGAAGAAACCAGCAAAGAAAGGTAGGGCAATAGTTGAAGTGGATTTAGATGGCAGTTATATCTTGACTGAAGAGGATATAGAACAGAGTGACAAGGTCAAACTTTTCGAGCATTTTATAGATGATTTAAAGCAATTATTAAAAAATGAGAGGTGAGAGAAATGAAACAAATGCGAATTTTTGATTTAAAAGAGGATAAAAAAGTAAATGCGAAATGTTTACTGGTTGATATAACAATAGATGATTATATAGAACTAATTGAAGAGAATCTTGAAGATCTTGATATTCAACGGGGGAAAATTCTTTCAAGAAAACAGGATGTATATAAACGACTTATAGAGGATTTGAAAGAAGGAACAATTATACCTCCTATATCTTTAGTTTTGAAAGAAAAATCAACTGTACATGAGAAGATAAAAGATGAAAAAGACTTAAAAAGTATTGAAGAAATAATAAATAAAGAAATTAAAAAAGGTGATTTCTCCATATTAGATGGACTTCAAAGAACATATTGTATATTAAATGTCAGAGATGATATTGGAGATTCAGAAGAAGATAATTTTCTGAATACAAGAATTCGGGCTGAAATATGGTACGGTATGACTACAATGGCGCTTTTATATAAAATGTTAGTGTTAAATACAGGACAGGTAAAGATGAGTATGAAACATCAAATAGAAATTCTTAATATTCCTTTAAGAGAAACAATTTTAAAAATTGCGTTAAATAAGGGAGTAAAAATAGAATTTAGTACTTATAAAAATCCTATATTAACCAACAACAATCTTTACACTTACAAGTTTTCTGATATTGTTGAAGCATTCACTTCTTTTATTATAAAGGGGCCGATAGTGGACAAAACAAACGTCGTAGTGCAAGAACTGGAAAAGATGAAGTTTATAGAAGAACACTCTACAGTAGAAAAATTATTAAACGAAGAAGAAATAGAAGAATTTGTAGAGATATTAATAAATCTTGATAAGGCTTTGTGGGCAAAATATAAAATTCCTATTGAAGAAAAAACTCCTGAAGGAGAAACCACAAAACTTCCTTGGACTTCTCGTAATGATATTATGGGCTCTGCAACAGTTTTATCAGGCATATTTGCTTCTTTTGGAAGAGCATTTGCTGATAGTAAAGATAAGTATAATCAAAGGAAGGAGAAACTCTTTCAGATTTTGGGCACCGAAAATGAAAAGGACCCTCTAAAAGTTAGAATTATGAGCGAAATACTTCAGGATGAAAAGAAAAGAACGACGAAATTTGGTGAAACTACTCGAAAATTTTTCTTTGCAGCGTTTAGAGAATTTTTTAAGGAAGAAAATAATTTTGAGCAAATCTGGATGAGGGCACAAGAATGGATAAAAGGAATATAAAATTTAATAAGGTAAAAATTGAAAAATTCTATGATGAAGTAGTTAATTCGTACCCAGAGATTAAAGAATTGTATTGGGGGAAATTTGATGATTTTGCTGAATTAATAAAGAACTCTATGTTGGAAGGAGACAGTGTAATTGTAACGTGCAAAAATTCAGAAAAAATTAAATTTTCACAACCACTGTTTGATTTTTTATTCAAAGGGAATAATTTTTGTGGATTCGATTCTCCAGTTGGTAAAAGATTTGAATATAGGGATGAAGATACAGATTATATTTTTATTGAACTAATTGAATCACCATTTGTAACAATAGACAAAAAAATAGAACGGTCAGGTATTTTTCCAATACCAAAAAATAAAGAGAATGATAAAATAGAAAGTTGTTTTTTTATTAAAGCAGAGAATTCCGAGAAAGATTATTATGATTATCCTGAAGAAATAATCCCATTTTTTGTATCGCAAATGAAAGGAAGGTTTATTAGAACATTCGAAGATAAACTTCCTTCAGATTTTATTGCTCATTTTGAACCTATGAAATATGTTTTAAAAATTAAGAAGGACCAAGAAAACTTACTTATTAAATTGCTTTATAAATTTGGGGTGCATCTGGGAATTGTAGAAAATGACATTCTGAAAAATAATGAAATATCTATTAAAGTTGCACAGGAAATAGAAAATTTATTGGATGAAAATAACAATATTAATTTTACAAATGGCCCGGATGATAATTTAAATTTGCTTAAATTTTATATTGCGGCAATTACCAATCCCAATCCTTACTATCGTTTTTTAGATGCGTATCATATATTTGAATCGTTGTTTTATAAACATTTTTATAACTACGTTAAAAACTTAAATAGCAATATAAAGAAAGAAGAAATATATAATGAAATAAAGAACCATGTGAAGGAACAGCAACTTTTAAAATTGGTACTGCAAAATTATTTAAATGATGAAAGATTAATAAGGGAATATAAAAGAGAAATTGAGGATATAAATCCGGAAAAACTATCAAGTGCAATTGGTAAAAATCATAATATTAGAGAATGGAGTGAGAATAACTCTGAAGAATTTGCTTCGAAACTATCTGATTTTATATATGCATTTCGTAATGCTATCGTTCATTCACAAGAATCAAATAAACACATAGAACAAGTGGAAAAAGAGAAAGATTTATATAAAAATTTTATTCTTTTAACTAATGTTATATTAGAACTTTCTAGAAATGTATTAGAGAAAAATATTATAGAGTGGTAATTACTACTATTCATAAAATAAGCAAAGATGAATAGAAGACACATTGAATAAGAATGGGGAAAATTAAAATTTTGGGGAATAGAACTAAAACAGAATTACAATATTCACCAGGGACTGTAAGTCGTAGAGAATACCTGCTTTTTGCACAAGTTATTTTAGGGAATATTATGAATACCAAGGCAAGAAGAGATAGTTGGAATGCAAAACTTGAAAAAACTTTAAGATGAAATACATAAGAAAGTAATGGCAATCTCTTATAATTGGAAGAAAAATGAAACATACCAAACCGAATTTTGAAACTACCACGCTTTGGGACTTTCCGACCCAAAATTACGGAGATAAGCCACACGGTAACAATAGATTTCAAGGAGTAACCCCTGCTTTTATTATCTGGAATATACTTCACAGATATACAAAACCAGGGGACTTAGTGGTTGACCCAATGGCAGGGAGTGGAACAACAATTGATGTCTGTGAAGAAGAAGGAAGGAAAGTAATCGGATATGATATAAATCCTCAACATCTAAAAGTTATTAAGAATGATTCAAGGAAAATTCCTTTAGAAGATAATTCAGTTGATATGGTTTTTATAGATTCCCCTTATGGCGATAATGTTAATTATTCAAATGAACCGGGAGATATTGGTAAAATTTCAGCGGAGGATTCAAAATTTTACAAAGAATTAGAAAAGGTTGCCCATGAAATTTATAGAATTTTAAAGCCAGGAAAAGTAATGGGCTGGTTAATTGGTGACCAATGGGTAAAAAGGAGATTTACACCAGTTGGTTTTAAAATCTATCAAATGTTAGTGGATAAGGTAGGGTTTGAGCCCGTTGATATAATCTGTGTTGCAAGAAGGAATCAGAGTTCCAATACAAAAATATGGCATTATAGAGCACAAAGATTTAATTTTTTCTTAAGGGGTTTTAAGTATTTAATCTTGGTGAAAAAGCCAGGCAGTAGTAATAAAGATATGCAGGATATTAAATATACTGAAACCATAAAGTGGGGAAGGTATAAGTAAACAGAGGTGCGAAAGATGGAAGAGAAGGATTGGTATAAGAATGTGTATGGGCATCAGATGTTTGATTATTATGTGAACATACTGAAAGAGATAAGAGAAGATAGGCAGAAAAGGTTAAAGGCAATAAAAAGCAAGAAGGAAGCAGAGAAGTATAAAGAGTATGTCCTCTCAGTGATTAAAAAGGCATTCCCTCTGCCTGAAGCAAAAACACCATTAAATCCAAGAACTACAGGCACTATAGAAAAACCGGGATACAGGATAGAGAAGGTTATATTTGAAAGCAGGCCAAAGTTTTTTGTTACAGGTAATCTTTATATCCCCTCCGGGATGAAAGAAAGGAGGCCAGGGGTTCTCATTCCCTGTGGCCATACAACCATTGAAAGTAAGGCATACTCACTATATCAGGAGGTATGTATCCGCCTTGTAATGTCCGGATTTGTTGTCTTTACCTATGACCCTATAAGTCAGGGAGAAAGAGACCAGTATTACTCTGTATCTGATGAAAAAGGCCCTTTAAGGACAAACTGCTGTTATGCCCATAATATGATGGGAAAACAGTTAGAACTTTTAGGGGACTTCTTTGGCTCCTGGCGTGTATGGGATGGGATAAGGGCACTGGACTATCTACTTTCCAGAGATGAAGTAGATAAAGAGCAGGTTGGCATTACCGGAAATTCTGGCGGAGGAACTCTTACTACCTGGCTATGGGCAATTGATGAACGACTAAAGATGGCTGCGCCTTCCTGTTTCATTACGACATTCTTTGCAAACCTTGAGAATGAACTGCCTTCAGACAATGAGCAGTGCCCACCTGGAGTTATTGGAGGAGGGCTTGAACAGGCGGACTTCTTTATAGCGAGGGCACCCAAGCCAGTCCTTCTTTTAGGGCAGAAATATGATTTTTTTGATATAAGGGGGCTGAAGGAAACTTACAGTGATATTAAGAACTTCTACCGCCTGTATAAAGCAGAAGATAATGTAAGGATGTTCATCGGAGATAATATCCATGGCTATTTCCCCGATGACCAGAAGGAAATGCTGAAGTTCTTTTGCAGATATACACGACTGAAGCCATACACAGGAGATGCATCTTCTCTTGTGGAAAGGGTAGAGAACCTGTGGGCAACAGAAAAAGGGCAGGTAATCCCTGCAGGCTCAAAGCCAGCATACCAGATAATTGCGGAAGAGGCAAAAGGTATAATAGAAAAAAGAAAAAAGATACAGGAAAACAAAATCCCTGATATAGTAAAGAAAATCTTGAATATCTCTATCCCAAAAACAGTTCCGCACTACAGGCTCCTGCGTCTTTTATATTCTGAAGATTATGCAGTAAGCCGATATGCGGTGGAGACAGAGAGAGGGATATGGACACTCCTTTATAAAAAAACATCCGATGTAGACCACTCCGTTATCCTTGAGGTTGAGAAGACAGTTCACCTTTATATCCCCCATATAAGTGCACTGGAAGATATGGAGACAGACCCACTGGCAAAATCTCTTTTCTCGGAAGTGCCCCTCTACTCTATTGATGTGCGTGGTATCGGTGCCTCTATGCCGGACAGTCCTGAAGATTTTTCTAACCCATACGGTTATGACTATATGTTAAAGTCATATGGTCTTATGCTCGGAAGGCCATATTTAGGCCAGCGGATATATGATGTCCTTATGGTCTTAAACCTTTTGAAAAAAAATGGGGCAGAGATATACCTTTATGGACATGGACAGGGCTCTATCATAGCACTGTTTACCGGTGTCCTATCAAGGTCTCTTAAAAAAATTACACTGAAGAACTGTCCTCTCTCATTTTATGAATGGACACAGGTTCCTTCTGTTTCCTGGGCTGATGCAAACTTCCCCCACGGCATTTTGAAATATATGGATATTCCTGACCTGCTGAAGGTATTGGGGGAAAAGGTAGAGATAA
>Ga0315298_1010727_pt1 | contig 10964 bp, 13 predicted proteins | sample WHS_1_MG_FD_203077 | JGI IMG/M metagenome (GOLD analysis project Ga0315298, IMG submission 203077) | Extremophilic microbial mat communities from Washburn Hot Springs, YNP, Wyoming, USA - WHS_1_MG | ecosystem: Environmental > Aquatic > Thermal springs > Hot (42-90C) | place: USA: Wyoming...
GTCTTTAAAATTAATAACCGATCCTGTTTCTTCTTTGACTTTCATTACTTCTTGAGGATTTAATCCGTTTTCATTATAAATACCACCTTTAGAATCAGCTAAGGCAACAATTCGATAACCTTTTTCATAAGCAATTTGAGCAAAATAATAACCAACATTACCAAATCCCTGAACAGCAATTGTTTGATAATCTTTATTTAAAGTTTTAAGCAAATTTTCCATAACAATTACTCCTCCCCTACCAGTGGCTTCAGTTCTTCCTAATGAACCACCGAATTCAACTGGTTTTCCAGTAAAAGTCGCTGGTGATTTTTTGCCGATAGTCTTTTCATACTCATCAAGCATCCACATCATAATTTTACCATCAGTATTAACATCAGGTGCTGGCACATCTATATCTTCACCAATAAAAGGAGCAATCTTTTGAGCATAAACCCTTGATAATCTTTCTAACTCTCCTTCTGATAATTCTTTGGGATTAACAATCACCCCACCTTTACCACCGCCTAAAGGTAAATTATTAGCCGCGCATTTTAAAGTCATTAAAGTTGAAAGAGCAATCACTTCTTCTCGAGAAACATTCTGATGAAATCTAATTCCTCCTTTATAAGGACCTAAAACATTATTATGTTGAGACCGATAGCCAATAAAAGTTTTTATTACGCCATTGTCCATTTTTACTGGCACTTTTACTTCAATTACTCTATCGGGTTGAATAATAAAATCAATCTCTTCTTGGGTAAGGTTTAATTTTTGCCCAGTTTTTTCAATTAATTCCTGAGCAGTTTTCAACATTTCGTTTTGTGTGTTAGTCATAGATTTAGATTAAATTTTAAATTTTATAACCCGCCTAAGTTTTTCTTTTCACCCTCACCAAGTTTCTTTGAAATTTGGGGGGGTAAAAAATTTTGGCGGGTGAATTTTTAATTTCTTGCCCACCCAACTTTAGAAAAAAGAGAAAATAAAAGAATTTCTTTAAAACATAGATTATTTAATTTTAAAAAAAGATTTTTGTTTCTAAAGTTGGGTGGGCAAGATCGACCTTCAGAAATTAAATTTTTTAATACTTTTAATAACAACAGACAGAATGAAAGATATAGCACCAGTAACAATAATTAAAGGACCAGTAGGTAAATGATAAAATCGATTTAAATAAATTCCTGTAATAGTACTAGAAATACCAGAAATTACTGCCCAAAATTGGTAACTTCTTAAATTACGACTTAAATTTTTAGCAATTGCTGAAGGTATTGCTATTAAAGCAGCAGTAATTAAACCACCTACTAAATAAACTCCGATTGAAACAACCAGTCCAATATTAAACAAATAAAGGAAATTATAGAAATTAACGTTTACTCCTTCTACCTGCGCTAATTCTTCATGAATATTTAACATCATTACTTTAGAATATATCCGTTTTGTTATATAAAATACTATCATTGAAACTAAAACGACAATTATTGTTTCTATTAAAGAGATATTATTAATATTTCCTACTAAAGCTTCCTCTGCTTTATCAATTGGTAAAATCAAAAGAGCTGTTCCTACTCCAAAAGCAAAGATAATAGCAGCCAAATTTTCCATTGGTAATTTTGTTTTTCTTTCTAAAAACCAAATCAAAATCACCCCCAAAAGAACAAAAGGAAAAACACCAACTAATAAACTCCAACCAAAAATAATAGCGATTGCTGCTCCTGGTAAAGATAAATGAGCGAGAGGTCCAGCAACCACTGACATTTTCCTAGATAACATTAAAGATCCCAAATAACCAGCAACACCGCTAATAAAAATTCCACTAATTAAACTAAGTAATAATTGACTATTCATAATTTAAAAAATTAATGTTCGTAAAATTTAATATTCCCTCCATAAATTTCTTCTAATTTAGACGAAGAAATAACTTCATGAGGAGGACCAAAGCAAGTATGAGTTTTATGAGCTAAACACATTACTTTATCAGTAAAATCATAAACAATATCTAAATCATGAGTAATTAAGATAATTGATAATTTCTTTTCTTTTCTAATCTCTTTCAGTAAAGAATAAATCGTTTTATCGCCACCAATATCAATACCTGTTGTTGGTTCATCTAAAATTAAAACTTCGGGATTATTAATTAGAACCCAAGCTAATAAAACTCGCTGAAATTCTCCCCCTGATAAATTACCAATTATTTTATTTAAAACATTTTCTTTTAAACCAACTAAGGATAAGATTTTCACAATTTCATTTCTTAATGGTAATGGCTCTTTAAAATGAAAAAAATCTTCTACTGTTAATGGCAAACCTTTCATCAGTAACTGGTTTAATCCTTGAGGTAAATATCCAATCCGATATTTTCTCCCCCAAATAATTTTTCCTTTATAGGGAATTAAACCTAAAAGTGTTCGTAAAAGAACGGTTTTTCCAGCACCATTAGGACCTAAAATAGTTAGAGTTTCTCCTTCATTTAATTCAAAAGAAATATTTTTGAGAATATTTTCGCCATCAAGGTCAACTGATAAATTTTCAACTTTTAATAGCATATTTTTAAAATATTTAAGAATTTAAATGAGTTTTTAAAACAAATAACAAAATTTAATTTTTCCTTAATTCGTAATTCATGATTCATGATTCTATTATTTTGATCGCCTTTCCTTTTATTAAAGCCTCGGTTATTTTTTTATAAGCAGATTGCAGTGTTCTTTGAAAAGTTGGCTGCGAAATACCCATTTTTTGAGCGGCTTCAATTTGCTCTAAATCTAATAAATGCTTTAATCTTAAAGCTTCGGCTTCTTCTAATGTTATTTCTACTAATTCTAAATCTCTCATTGGAATACCTTGAGGTTTAAAATAGCAAGGACCTAAACGACATCTAATTCGACGATAAATTCTTGGTCTTGGCATATAATTTAAATTATTTTAATTATCACTCCTTATTAAAGGAATATGACACTTGGGACAAGTCATTGTTGGACAAGGTATTCCACGCTGATGGCTAACTTTATAGCCACACTGAGGGCAAACACAAAAACCGTCTGGTCCAGCTCCTTTGGCACTCCTAATTTCTTTTTCAAATTTTCCCCTTCTTTGCCAACCAAAACCTCTACCCCAGCCAAAAGCTGGCTTATAAAATTCAATTCCGGCTTCGTGGCTTTTAATTTGAATCGCCACATAAACTAAATTTTTAATTTCAGCCATTAATTTTTCTTTTAATTGTTCCGAAATTTTTGTTGCTTCCTCAACACTTAAATTTTTTGGCAAATTTATTTCTAAATTAGCGGTAAGGGCTAATCCCTTCTTCTGGGTTTTTAAATTAGACATTTCTATATTTTGGGTGGCCACAATTTCTTTAATTTTATTTTCAATTTCCGGCGAAGCGGCAGTATCTAACAATGAATCAACCGCTTCTTTACCAATGGAAAAAGATTCTTTAATAATATAAAGGCCGATTAAAATAGCCAACAGACTGTCGGTGTAAAGCCAATATTTATTTAAAATCAAGCCGAAAAAAACCGCCAAAGAGGCAAAAACATCGGCGCGAGAATGAACACCATCAGAAAGTAAAGCAACCGAGCTTTCTTTTTTACCAAAATAAATTTTTAGCCGCGCCATCAACTCATTAAGAACGGCAGAAATTAGCATTATTCCAAAAGCCAATAGAGGAAGTTTAATAAGGGCGGGGTTTAAAAATTTCTGATAGGCCTCATAAATAATACCCAAACCCGTTATTAATAAAATCAAAGTAATAAAAAATCCGGCCAAAACTTCAAATTTATAATGGCCATAAGGATGTTCTTTATCTTCTGGTTTTTGGGACATTCTTATGCCTAAATAACCAACCACTGAAGAAAAAATATCCATAAAAGAATGAATGCCCTCAGCTAAGACAGCGCTGGAATTAGAAATAAAACCCACAAATATCTTTCCTCCAGCCAAAACGATATTGGCTAAAACAGAAAAAGCGGCAATTTTTTCTTTGGTACTATTAAAAATTGACATTGATTAAATTATACAAGTTATATTTTCTTATTAAAATCCCTAAAAAATTTATTTAAGACGGTTTTATATCAATAACCCCCTTCTTTTTCAAAACCAAAGAAGGGGGTTACGATTATTTTTGCCCCTTGAGTTCTTTTTCTAAAGCGGCTTTTTCTTCCTTTAAAGCCTTTAATTCCTCTTCTAATGCTTGGATATCATTTTCTAAAGCACTAATTTCATTTTTGGGAGAAGCAAAGCGGCGATAACCATAGCCATAACCAAAGCCACGACCATAACCCATTCTCCAACCCAGACCGCGGCCACAAGGACCCAATCCCCAACCAGTTCTTGGACTCAAACCCATAGGACCAGTACCATCAAAATTTGGCATAGTAGTAAATTTTTTAATTTTTAGATTCGACCTTTTTGAATATATATTCATTATACTCCTTAAAATTTATTTGTCAAGTTATAGAACATAAAATAAAAACTGCAAGTTAAAACTCGCAGTTTTATTATCTTCCTTTATTTTTAGCTAAACATTAATAATTCTGGCTTAAAGATCAAAAGCAAACCAATTAGAAGCATTAAAATTCCGCCAATTAAATGAGACAAATGAGAATATTTATTAGTAATGCCAGTTACTCTTAAAGTAATCATTGCGCCAACAAAAACAATAATATCGTCTAGCATAAAAACAAAAAGATATAACAGCATATAAAGATAATACTGCCATTTTAACAGATGACTTAAAGCTAAAATTTGAGTAAAAATTACTGGAAAACCAGCAGAACAAATAAGTTCAATTAAATTAACTGAAGCAGCTAAAATAATGATGCCAATTAAAGCCAAAAGAAAAGATTGACGATGAACAATCTCTTTCATTTTCTCAATGGTGGTTTTCTTTTGTTTTTGATTAGTTACCTTACAAGCAGCTTCTGGATTAGTAAAGTAATCTTTTAAATTATAAATACCACTGCCTAAAGCTACTAATCCTACTAATAATCTAATCCAGAAAATAAACCCTAAAAAGAGAATGAGTTTAAGCCAAGCGGTCATAAAAAGAAAGTAAACTCCTGCTGAAGCAGCAATAAAGGTGATTCCTAAAATCCACATTCTTTTTCTATCTTTCATTTTTAAAAGTAAAGTAATTAAAAAAACCAAGACCCACATCGCGCAAGGGTTAAAACCATCAAGTCCGCCAATAATAACTGCTAAAGCTGGTAAAGAAAGGTTTTTAGTTTCAATTTCACCAATTAAAGGAATTTTTAATTTTTCAGGTAAAGGTTTTTCTTGAGTTGATTCAAAATAAGGAGAGAATTGTTGAATGATTTTTCCGACTAAATCAGGACATTTGTTTTTTAAATAACAATCAATTGCCTCTTTAATTGCTTTTCCAGAAGTTTCTTCATTTTTCCAACCGACAATTGTTTTTTCACCAATAACTAAAAGAGGTAAAGCCGGTTTTTCAATATTTAATTCCTCAATTGTTTTTTCTAAAATCTCGCTATTAGTTTTTTTAGAAACATCAAAAAAAGTGATTTTAAAATTAGGGTATTCTTCTTGGATTTTTTTAAGATATTCTTTTTCTTTTAAGCACAAAGGACAACCCGAAACCCAAAAAAGATAAGCCTTAATTTCGTTTTGAGGAATAGTCGTCGTGGTAGTGGTGGTAGTAGTTGGGGGTGTTGTTTTAGTGGTGGTTGTTTGGGATTTAAAAACAATTTCTTTTACAGAATCTTTACAACTTTCTTTTAAACATTTATTTACCAGTTCTTCAATTTGTTTACCAGTCGTCTCGTCATTATAATAACCGATAATTGGTTGATTATTGACAATTGTTAAAGGAACGCCAGAAATATCAATATTTAATTTCTTTCCAATTTCAATTAATAAATCTCGGTTTTTACTACTATACCAAACCTCAAAATCATAAATTTTTAATTGAGGATATTTTTTCTTTAAAGAATCTAAAAATGGTTTTTCTTTTGCACAATGGGGGCAACCTTCACCCCAGAAAAAATAAAGATTAACCTCATTTTCTTGGGCTTGAAGATAAAAATTAAACAAAGGAGTAATTAATAAAATTCCTAAAAAAATTAAAAAGAAGACTTTTTTGAGTTTTAAACTTCTCATAGATTTCAATTTTTACTTTTTAAATAAGAATAAACTGATAACGCTGCTAAAGCACCTTGGGCACAAGCTAAAACTATTTGTTTAAAAGAGAAATCGCAAATATCGCCACAAGCAAAAATTCCTTTAACTGAAGTCTCCATTGTCTTTGGATTAACAATTACTTCTCCTTTTTCATTTAAATTAACTAATCCTTTTAAAAATTCGGTATTTGGTTTAGTACCGATGGTAATAAAACAACCATCTATTAAAAGTTCTTTTTCTTTTTGACTTTCTCTTTCCTGATAAATGATTTTTTCCAAATTTTCTAATCCTTCAAAACTTAAAACTTCAACCCCAGTTAAAACTTCAATCTTTGAACTATTTAAAACTATTTCTTTTAAAATTTCATCACAAGTTAAATCATTTAAATATTCTAAAAGGTAAATTTTTTGACAATATTTTGTTAATTCTAAGGCGGCTTCTGCGCCATTATTCCCGCCACCAATAACTGCCACTGTTTTTCCTTCAAAGGCTCTTTCGTCACAAGTTAAACAATAAGAGATACCATGGCCAATAAATTTTTCTTCATTTTTAATTTTTAATCTTTTTGGCAAAGCGCCAGTAGCGACAATGATTGCTTTTGAAAAATATTCATTTTCTTTAGTTTTTACTTTAAAATTTTCATTTAAAATCTCAATTTTTTCTACTTCCTCGTAATTTTTAATTTCAATTTCATAATCTTTTAAATGATTTTTAAAATCCTCCATTAATTCTCTGCCAGAAATTCTTTTAAATCCTGGGTAATTTTCAACCAAATTTGTTAAACCAACTTGACCCAAAAAATCTTTGGTAATTAAAAGAGTTTTAAGTTTTTTTCTTAAAGCATAAATTCCACTCGTAATTCCTGCTGGGCCGCCACCGATAATAATTAAATCATATAAATCCATATTTTTTTAATAATTCGTCAATTTTTTCTTTATTCCAACCAACAACCACCTCCTTATCAATAATAGTTACTGGAATATTTTTTTGTTTTGATATTTCTTCCATTTCTTTTCTTTTTTCCGGCTGCTCAAATAAATCAATTTCTTCAAATTCAATCCCTTTTTGAGTTAAATAATCTTTGACAAGATAACAATAGGGACAATCTGGCGAAGAATAAATTTTTATTTTTGAATTAGCGCTCATAGAAAAATAATCATATAAATTATAACAAATATCTCATTTAGACAAAATAAGCAAAAATCAAGCCACCAATAATGCCCAAAATCCACATTAGAACTGCATAATTTAAAACTTTTTTCAAACCAATAACTCTAGAAACCCCTAACATTGAAGGCAAATCAATAATTTTTTTAATATCATAAATGTGCCCGACTTCAACTTCTTTTAAACCAAGTTCTTCTACTGCCCTTCTGGCCTGAGCCTCAAGCAACCGACAACTAGGGCAGCCAGATCCTAAAATAGTAATTTTCATGTTAGTTAAAAATCTGATTAACTAATTTTAAGTATTTTTTTAATTGTTTTTGATTTAACATATAAAAATTCTTTCGACCTTTTGGTTTTAAAATTAACAAATTAAAATCTTTTAAAGTTTTTAAATGATAAGAAATTAGATTTTGAGGCAATTTTAAAATTTCAACTAATTCACAAACGCAATAGGGTTTTTTATTTAATAAAATTAAGATTTTAAGACGATCTTCCTCTTTAATTAAATTTAAAAAGTCTAAAACTTTTTTAAACTCGAGAGTATTAAAATTTATTTCTTTCATAATATATCAATAGAAATTGATATATCAAAATATACTCTTTAAAATTTTAAAAGTCAAGAGTTTGAAGAAAAAAGTAAAATCAAGTATACTTTTATAAAAAGGGCTCATCGTATAACGGTAGTACGCCGTCGTCGCAGGACGGAGGCGCGAGTTCGACTCTCGCTGAGTCCACCCCCTCACTTGGAAAAGATTGGCTTTCGCCAAAATTCCTTTAAGTGATAAATATTAAACGAGTTAACTTATTCTCCCTTTAATAGAAAAAACCAAGTTGATTTATGAAATAAATTTATCTTTTCCAAGTGAGGGGTTGGTAGCTCCTCACTTGAAACTTTAAACCCCCCTTAAAAGGGGGTTTAAATTATTAATGACTTTACTCTTTATTTTTCTAAAAAACCATTGATGAGTAAATCAATTGCTTCTTTTTCTGTCAGTCCCCGACTCCTCAAATAAATTAATTCTTCTTCAGAAATTTTTCCAATTGAAGCCTCATGAGTTAACTGGGCATTTTTATTTAAACAAACTAAATTTGGAATTAAAGAAATCTTTGAATAATTATCAACTAATCTTCCTTGACAATCTAAATGACCTGTGGCTTTATTTAAAGCGACGATTTTTGCCAAACTTTTAATTTCACTTTTGTTTTTTGAAACTAATCTTAGACGAATAATTCCTTTTGAATTTTCTCCTTTTAATATTAAATTTTCTTCTAAGTTAACCAAAGACTTATTAGCTAAAATATCTACTTTCAAATCAACTTGAGAGTCTTTTTCCAATTCTAAACTAGTTTTAAAATTTAGATTTTTTGGCGGTTGGAAATTTTTATAATGATAAAAAAGTTTTGCCCCTTTTCCTAAATAAAATTCGTAATCTGGATTTACCAAATCGTTTTCTCCCCAAAAATGAAAATGATTATATTCCAAACTTGCCCCTTCTTTTAAAATTAGCTTTCCTTTTGCCTGATGAGCGCCATAAAGATTATTTTTTAAAGCATTGCATAAAACCTCGGCTTTTATTTTTAAATTTTTTTCTATAATCATTAAATTACTTAAATTTTGAGAGGTTTTAAAACTAGCTAAACTAATACAAGTTCTTAAAGGAAAATCAACTTGTTTTTTTACCCAAATAAAATATCCTTCTTTTGGTTCATTTAAAAATAACCTTTTTGTCCAAGGGTATTTTTTATATGCTATCGGACTTGGTATTACCACTACTCCTTCTAAAGAAAAAATATTTTTAACTTGATGGTCGATTTGCAAAAAATGGACATTTTTTGCATTTTTCATAGCCATATTTTTTAATTGTGTTTAAAACTATTTTATAATTTCGATGCTCACAAATAATTTGTCCGTCAAATAATACTAAAGTTTTTGTTGGTTTTAAATAATTGAGAATCTGACCATTATGAGTAATAATTAAAACCGCCATTTTTCTATCAATTATTTCCTTTTTAATAATTTCAGCCACTTTTTTAAGATTTCTTAAATCCAAACCCGAATCAATCTCGTCCAAAATCACAAATTTGGGATTTAAGGCTAAAACTTGAATTAATTCTGAGAGTTTCTTTTCTCCGCCAGAAATATTAGTATTTAATTCTTTTAAGAGAATATTTAAGTTTCCTAAACTGCTTGGGAGTTCTTTAGCCTTTTTAATTTTTTTTAGAAAATTTTCTAAGCTGATCCCTTTAATGGCTGGTGGATTTTGCCAAGCTAAAACAATCCCTAATTTGGCCCTTTTTTCTGGCGGCATCTTTGTAATTTTTTTGTTATTAAAATAAATTTCACCACTTTCTATTTTATACTGAGGGTTGCCACTAATCGTCTGAGCTAAAACTGTTTTTCCTGAACCATTAGGCCCTAAAAGAACCACTATTTCTTTATTTTTAATCCTAAAATTTACTCCTTTAAGGATTTTTTTAGAATTAGCCTTAACTTTTAAGTTTTTGATTTGTAAGAGCATAGTTTTATCCACATTTTTTACATAATTATCCACAACCTCGGTATTTTCAGTGTTTCACACTTTGTTTCACACAATGTTTCACGTGAAACATTTTGAAAAGATGAAAAAATGGAATTTTTGGCTTAACTAAGCGACGATTAACCTCAAAAGCCTACTTTTCGCATGGTTAAGCCAAAAAATGGCTCTCAGTGTTTCACACTTTGTTTCACACAATGTTTCACGTGAAACATTTTAATCATATTCTAAAAATTCACTTTGATAATGCCTGATTTTAGATTGGGATCTATTATTTTGCTTTTCTATTCCAATAAAATCAAATCGCCATTTACTTTGTTCTAAACCTTTTAAAGACAGGTAGCTTAAAATAATCTTTTTTAATTTCTTTATCTTTTCTGGAGTTAATTCTTCTTCTGGCTGAATTTTATTAAAATTATCCATTTTCCGCGTCTTAACTTCTACAAAAACCCATTCTTTTGTTTTCTTATCAAAAGCCACAATATCAATTTCACCCCATTTTCTTTTAAAATTCCTTTCCTTAATAATATATCCTTTTTTCTTTAAATAGTTATTAGCGATTTCTTCTCCTTCTTGTCCTAATAAAATATTACTCATTTAATTTAATAACTTTACCTTTTAAATGATTAATTTCTAGATAGCCAAAATAGCGAGAATCAAATGAAGATGAATGAATTTCTTCGCTTAAAACTAAATAATAACCATCAGGAATTTTACTATTAACTAATGGCTTTAAAAGAAGATTTTCGCTTTTCCCTTCCACAAAATAAGGTTTACCTTCACTATTTAAAACTTCCTCCCCATTAATAAAAAGAATCTTATTTTTAATTTCTATTTCGTCTCCGGGTAATCCTTTTAATTTTTTGACAAAAAACTTATTAGGCTGGGTTTTAAATTGAATTATTACCAAATCATCTCTTTTAGGTAAATAAAAAGAATAATAGTTTATCAATGCCTTAACTTTCTCGCCATCTTTTAATAAAGGAAACATTGAAACCCCTCTAATTGTTTTTATCTCATCTAAAATATTCCCCCTTGACAGAGTTATATTATCGTTATATAATTTTAATATTCTTCCTGTTAAAATGAGAAAGGTCAATAAAATAAAACAAATAACTAACTTATGAAAATTTTTCTTTTTCATTA
>Ga0315298_1010728_pt1 | contig 10964 bp, 7 predicted proteins | sample WHS_1_MG_FD_203077 | JGI IMG/M metagenome (GOLD analysis project Ga0315298, IMG submission 203077) | Extremophilic microbial mat communities from Washburn Hot Springs, YNP, Wyoming, USA - WHS_1_MG | ecosystem: Environmental > Aquatic > Thermal springs > Hot (42-90C) | place: USA: Wyoming...
TCCGGAGCGGGGTCCGGACACTCCGGAACGGGGTCCGGCCGTTCCCGGGGCGCCGGCTCGTCCGGGTGCGCCCCGACCCGACAACGACGCCGGCGGGAAAGGTCTCCAGGCCACGGCGTCCGAAGCGGTGGAAAAGTTCGCCTCCACCGAGGTGCCCCGGCCGAAGAGCACAATCCACTGCCTCACCATAATCGGCCAGATTGAAGGGCACGTTGTCCTGCCGTCCCAGAACAAGACCACCAAGTACGAGCATATTATGCCGCAGCTCGTCGCCGTGGATATGAATCCCGACATAGAAGGCCTTTTGGTGATTCTCAACACGGTCGGCGGGGATGTCGAGGCCGGCCTGGCTCTAGCCGAGCTTCTCGCGACCATGGCCAAGCCGACCGTCTCTCTCATCCTCGGGGGCGGGCACAGCATCGGTATTCCCATCGCCGTGGCGGCGGACTACTCCTTCATCGCTCCCACGGCCACCATGACCATCCATCCCATCCGTCTGAGCGGTCTGGTCATCGGAGTACCTCAGACTTACGAGTACCTGGACAAAATGCAGGACCGTGTCGTGCGGTTCATCGTGGAGAACTCGCGGATAAGCGAGAGCCGGCTTCGTTCGCTCATGTTCCGAACCGGCGAGCTCGCCCGCGACATCGGGACGGTCCTGGTCGGAGAGGAGGCTGTGACCGAGGGCCTCATCGATGAGGTCGGCGGCGTCTCCAAGGCTCTCGCGAAACTCCGGGCCTTGATTGCCGAGAGTGCCGAGCGGGAGGCTCCTCGAGTGCGGTGATTCTTTACACGGTGATGCCCGAAGCGTTCGTCCTGGCCGGGCTGGAGGAAGATGGGGGCGGAAGCTTCCCCGCTCCGGTCCGTCCCGAAAGAGCCGAAAGGATAGTCCAGGGACGGTCGGGCCCCGCGCGCCTCGTCGTCGAGCGCGAGCCTGCCGGCGGTTGGCGCGTTCTCCGCCTGGTGAGTTCGGACCCGTACGACTACCTGGACCCTGATTTCGCCCCGGGCCGCACGGTGACCTGACCCCTGCCCGGGCCGGCCTGGTATAATTGAAGGCGTCTCGGCCCGAAGACGAGGCGGAAGAGGGCGGAACATGCACTGGGCGGTTTGGGTCCTATTCGGGGTCCTACAGGGCCTGACGGAATTCCTGCCGGTGTCTAGCTCCGGACATCTCGTCCTTGCGCAGAAGCTACTGGGTTTGAATGTTCCGGGCGTCCTGCTGGAGGTGACCGTCCATCTCGGGACGGCCCTGGCCGTCGTCGTCCTTTACGCCGGTGAACTGTGGGCGATGGTGCGGGCGGTGGCCGGGTGGTTCGGGCGCCGGCGGCCGGGGCTCACGGGGACGGTGGTGTCAAAGGCCGACCAGGCCTGGCGGCGGCTGGTCACCAATATCATTGTCGCCACGGCTGTCACGGCCGGCATCGGTTTTGCCTTTCAACCTTTCTTCCGGGGGGCTTTCGAGACCCCGACGACAGCGGCGGCGATGCTTCTGGTCACCGGGGTGGTCCTTTACGCGACCCGCTGGGTCCGGGAGGGGCGGCGCTCGCGCAAGGACCTCGGACCGACCGACGCGGTGGTCATCGGTCTGGCCCAAGGTTTGGCCATCCTGCCCGGACTGTCGCGGTCGGGGCTGACCATCGCCGGAGGCCTGGTCCGTAAACTGGACGGCGAGGCCGCGGCCCATTTCTCCTTCCTGCTTTCCTTGCCCGCCATCGTCGGTGCGGCCGCGGTGGAGGCGGCCGGATCCCACGAGCTCCGGGCCGCTCTGGCTTCCGGGGTGCCGGCGGCCGGGCTGGGACTGGCTCTGGCGACCGCCTTCCTGTCCGGTCTCGCAGCGATGACGGTCCTGCTTCGGGTGGTCGAACGCGGGCACCTGTACCGTTTCGCGTGGTACTGCTGGCTGGTCGGGGGACTGTCTCTGGTCTGGTTGCATCTGGCCGGTTAGAGGGCCGGGAGCCGGCCGCCGGGGGAGGGCTCGGCCGTGTTCGCAAACCTGCGGGAGGAGATAAAGCACGAGATTCTTGGCGTAGTCCTCGTGACCCTGGCTGTTCTCGTCTACGTGGGCCTCGCTTCCCCTTCGGGCAGCGGCTCGGGCGAGCTCACCAGGCGGGTTCTGAGCGAGCTTTTCGGCGAGGCCCAGTTCTTCGTGCCGGCTCTGTTCGGGTTGGCCGGCCTAATGTTCCTGTTCCAGAAAGGCCGGCTTCTCACCGGGGCGCGGTCGACCGGCTGGGTCCTCGGTCTTCTGGCCGTCCTGGGGTGGCTGCACCGCCTGAATCTGTCGAATGGCGGGAGCGAGTTCAGGGACATCCGTTACGGCTGGGGCGGCGGTATTCTCGGAGCCGCGGTTACCTGGTCCCTGAGGCAGCTTTTCGGACCGCCGGGCCGGGATGTGGCCCTCGCGGCCTTGACGGTCATCGCCTTCCTGCTCGCTACCGACCTGTCGCTCGTCCGCGTGCTCCGGGGCCTGGGCCTGACCGCGGTCCGCCTCGGCCGCGGACTCTTCCGGGCGGCGGTCCGCCTGGTCGCGCCGGCGCCCGTCCGGGGCGGCCTAGGCCGCGCGGGTAGGGAGGGGGGCGACGAGGAGGACCGGTCGGGGAGCCGGGCTTCCCGTTCCCGCGGCTCTCCGGCGCCCGGCCCCGGCTGGTCCGCTGCCCCGGGCGGCCCGACGGCGGTGCCGGGCGGGCTGTACGCGCCGAGGGAAGGGTCGGTCGGCCGCCGTGAGACCGGTACGGCCCCGCCGGGGGTGCAGGGACGGACCGGCCCAGGGCTCGAGGGAACGGCCGCCGGCCCCGGCGCTTCCGTCGGGCGTCCCGGGTCCGCCGGGCCCAAAGGGGAGCAGGCCCGACGACCTCGAGCGGGCGGACGACCTTACGAGCAGATAGCCCTGACGGAGGACGTCCTTTATGAGCTGCCGCCTCTAGACCTGCTGGACCCGCCGAATCCGGCCAAGACCCGGAAGGCGCGGCAGGACATCGAGGAGAAAGCGCGTGTCCTCGAGGAGACTCTGGCCAGCTTCGGCGTCGGCGGCAAAGTGGTCGGCGCCAGACGCGGGCCGGTCGTCACCCGCTTTGAGTTCCAGCCCGCCCCCGGGGTTAAGGTGGCGCGGATAACCAGTCTGGCGGACGATATCGCGCTGCACCTGGCGGCCGAGGGAGTGCGGATCGAGGCCCCGATTCCGGGCAAGCACGCGGTCGGCATCGAGGTGCCGAACCTCGAGGTCTCCACGGTACCGTTGCGCGAGGTGTTGGAGGACCCGGAGGTGGCCGCCTCGAGCTCCAAGCTCACCGTGGTCTTCGGCAAGGACATCGCCGGCCGCCCGATTACCGGCGACCTCGACCGGCTCCTGCACGTCCTCATCGCGGGAGCCACCGGCTCCGGCAAGAGCGTCTGCATCAACGCGATGCTGGCGAGTCTTTTGTTCCGCGCCAAACCCAGCGAGGTCAAGCTTTTGCTCATCGACCCCAAGGTGGTCGAGCTGTCCGTCTACGAGGGCATTCCGCACCTGGTGGCGCCGGTCGTCACCGACCCCAGGAAAGCCGCCGGCTGCCTGCGGTGGGCGGTCAAACAGATGGAGGAGCGTTACGAGCTCTTCGCCGCCGCCGGGGTGAGGGACATCAGCCGCTACAACGCGTTGGTCTCCGAGACGGCGGCGACCGGCGCCGGAGCCGGTTCGGAGGGGACCCCGTCCGGGTCCGGGCCTCCGACGCCGTGGGTGAGAGACCCGCGTTCACCGACCATCACGGTCGCCGGTACCGCTCTGCCCCGCGCCGAGGCCGGCGAACTGGGGCGTGACGTCCGGGGACCCGCCGGCCCCCAGCCGTTGCCCTATATCGTCATCGTCATCGACGAGCTGGCCGACCTGATGATGGTCGCCCCGGTGGACGTGGAGGACGCCATCTGGCGGCTGGCCCAGATGGCCAGGGCCGCGGGGATTCACCTGGTCGTGGCCACACAGCGGCCTTCGGTCGACGTCATCACCGGCACCATCAAAGCCAACATTCCGACAAGGATAGCGTTCGCGGTGTCTTCCCAGGTCGACTCGCGGACGATTATCGACGTGGCCGGGGCGGAGAAACTTCTGGGCCACGGCGATATGCTTTACATGCCGGTGGGAACGACAAAGCCGATTCGAGTCCAGGGCGCGTACGTTTCAGACCGCGAGATTGAGGCCCTGGTCCGTTACGTCAAGAGCCAGGGCCGTCCAAGATATGCTCCGGACGTGCTGTCCCAGGAGGAAGGACCCGGAGAGGATGAGGCCGACGCCGACGACAGCCTCTTCGAGGACGCGGTGAAGGTGGTTATGGAGACCGGGCAGGCGTCCATCTCCATGCTCCAGCGCAAACTGCGCGTCGGCTACACCCGGGCCGGACGGCTCATCGACATGATGGAGGAACGAGGGATAGTCGGCCCGTTCGAGGGGTCCAAGGCCAGGGAAATCCTGATGAGTTATGACCAGTACCGTCGAGCGAGGGAGGCGGCCAAGCGGGCGGTCCGACCTCGGGAGGACGCTGACGCGGAGGGCGGTGCTCGTTCCGGTTCGGTCCCGAGTCTCTCGGGGGCGCCCGAGAATCCTCGGCTGAGATTGGGGTCGGCGGGTGAGCTCCGCCGGCCTTCGAGCCCCGGGGCGGGTTCCGGGGAAGAGCGGGGGGAGTAGGGCGGGCCAGCAAGCAGGAAGGGCCCGACCGGGGACGAAACCCAAAGCCCATGTCGCTAGGGCTTCTTTTCGTCACCGCCTTCGTCGTCGGTTTCAGTGGGGCGATAACTCCGGGTCCTCTTTTCGTGGCCTGCGTCACGCGCTCGGCCCGAGACGGTTTCTGGGGCGGTCTATCCTGTGTCTTTGGTCATGCCGCTCTCGAGTTGCTCACCGTTGTGGGTTTGACCCTCGGTCTGGGGGCGCTGCTGGTCCGGCCCGGGGTCGCGCCGGCGGTAAGCCTTCTGGGCGGGTTGGTCCTTGTCTGGATGGGTTACGGGACCGCGCGGTCCGCGGTCCGCGGGGACATGACCATAACCACGCCGGAACATACTGGTCGGAAGGTTCGACCCGGGGGGACGGCCGAGCTCGGCGCCGCCGTCGCCGCGGCGGGGCGGCGGTCCGGGCCCGGGGGCGCGGTCGGACGGTTCCCGGCGGCCGGCGGCGGCCCGGTCGGCCTGGCGGGGGCTACGGTCACCGGCGTGGCCGCTACGGTCTCCAATCCTTTCTTCGTAATTTGGTGGGCCACGGTCGGGCTGTCCTACTTGACGATGGCCGCTCCGCTGGGGTCCGTGGGGGCGGGGGCCTTTTATATCGGCCATGTCCTTTCCGACTTCACGTGGTACGCGGCTCTGGCCGCGGCGGTGGCCGGGGGTCGGCGCCTGCTGAGCGGTCGCGGCTACAGGTTCCTTCTGGCGGTCTGCGGCCTTCTTCTGCTTGGGCTGGGGGCCGTCTTCGCCGGCAAAGGCTTTTTGACCCTGGTCTAAGGCGGTCGGGCGGCCGTCCGTCGACCGGCCGCGGGGAGGGGGGCGGGGTCCCGGCCCTCCGACAGGCCCGGGCCGCCTCAATCGCGGAGGTGACCGCACTTGCGGCGCGTCCTCAGTCCAAGGAACATCCTGCTCGCTCTGGTTTCTCTCGTCGCGCTCGGCTGGTGGGGTTCCTACGTCTTCACCGATTACCTGTGGTATAGCAGCCTGGGCCAGAAGGGCGTGTTCCTCACCGTCTGGGCGACCAAGGCCGTGGTCGGAGCCGGAGTCGGTCTGGCGGTGTTCGGTTTCGTCTTCGGCAACCTTACCTTCGCGCGGCGACAAGGGGTCCCCGGGCCGTTCACCTTCTACGCCGGGGACGAGATGGGCCAGTTGCGGCTCGAACCCCGTACGGTAAGTCTGGCGGTCTTCGTCGCCGGCGCGGCGGCGGCCCTTCTTGCCGCCGACTGGGCGGTGAGCAACTGGCTGGTGGTGCAAGAGTTCCTGCATGCGACCCCTTTCGGGGTGAGCGACCCGTTCTTCGGACGGGACGTAGGCTTTTACGTGTTCGTGTTGCCGCTGTGGCGGGCTGTCTACGCCGGGGCGATGACGCTCCTCATTCTGACCTTTCTCGGCACGGCGCTGCTCTACGTCGTCGGCGGGGGCCTGGAATTCCGGCGTTACCGTCCCCGTTTGACGCGACGCGCCTCCCGGCATCTCGCCGTTCTGGGAGCGGCCGTCCTGGCCGTCAAGGCGGGCGGATACCGTTTGGCCCAGTTCAACCTGATGTACTCCCCGCGGGGTGTGGCCTTCGGCGCCAGCTATACGGACATCCACGCTCAGTTACCGGTGCTGGGGATTCTCATTGTGGCGGCGCTGGCCGCGGCGGGTGTTCTCGTGTACTCGGGCTGGACGAGAAGGGGCGTGCTGGCGGCTTACAGCGTCGCCGCGCTTCTGGGGACCTCCCTCCTGCTGGGCACGGCTTATCCGGCCTTTGTTCAACAGTTCACCGTAGAGCCCGATGAAATCAACAAAGAGACGCCCTACATCCTGAACAATATCGCCTTCACGCGGGCGGCCTTCGACCTCAACAAGATCGCGGAGAGCGAGTTCCCGGTGGCCAACGACCTTACCCTCAAGGACATTGAGGAGGACAGCGCCACCATCCAGAACGTGCGTCTGTGGGACTGGCGCCCCCTCCGCGACAGCTACGGGCAGCTTCAAGCTATCCGACTGTATTACGACTTCGCCGACGTCGACCTGGACCGGTATGTCATCGACGGTCGTTACCGGCAGGTCACCATCGCCGCCCGGGAACTCAACCACGACCTTCTCCCGGTCGAGGCCCGGACGTGGATGAACGGCCACCTTAAGTACACGCACGGCTACGGGGTCGTCCTTTCGCCGACGGCCTCGGTGACCTCGGAAGGTATGCCGGACTTTTACGTGCGCGACATCCCTCCTAAGTCCCTGACGGCGAGTATCCGGATTACCCGTCCCGAGATTTACTTCGGAGAGCTCACCAACGACTACGCTATCGTGAACACCAAGGCCGGAGAGTTCGACTACCCGGTGGGCGACCAGAACCAGTACACGAATTACGCCGGTTCCGGGGGCATCGCGCTGTCCAACCCGATAATCCGGGCGGCGTTCGCCGTCCGGCTGCGGTCCTACCAGACCCTTCTGGCGAGCGCCATAACGCCCCAAAGCCGGGTCATGATCTATCGCAACATCCATCAGCTCGTCCGCAAGGTGGCTCCGTTTCTGCAGTACGACAGCGACCCCTACATCGTCGTCGGCGACGACGGGCGCCTTTTCTACATCCAGGATGCCTACACCGTAACCAACCTTTATCCTTACTCTCAGCCGGCGGCCGAGGGCATGAACTACATCCGCAATTCGGTCAAGATTTCTATCGACGCCTACAGCGGCCGGGTGGATTACTACCTGTGGGACCCCACGGACCCAATCGCCTGCACTCTGGCTAAGATCTTTCCGGGGCTTTTCAAGCCGGCCGACGCCATGCCGGCCGATATGCGGGCCCACGTTCGTTACCCGGAGGACCTGTTCTCGATCCAGGCGGAGATGTACGCCACCTACCATATGCGGGACGCTCAGGTCTTCTATAACAAGGAGGATGTCTACCAGCGGCCGACCCAACTTTATACCGACGCGGAACGTCCCCAATTGCGCGACAGCTACCAGGGGCAGGCGGTCGAACCGCACTACATGATTCTCCGGTTGCCCGGCGAGCCGAGAGAAGAACTCGTGCAGATGCTGCCTTTCAGCCCTAAGGACAAAGCCAACATGATCGCCTGGCTGGCGGCGAGGTCGGACGGGGCGAATTACGGGCAGCTCGTGGTTTACAAGTTCCCTAAGCAGCAGCTGGTTTACGGGCCGATGCAAATCGAAGCGCGGATAGACCAGGACACGACGATATCCCAGTATCTCACCCTTTGGAGCCAGGCGGGGTCGACCGTCATCAGGGGGACCCTGCTGGTCATCCCCATTAAGAACTCCATCCTCTATGTAGAGCCGCTCTACCTCCAGGCCTCCGGGAACAAACTACCGGAACTGAAGCGTGTGATCGCCGCCTACGGGGACCGAGTCGTAATGACCGAGAGCCTTGGCGCCTCGCTCGAAGCCATCTTCGGGGCCGGAGCGAACCTTCCGCCGGCCCCTGGGCCGGGGACACCGGGGACGTCCGCCGGGGCGCCCGCCGGGACCGGGACCGGCGCCGCCGACCTGGCGCAGCTCGCCAAGCGGGCGGCCGACCTTTACCGCCAGGCCACGGAGGCATCCCAGCGCGGCGATTGGGCGGCCTACGGCGAATACATCCGGGAACTCGGGCGGGTCCTGGACGAGCTTCAGCGGGCCGCGCAGCCCGTCGCGCCGTGATACTGGAGGTTTTCTTTCCACTGCTGCGAATACGACCGACGTTCCCGGTCGGCCTCGGGCGGATTTGGCGCCTGAGCGCGGGCCGACGATGGAGAAACCGCGCGACGGCGGAGGAAAGGAGTCGCACTTGATGTCTGAACAAGCCCCCGCGCCGGATGTCCCGGTCACCACGATTTGCAAACTCAAGGACCACCTGGGTGAGAGGGTCCGCCTGCGGGGCTGGGTCTATAACCTCCGCTCCAGCGGGAAGATAAACTTTGTCATCCTCCGCGACGGCACCGGGTTCGTGCAGTGCGTAGCGGCGCTGGGCGAGGTGGACGAAGCGACTCTCGAACGGGTCGGGGAGTTGACGCAGGAGACTTCGGTGACCCTGGTAGGGAAAGTGCGCGAAGACCGGCGCGCCCCGGGCGGAGTGGAGGTGACCCTGCAGAGTCTTTCAATCGTTTCACCGTCGAAGGACTACCCCATCACCCTTAAGGAACACGGACCCGAGTTCCTTCTCGACAACCGGCACCTTTGGCTCCGGACTCCGCGGCAGGTCGCCATCATGCGCCTGCGGTCCGATTTGATTATGGCTTTGCGCCGCTGGCTGGACGACAACGGCTTTGTCTGTGTGGATTCTCCCATTCTGACACCTTCCGCGTGCGAAGGTACGACTACCCTGTTTTCGACCGATTATTACGGGGAGCCGGCTTATCTCAGCCAGAGCGGCCAGCTGTACCAGGAAGCGGCGGCCCTGGCTCTCGGCAAGACGTACTGTTTCGGCCCGACCTTCCGGGCGGAGAAGTCCAAGACCCGCCGGCACCTCATGGAGTTCTGGATGCTCGAACCGGAGATGGCCTTCTGCGACCTCGAGGAGGACATGCGCGTACAGGAAGAGATGTTGAGCTACGCCGTTCGGTACCTCCTGGAGAGACGGGCCGAGGAGTTCAAGACGCTTGGGCGCGACCTCGCGCCGCTGGAGCGGGTGCGACCGCCCTTCCCGCGCATCTCCTACGACGAGGCCGTGGAGATTCTGCGGCGGAAAGGCTTTGATTTCACCTGGGGCGACGACTTCGGTGCTCCCCACGAGACCGCGATCTCGGAGGAGTTTGACCGTCCGGTCTTCGTCCACCGGTATCCCGCGGCAGTCAAGGCCTTCTATATGAAGCCCGACCCCGAAAGGCCGGAGGTGGTCCTCGGGGCCGACCTGCTGGCGCCGGAAGGCTACGGGGAAATCATCGGCGGGGGGCAGCGTATCGACGATTTGGAGACTCTGGAGAGGCGTCTCAAGGAACACGGCCTGCCGGCCGAGCCTTACAAATGGTATCTTGACCTCAGGCGCTACGGTTCGGTGCCTCATTCCGGCTTCGGCATCGGCCTGGAAAGGACCCTGACCTGGATAGCCGGTCTGGAGCACCTGCGGGAGACCATCGCCTTCCCGCGGATGCTTAACCGGCTGTACCCGTGAGCCGTGCCGGAAAGTGCTTGTCCGGTCCAAGGGAGGAGGACTCCCGGTGAAGGGTGAAGGACCCCCGAAACCCTCGTCCACACCGGAACCCCGGCTGAAGGCGGAGCCGCTGAGGCCCCGCTCCCCGGAAGGCGACTCGCCGAACGGCGAGCCCCCCCTTAAAGACATCGGACGCCGCCTCGAAGGCCGCCGGCGGGAACTGGGGCTTTCCGTCGAGCAGGTCCAAGCGGAAACCAAGATTAGGCGAAGGTATCTCGAGGCTCTTGAGGCGGGGCGCGAGGACCTGATACCGGGCGAGGTGTACGTCAAAGGGTTCCTCCGCTTCTACGCCAATTTCCTCGGTCTTGACGGCTCGGACCTGGTCGCCGAGTACAGCCGGCGGAAAGAGGCCCAGACGCCCGCAAGTCCCACAGAGAACGAAGGGGCCGGGAGAAAGCGGCACCGGGCGGCGGGCCCGGGCGGTCTACTCAAAGCGGGGCGCGACGGCGGCGACGGCCGAGTGGGGCGGCTCGTTATCCTGGCCGCCGTGATTCTGGTTCTGGTGGCCCTCAGCGCTCTCTGGTACGCGTGGAGGGGCGGCGAGCCCGCCGCGGGCGACCAGGGGGGTGTGGCCGGCACCCCGCCGGCGTCCGCCGGTTCGGGGGTCCGGACTCCCGGGAACGAGGCCGTTCCGGCACAGCCGAGTCCCCGCCTTCCTTCCTGGGCCAAGACCGGCGAGTCTGACCGCTCGGTGAGCTACGTAGTATATGGTGCTCCTTTCACCGTGGGCATCGAGGTCGTAGCCGAACAGTGCTGGGTCCGGGTTACGGCCGACGGTGAGCTTGCGCTGGAGCGGACCCTCCAGGCGGGAGCGGTCGGGGAGTGGGCGGCCAAAACGAGTGTGGTCATCGTCCTCGGGCGGCCCCAGCTGGTAAGGGTCACGCTGAACGGCGAGCCTCTCGGCCCCGCCGGCAGTCGCGACCAACCCCGGACGCTCGACTTCCGGTTCGCCCAACCGACGGGGGAAGGGGCGGGTACCGGAGGAGAAAGCCCCGGGCGGACGGGTTCGGGCGGCATCTGAGCGGGGCCCGGCCGCGGCGGCCCTCCGGAGAGAGGAGCCGTGGCCGTGCGGAAGTTCGTTTTCGTGGCGGGGCTCGGTTTGCTCGGCCTGGCGGTGGCCCTGGGGGGCGCCCGCGGT
>Ga0315298_1010730_pt1 | contig 10963 bp, 13 predicted proteins | sample WHS_1_MG_FD_203077 | JGI IMG/M metagenome (GOLD analysis project Ga0315298, IMG submission 203077) | Extremophilic microbial mat communities from Washburn Hot Springs, YNP, Wyoming, USA - WHS_1_MG | ecosystem: Environmental > Aquatic > Thermal springs > Hot (42-90C) | place: USA: Wyoming...
AAATAATTTGCCCGGCAAAGAAGCTTCCAGGTTCAGGGTGGACAATCCCCAAAAAGAAGACCTCCCCGATCCTTCCTCAAACGCAAAGCGCAAGTTTCATGTCAATACTATTATGAAACTGTTAATATCTCATTCGCCGCTATATCGCCCCTCAGGAAAAGAAAGAAAACCTATCTCTTTTGGACATCGGCAGCGGAAAAGGAAACTATCTGGTCGGGTTTAGGCGCCGGGGTATCCAAACCTACGGACTGGACAAGCGACGGGAATGCCTGGACGTTTTGAATTCCTTCGATATCCGCGAATGCGATTTGGAACGGGATCCATTTCCTTTCCCGACCTCTTTTTTTGATATCGTCTTTTCCAAATCGGTGATCGAACATGTGGCCAATACCGATCATTTTTTTCCGAGATGATGCGGGTCCTGAAACCCGGCGGGTTGGCCATCCTGCTGACCCCGGATTGGCCGAGCCAAGCCGCCTTTTTTGGGGACGATTACACCCATGTGAAACCTTGGACGCGGAAAGGGTTGCAAAATGCCTTGAAGTTGTTCGGCTTTGAAGAGGTGGAATGTATTCTTTTCCGCCAATTACCCTGGGTTTGGAAATATCCGTTTTTGGAAAAACTCTGCGATCTGATCGCCCTTTTACCCGACTCTTGGAAGTGGAAAGACCCGGAGGAAAAGGAATTCCGGGAGTGGATCTGCTTTTCCAAAGAAAAAATGCTGCCGGCTAAAAGCATCAAACCCCTATTCAAGGAAACGGAATGAGGACGACGGCCATCCGTCATATCGGCCTGGTGGTGAGGAAGTTAGATCCGGTTTTGATCTTTTACCGCGATCTATTGGGCTTTACCATTCTCAGCCGTCAACGGGAAAGCGGTTCGGCCCTGGAACAGGTTTTAGGACGGCCCCAAGTGGAGGTGGAAAGCGTTAAACTCGCGGCCAGGGACGGAGGGACGGTCTTGGAACTGTTGGACTTTCGATCGCCCACCATAAAGAACGGGGGATCTTCCGGGCTTTTTAAGGCCGGATGGTCTCACTTGGCCGTTACGGTCAAGGATTTATCGGCACTTTATGAAAGGCTGAAGAGTGCAGGGGTTCCTTGCAACGCCCCTCCCCAGGTTTCCGCCGACGGGAAGGTCCTGATGACCTTTTGTCAAGACCCGGAAGGCAACTGGGTGGAATTGGTGCAACCGTTATGAAAGAGGTGAAAGCCTTAGCCGTTATTCCGGCCCGGGGAGGATCCCAAGGGATTTCCCAAAAGAATATCAAGCCCTTTGAAGGGAAACCCCTGATCGCCTGGACCATTGAATGCGCCAAAGCCGTCGACGAAATCGACCGGATCATCGTTTCCACCGACAATGTGGAAATTGCCGAGATCTCCAAGGCCTACGGCGCCGAGGTTCCCTTTCTGCGCCCAAAAGAACTCGCCGAAGCAGAGACGCCGATCGAACCGGTGATGGCTCATGTTTGTAAGTGGCTGCAAGATAACGAAGGGATCGTCCCTCAGGCGATGGTCCTTTTATTCGCCACTTGTCCGATACGGGAACCGCGGCATATTCGGGAGGCCCTGGCCCTGTTTTATAGTACAGGCGCCGATTCGGTCGTTTCGGTGAACGAATCTCCGGCCCATTACACGCCTTATTGGACCTTGATTCGGGAGGAGGGGGGGAGGGTCTGTTATTTTGGGGGTACGGATATCCGCATGGGATACGCCAGACGGCAGGATTTTCCCCGGATTTGCTATGCCAAAAACGATGTAGCCATCGTTTTTCAGCCGCGGAATCTGTTTGCCGACGTCCCCAGTCTTTTCGGGGAGAGGGTGGAACTTTACGTCACCGAAAGGATCTATGACGCCGACATCAATACGCCGGAAGACTGGGAATGGACCGAAATGGTCTTCCGTTATCTGCATCATAGAAAAAAAGGGGAAAAGATAAAATGAAGCGGGGACTCTACGGCTTGGCCAATATCAACATTGAATTGACCAGTCGCTGCAATAAAAATTGCTGGATTTGCGGGCGAAGGCGGATCGAAAAAGAATATCCGGAATTGGCCCTCCAATACGGCGATATGGATTTCGATTTGGTAAAGCAGATCGCCGCTCAAATTCCTCCTCACGTCGTCGTCCAACTGCACAACAACGGAGAGGCGTTGCTCTACCCCCGTTTCGGTGAGGTACTGGATTTGTTTCCCGAACAGATCACCAACATCGTGACCAACGGGAAGTTGTTGCTGGAAAAGGCGGATCAAATCATCGGAAGACTGGACACGATGGCCGTTTCCGTGTTCGAAAAGGATCCGGAAGCGCCAGAGCAATTACGGATTTTGGAAGCCTTTTTAAAAATCAAAAAGGACCGAAAACCCTTTACGGTTTTACGAATCAACGGGCAGGTGGATACCCGTCCTTATCAAAAATTGAACTTGATCATGGTGCATCGGGCCTTGCATTCCCCATTCGGCAGTTATAATTACCGAAGAGCCGAGCCGACCATACCGGAAATAGGCATTTGTCTGGATTTTTTACACCACTTGGCCGTCAATAAGGATGGAAAAGTCTCCATTTGCGTCCGCTTTGATCCCAAGGGGTTGGGAGTCATCGGGGATATACGGACCCAATCCCTCGAAGAAATTTGGAACGGATCCCTGCGCCAAGAGTGGCTCAACCACCATAAGGCAGGGAGAAGGGACTTGATCCCTTTATGTTCCTATTGCCAATTTTGGGGAGTCCCTACCGCAGGGCAAACCGCCGCTTCGGAAGAGGTACGGGATGATCTTGAAAAATTTCGGCGAGGGGGAGAAATTTCGGAACAGAGGTGATCGTCGAAGGGGTTTTTTTTCGAAAGGAAACGGTCAGACGAATGGGATAAGCATGGCGAACCTTCCCTTTTTTGAACGGATGGGGACCCTGCCCCAGAGGTTTCTGGGCCGGCCCTTTTTATGCATTTTCGGAAGTTGGCTGGCTGTTCACCTCGTTTTCTGGAAAGCATTCGGCCTACGGATGGGCGGAGACACCGGTCGTTATGTCGGTGGGGCCCAACGCATCCTTGAAGGGTTGCCTCTGGGAGGGGGGCAACGTCATTACCTGGCCTACGAAGGGTTGTTGGCTTTCGTCCAGGGCCTGGGCGGGGGTCTGGAGTTTATGGTCATCGTCCAGGGTTTGCTCGCTTTGGGAGGGGCGGTGGGCCTTTATTTTTTGGGAAGACGAATGTTCTCCGAACCCGTCGGGCTCCTGGCCTCGATCGCTTTTTTATTTCACCCCTCCATCCAGCGTTGGAATTTTTACATTTTGACCGAGAGTCTGGCCACCAACGCCTTGATCCTGGCCGTGGCCTTAAGCTTCCTGGTCAGGGAGGGGAAGCCCTTAGGCATACTCCTTCTTCCGGTAGGGGCCGTTTTGGCATTGGCCCGACCGGAGGCCCCCCTTTTTTTGTTGCCCATCATCTTCTATCTTCTCCAAGGACGATCCCCATTTCCGGTCTCGATAGGTTCGTCCTTCATCGCCATCCTGTTCATCCTCTTTTGGTTCCGCCCTTCCCAACCTTCGGATTTCGGCGTTTGGAAACATTGGCAAGAAGGGACTTACATCTGGGGGTATCCGGGGATAGGCCCGCCGTCCGGGGCCGCCCTGTTTGGACCGGCTTCGGGGCAGGCCGCCTTTGGGGTGAGGGAAGTGCTCATGGATTGGCCCTGGTTTTTTAAACTGACGGCCTTGAGGGCCTTTTACTTTTTTTCGCCCACCCGTCCCTATTTTTCCACCCTCCACAATACCGTTGCCGCGGCGGTCACCCTTCCCGCCTACGCCTTGGGGATGGTTGGGACCTTTGCCGGCAAGCCCCAAGGGAGGATGCTCCTCTGGGGCATCGTCATCCTCCAAGGGGTCTTGGCCGTTTTGACCTGGTCCGATTGGGACAACCGCTGGCTGGATCGGGTCTTCCCGTTTCTCCTGGTCTTGGCCGTCGGCGGGGCGGTTGGGTTGTGGAAGCGTTTCGGAGAAAGGGGGAAGTCCTCCTTTGCCGGATAAAAGGGTGGTTGCGGCCGTCATCAATTTCAACGGGTGGACCGTACTCCATTCCTGTTTGGAGAGTATTTTTCTACAATCCTATCCGCTTCAGGAAGTCCTTGTCGTGGACAACAACTCGACGGACGGATCCCTGGAAAGGCTTCGCCGATATCCCCATCCCCTGCGTCTTCTATGGAATGAAAAAAATCTGGGTTTCGCCGGCGGAGCCAACCGGGCCATACGGGAGACCGAAAGCGATTACCTGTTGCTGATGAACCCGGATGTGATCCTCTCGCCGACCTTTTTAGAAAGGTTGGTTTCGTTCGCCGAGGCCCATCCGGAAGGGGGCAGTTTCGGCGGTAAATTGTTGCGTTTTGCCGCCGATAAAGGGTCTGAGATCATCGATTCCACCGGTCATATCCTTTATCGCAGCCGTTGGGTGGTCAACCGGGGGGAAGGGGAAAAGGACGAAGGACAGTTTGAAGAGGCGGGGGAGGTTTTCGGGGTCTGCGCCGCCGCCGCCCTTTATCGCCGGGTGATGCTCGAGGATGTCCGCCAGGACGAAGAATACTTGGACGAAGACTTTTTTCTCTATCTGGAGGATGTGGATCTGGACTGGCGGGCCCGTTTGAGGGGATGGAAGGCCTATTATGTACCGTCGGCCACGGCCCGTCACCAAAGGGGCTACGGAAAACTCTGGGAAAGCAGGAACCACCAGGTCCTCCGGCACTGCCTGCGCAACCGCTATCTTTTGCTTTTGAAAAACGATACGGTCCGGGATCTGCTGCGGGATGCCTGGGCCGTCATCCCTTTTGAACTGCTCCGTTTCTTTAAGTATCTCCTTTTTTCCCCTTCTTCCCTGCGGGGTTATTGGGATTGGCTGCCCTGGACCGGTCGCTTGCTGAGGAAAAGGCGGCATATTCAAAAAGGGATCCGGATCACTCCCCGAGAGCGCAGAAGGTGGTTCGCCCGGTCCGGCATCGGAAAGTCAATGAGGCAGCGTCTCGGAGCCGTTCGTTTTTTTTGACGCCGGAAAAGAAAGAGCCGAAGGGAAAAGGTCCGGATTAAGGAAAAGACTCGTGTTACAGGATTGCTTACGCTATCGCTCTTTGATCCGCAACCTGGTTCTTAAGGATTTGAAGCTGAAGTACCGGGGGTCGGTCCTCGGGGTGGTCTGGTCTTTGCTGCGCCCTTTGCTGCTCATTCTCGTTTATACCGTGGCCTTCAAATACGTCGTGCGCATACGAATGGAAAACTACGCCTTCTTTCTGTTGACCGGTTTGTTGCCCTGGAATTTTTTTTCCGGGGCAGCCATGGCCTCCACCGAGGCCGTCCGGGATAACGCCAACCTGATCAGGAAGATTTATTTCCCTAGAGCGATCCTGCCCATGGCCACGGTGATCTTCAACTTCGCCCAGTTCCTCCTGGCCTTGGCCGTTTTTCTGCCCCTTTTCTTTTTATGGGGGGCGCCTGCCGTAAGTGCGACCTTGTTGTGTTTTCCGTTGGTCCTGATGCTCCACTTTTTGTTTACCGTGGGAACGGCCCTTATCCTCTCGGCCGTGACCTCCTCCTTCCGGGACGTGAGCCATTTGACCGAAGTGGGGCTTGTCCTCCTTTTTTGGGTAACGCCGATCATATACCCCGTTTCCATGGTCCCCGAGGCCTATCAAGGCCTGATGAAGGCCAACCCCCTGGCCGCTTTCTCCATTACCTATCAGGATATCCTTTTCTTTGGGAGGTTCCCGGATCTCTGGGTTCAATTGGCTTTGGTCGGTTGGACCTTGAGCGTCTTTTGGGCCGGATATCGGCTTTTCAAATGGTATGAACCGTTTTTGGCGGAACTGGTATGAAGGCTGAGGCGTCCGTTGTATTGGAAGGCGTTTCCAAGGCCTTCGTCATCCGCAAGAACCGGGCGGACAGCTTGAAGGTCAAGTTGGTGGGGCTTTTCCAGTCCAGACACCGGGAGCACCAAGAACTTTTTTGGGCCTTACGTGGGGTTTTTCTTCGGGTGAACCGGGGGGAGTTTTTGGGCTTGATCGGGCCCAACGGTTCTGGCAAAAGCACGCTTTTGCGGCTGATCGCCGGCATTTTTCCCTGCACCCAGGGTCGGATGGAGATTCGGGGACGCGTGGTGCCCATGATCGAGTTGGGTATAGGCTTTCATCCCGATTTGACCGGTAGGGAAAACATCTATCTCAACACCTCCCTCTACGGTCTTTCCAAACAAGAAACAGACGGTCTTTTTCAGCGAATCGTCGAATTTTCGGAAATCGGGGAGTTCATCGATCAACCGGCCAAGAATTATTCCTTGGGCATGTACATGCGTTTGGGATTCTCCGCCGCCGTCCATTTGGACCCGGACATCCTCTTGATCGACGAGGTTTTGGCTGTGGGAGACGAACATTTTCAAAAGAAGTGCCTGAAAAGGATGGAAGAAATCCATAGCCTGGGGAAGACCGTCATCTTCGTTTCCCACGACCTAGAAATTGTTCGCAAAATGTGCTCCCGGGTGTGTTTCCTCCTGGAAGGGCGGATCCTTTCCGAAGGTCCCCCGGAACGGGTCATCGCCGATTATCATGAATTTTTGGAAAAGGAAAATTCCCGGAACGGACCATGAAAGGTTTTCCCAAGGGATTGGGACCCAAAGGGTACTGGAAATCCATCGCGTTGACTTGGCGATTGGGTCAGGAATATGGACTGGCCACGGTTTGGCAAAAGATCCGCTTTCATCTCGGTCCGTCCGGAAATCGGCGTTACTTGCGGTGGTGCCAGGAAAATGAACCGGACGAGAAAGAGCTTCAAAAGGAGTGTACGAGAGCGGAAAAACTACCCTATCGACCCCTTATCAGCGTCGTCATGCCGGTTTACAATCCGGCCCTGGGGGCTTTGGACGAAGCCGTCCGTTCGGTCCTAAGACAAACCTATCCTCATTGGGAATTGTGCATTGCCGATGGGTCCGACGGAAGGAGGAGGTCTGAAGTCCAAAAACTTTTGAAAAGCTGGGCGGATAGGGATCCCCGCATCCGGGTCAAGGGTCTAGATCAGAACCGAGGGATCGCTGGCAATTCCAATGCAGCAATGGCCATGGCCAAGGGGGAATTTTTAGCCCTCTTGGATCATGACGATATGCTGGCCCCTTCCGCCTTGTTCCGTATGGTCGAAAGGTTGAACCGGGAACCTCAGTGGGATCTCTTGTATTCCGACCGGGATCTGATTTCGTGGGACGGCCGAAAGAGATTTCATCCCTTTTTTAAACCCGAGTGGTCACCTGAGGCCTTACTTTCGGTCAATTACTTGATCCATCTCGCTCTGTTTCGCAAGGACCTTTTGGAAAGCGTCGGCTGGATGAATCCGGAGCTGGACGGTGCTCAGGATTGGGACCTTTTTTTCCGGATCATGGAGGCCACCGACAAGATCGTTCATATCCCAGGGATCCTTTACCATTGGAGGGTGGGACCGACTTCCACTGCCTGGAGTCGAGCAACGAAACCCAACCTGCTTGAGGCCCAAATGCAAGCCATTCAAGATCATTGCCGGAGGACGGGAAAGGATGCCGAGGTCGTCTTGGAAAGGGGAGGGGCTTTTCGGATCCGCTGGCGAAGGAAAAAAGTACCGAAAGTTTCTTTGATTCTGATCAAGCCTTTGAATCGGCGGAGGCTTTTTCAGTGCCTCCGAACCATTCGAGAAAAAACCGCTTATCCTGAATATGAGATCGTCAGTGTAAGAAACCGAGGGGACGAGGAGGTGCCCAAGGAAACCTTTGGGGATGATGTGCGGTGGGTTAAGGTGGATGAACCCCTTTCAGAATCTTGCCTCCTTCGCATGGCGGTGAACCAGGCCCGGGGAGAGGTTCTGGTGTTTTGGGACGATCGTTTGGAGATTACATCGCCCGATTGGTTGGAAGAATTGACCGGTTGGGCCGGACAAAAAGCCATCGGCGGGGTGGGGGGTATGGTGAGCCGACCGCCTTCAAGGAACGACAGGAAACAATCCGAAGGAGGAGATCAAAGTGTTTCGCCCTCATCTCCTCCAAACGGTATCCGTCAAGGGGTGTTCGGAAGTTCGGCCTGGTATGAAAATCCTCCTGCTTTGTCTTGGAATGGCTTGACCGTCAGGAAAGAAATCCTACAAACGTTATATCCCGGAGAGGGCGATTTTCCTGACCCTTCCCACCCCCAAGAGTTTTGGGAAAAAATCCGAAAGGCCGGCTATAGAAATCTCTATACCCCTTTTGCCGGATACCGCATCAGAGACTGATGGGCTCGGAAGCTACGCCTTCTGCGGCTACGGATCGGTTGACGATCGTCTTCGTTTCCCATGGAGGCGAAAGGAGCGGGGCCCCGATTGTCCTGACCCGCATGTTCGAGCAGGCCTTAAAAGAAGGAGAAGAGGCCTTTTTGGTCTTTCGTTACAATGAAGAGTGGGCCGAAGCCTGTCAAAAAAAATACGGGTCAAAAAGGGTCTACATCCTTCCCGGCAAACCTCCCCGTTTGTTGCCCAACGGGGTCAAACCCCTGCGGAAACTGTTCGATCTTTTGCGGCTCTGGTCTTTGTTTAAAAGGATCAAACCTCAGGTCGTGGTGGCCAATACACTGCTCAATACCACGGCCGTCATGGCCGGTTTGCTGGTGGGAAGTCGGGTAGCCGTTTGGGCCCACGAGTCGCCGGGGGCGATCAGCGATCCTTGGGGGATGCGGAGTTTTTGGATAAAAAGAGCCCACTTAGGGCTTGGTGTCTCGCAAGGGATCTGCTCTTACCTACAGGAGATGGGAATGGATCCGTCAAAGATCCGTTTGCTCCATCATGGAGTGGATGTGGAAAAAGAAAGATCAAAAAGCGCTCTAAGACCGAGGATCGGCGGTTCGCATCCCAAAAGATTGGTCTTGGGTGCCCTGGCCGTCTGGTCACCGCGGAAGAGGCTGGATTTGGTTTTGGAAACGGCCTATGCCCTCGCCCGTTCCGGGTATTTTGAGGATATTCGATTGGATATCGGGGGGCCTCCGGATGCCTTGCATCCTCGACTATTTCAGGAAACCTTGGATCGTTTTCCGAAGCGGCTGGAACCGTTGACCCTCCGATTCATGGGGACCATCGTGGATCGGGATTCTTTTTACCGGGAATTGGACGCCTTGTTGATGACCTCGGACAAAGAAGCCTTGCCGACCGTGGTCCTGGAGGCCCTGGTGCGAGAGATCCCGGTTTTTTCGTTTAAGGACTTGGCCGGGGTCCAGGAAATCATGGGCGAGGCCGCCTTACAGGCCGAGGAGAGGAAAGGGGCGGCCCTGGCCGATGCCATCCTCCGTTTTTTCCTGGCCCCAACCTTTCCAAGAGACTGGGAAGAGTGGGTGAAAAAGGCCCGGGCCCGAATCAGTCTGTTTTCCTTGGATCGTCAGTGGCATACCTTAAAGGGTTACCTGAGGGAAGGGGCCTAATTTTTCCTTTCGAATATGGTCAAAAACATAACTTTTCCTCCTTGGTTGACCCGACAGAACCTATTGGTAGGGGCGATGCTGTCCCTGACCATCAGCCCTATGCTTTCCATGGCAGGGTTCGTGGGGGCGGCTTTAGTTACCGTTTTCGGCGAGGCCGAGGGGACCTGGACCCGGGAGAGAAAAGGCCTCGTCATCCTTCTTTTTGCCCTGTCTTTGGGTTTCGCTTGGCACAACACCCAGCCTGAGGCCATCGGGCCGGGCCGGGTGGCCTTCACCGATTACGTCCCGCCTCTATGGTTTTTTTTCTGTCTATCCTGGAAACCGTTTCCGACCGCTGAAGTCCGCAAGATCCTCTACGCCTTTTTGTTCACCGTCCCTCAGCAATTCTTTTTGGCCTTAGGGGAAATTTTTTTGCACTGGCGGGGACGTTTTTATTTTCCTTTACGAAAACTCCCTTTATTGGACCTCTATTGGGGGCCATCGGAAAAAGGGTTGAAGGTTTCGGCCAGTTTTTTCAATCCCAATATCCTGGCCCTCTACGCCCTTATGGGGGTGATTTTTTCCCTTTCGTTATACTTCCAGGAAAAAGACAAGGAATTCGTCCCCTCCCGGCTGGGAAAGGTCCGCTATTTTTTTTTATGGACCGTATTCTTTTTCAGCGCCCTTTTGTTATTTTGGACCGGCTCTCGCTATGCCTGGTTTTTTCTTCTCGCCGCCGTATTCTTTTTCGGCCGGATGAGTACCCATTGGCTACTTAAACTCATTGGGGCAGTCATGCTTCTGGCCACGCTGTTGGCCTTGACTCATCTCTTTTTTCCCCTTCCCTGGCTTCAGGCCATCCTGCCTTCTGTTTTGACCTCCAAATTGACCGTCTTTTCCGAAGACCGGGGCCTCTATTACCAATGGGCTTGGGAGCTCATCCGCACAAAACCCCTATGGGGATGGGGCATCGGGACCTTTCCCCGGTTGGTGGCGGGCAGGGTTCGGTATACCGTCTTACATGCCCACAGTCTTCCCTTGCAGTTAGGGGTGGAGGTGGGGATCCCTCTGGCCGTCTCCTTCCTTGCCTTCTTGATCGGATTGATCCTGCTTTTGGGCTTTCGTCTGTCGCGGAAGGAAAAGGAGGAAAAACACCCCGATCATCTCCAGCGGGGTCTTTGGGCCGCGGCCGGGATCATTTTTTTGATGCAGATTTTTGATTTGGCCTTGTTGATGACCTACCGCCTCCATTTTCTTTTCTGGTTATGTTTGGCCATCCCCTTCAGTCAAAGGGTACCCTCAGCGGCCAGGGGTACGAAAGAAGTCCAATAAATCCCTTTCCCAAAACCATTCTTCCTCCAAAGCCCCTTTGATTTTTCCCCAAGGAACACCTTTTTCTTCGTAGGCCTTTTCTCTTTTCTTCCGGTAATACCTTACGAAAATGGACCAGATCATGTAGAATGTTCTGGCCATGAGAAGCTGTCCTGAATGTCGTGGTAAATGGTCCTGGCACCTTACGGACGGTCGATTCAAGTGCCGACGTTGTGGTAG
>Ga0315298_1010733_pt1 | contig 10958 bp, 6 predicted proteins | sample WHS_1_MG_FD_203077 | JGI IMG/M metagenome (GOLD analysis project Ga0315298, IMG submission 203077) | Extremophilic microbial mat communities from Washburn Hot Springs, YNP, Wyoming, USA - WHS_1_MG | ecosystem: Environmental > Aquatic > Thermal springs > Hot (42-90C) | place: USA: Wyoming...
CCTGTCCGCGTCGACAAGCTCGCTTCGCTCCTGCCACGGCTGGACGAGCCAGCCGTGCCACGCCTGCCGTTGTCCGGTGGGCACGGCCGCCGTACTATAGAGCCGATGGGACAGAAGCGCCAAACGGACGCCGCTGCACGCGGGGGGAGACGGCCATGGACGTTCGCGGGGATCATGCTCTCCTACTGGTGTAACGCCCGCTGCGCGTTCTGCTACCTCTGCTGCGGGCCGGATGCCAGCCAGTGGGTCGATCCGGCCGACGCGGTCCGCTGGTGGCAGGAACTCGATGAACTCGCCCGTCGGCAAGGCAAAACGGTCAAGATCCACCTGACCGGCGGCGAGCCGTTCGGCAATTGGCCGGTGCTGTTGGAGGTCGCCTCGCGGGCACACGAGCGGGGCCTGACGGCCGGCGGCGGCTTCCAAAAGGTCGAGACCAACGCTTACTGGGCGACGGACCCAGGGATCGTACAGGAGCGTCTGGCGGCGCTGGATCGGCTCGGGATGCAAAAACTCGTCGTTTCAACCGATCCGTTCCACCAGATGTTCGTCGCACCGGAGTGCGTTCGCACGTGCGTCGAAACGGCCCGGCAGGTCCTTGGACCGGAGCGGGTGCAGGTGCGGTGGCTCGACTGGTACGAGAACATGCAGGACCTCCGGCACGCACCGGCGTCACAGACAGACGAGCTGTTTCGGGAGGCGATGATCCGACATCGCGAGCGTCTGACCGGCCGGGCCGCGTGCGAACTGGCCCCCTTGCTGCCGGGAGTGGCCCTCGATTCGTTCGTCGGCCAGTCGTGCGAGCGGGCGATCCTGGGCTCGCGTCACGTCCACATCGATCCGCATGGAAACGTGCTGGCCGGCACGTGCGCGGGAATCCTGTTAGGCAATGCCCGCGACCGGTCGCTGCATGCGATCTGGGCGGGTGTTGAGGAGCAGTGCGGTACGATTCCGCTCCTGAACGGGCTGATCGAAGGAGGGCCGCATGCGCTGCTGCGCTATGCCAAGCCGTTGGGTTTTGAACCCCGCCCCGCCGGGTACGCCAGCAAGTGCCATCTGTGCAGCCACGTTCGGCAGTTCCTGTTTGGGAACGGCCAGTTCCCAAACGCACTTGGGCCGGGTGAATGTTATGGCGTGCGATCACCCGACGCAGGAGGCGATTCCCCCGAGACGGGGGCATGATGAACGACAACGACCACGGCTGGGCAAGCCGGCCGTGCCACACAGCTGCTTGAGACGGATGAGTAACAGACGATTGAGTGCGGGATAACCGTGGAGGAGAGCACTTTGGCTAAGGCGCGATTGCCGGACTGTGTCCTGGAACCGATGACAGCGGCCCGACAGCGGCGATGCATGGACCTGTTGTGGCAGATCCTTTCGGAGCCGACCGCCCCGTTCGTCGAGCATCGAGTGCTCGGGTTCGTGCGGGATTTCGCCGCAAAGCGGGGGCTGCGGTGTTCATCGGACCGCTACGGCAACCTGCTGGTGACCCGAGCGAGGGTGCTGCCCAGGCGGGGTGTGGTTATCGTCGCGCATGCGGACCATCCGGGGTTCGTCGCTCGGCGAATGGTGGGCAGGGGCCGGCTGCTGGCCGACTGGCACGGCGGGGTCGAGGCCGAGTACTTCGTCGGCGCGCGGGTACGATTCCACCCCGCCGAGGGCCGAGTGGCTCGAGGCGTGATCCGCGAGATCGTCAAGATCGACCGGACCGACACGCGGCAACGAGTACAGCAGGTGCTGGTCGAGGTGCGTCGCGAGGTTCCAGCCGGCTGCCCGGGCAGCTGGGACTTGCCAGCCTTTCGGCGGAAGGGCCGCCGGATCGAGGCGCTGGGGTGCGATGACGTGGCGGGGCTGGGGGCTGCGCTGGCGGCGCTGGACCTGCTGGCGACCGAACAAACCCGGCACGATGCGGGGCTGCTGGTCACGCGGGCAGAAGAGGCGGGCCTGGTCGGCATATCGGCGGCGGCGTTCGCCCACTCACTTCCGGTCGGCGCCTCGTTCGTTTCGGTCGAGTGCAGCCAGGCGCAGCCTGAGGCCCCGCAAGGGGCCGGCCCGATCGTTCGGGTAGGTGACAGGGTAAGCGTGTTCGACCCGGATCTGACGGACTGGCTGTGCCGAATAGCAGGGCAGATCGCCAAGGGGGACAAGGTGTTCCGGTGGCAGCGGAAGCTGATGGCGGGCGGCACCTGTGAGGCATCGGTCCTGCGGGCCGCGGGCTACCGGGCTACTGGAATGTGTGTCCCGCTGGGCCATTACCACAACCGCGACACGGCCCGAAAGCAGATCGCGTCCGAGTACATCGACCGCGACGACTGGCTCGGCCTGGTCCGGCTGATCGCGGCCGTCGCCGCGTCGTCTCCCGATGTTGCCACGGCCGCGCCTCTGGCTAAGCACTTTGGCGGCTGGCTCAATAGGTACAAAACCCTTCTGAAGGATCCGCTGGCGGGGCGGATATAGCCGGGATCGGGGTTCCGTCCGGATCCTTCTTACCTCGGCACCCCCACCGGCACCACGTACATCACCTGCCACGGCTTCGGCAGGTCGAGCAGTGCGGCCAGCGCGGCGTCATCGGTGGCGCCGACAGGCGTGGCGCCCAGGTCGAGCGCGGTCGCCTGAAGGAGCAGGTTCTGGGCGACGTGGCCCGTCTCCTGCCAGACGTAACGAGTTGCCCGATCGCGGTACTTTGCCGCTGTGATGGCAACGTCTCCGCAGATCAGGAAGATCGCCCCTGCCCGCGAAATCCACTTCTGCTCGGAGGCTTCGGCAACTCCGTTGCGTATGTCCTTCAAGGACAATCGCTCCAGGGCGTGCCCCTCCGGCAGGTACTGGAATACCCCATCCGGCCCGGCGACGTAGACCCGCAGCGGGTAGGTCGCCCCGGCCGAGGGCGCCGTGCGGTAACCACGCTCGTCGGTGATGCCCTGAGCCGCCCAGCAGAGCTGCGAGATCTGCCCCTGCGTCAACGGCCGGCCGGTGAAACTGCGAATGGATCGCCGTCGTGCGAGGGCCTCGCTCAGGCCCATTCCGCCCTCGGTCTTGGGACTCGCCAGGTGCACCAAATCAGCTGCCTTCGGCGAGGCCTTCTGCGTGGCCGGCTGCCTGGCGGCCAGCCCGACCGTTGCTACACCGGCAAGCGACAGGATCGCAAAACCGGCAAAGACCGTTCTTAGGTTCATTTTGGGTCTCCTTGACCGGGTCAGCCGGCACAATCATCCGGCAGCCACGCCGGCGGATGAGCGCCCATCTGAGCATGCTCTATATTCTATCGGGGCGCCCGCTCACGACGCAGAGCCGCAAACCCGCGGAAGCAAGCCGCCATGCCCGTCGCCGTTCGCCTCGCTCCCTTCGACTGCGCTCGGGACCCATTCGATCCCGCCCCGCACGTGACCCACTCGAGAAACTCGGTTTGCGCTCCCGATCAACCCGTGCGTCCGACCCGCTTGAGGAACTCCGCCTCGTCGATTACCTCGACGCCCAACGAGCGGGCCTTCGCCAGCTTGCTGCCGGGGTCCTGGCCGGCCACGACAAAACTGGTCTTGCGGCTGACGCTGGAGGTCGGCTGGCCGCCCAGCTCCCGAATCAAATCCTCGATTTCCTTGCGGCTGAACTTCGAGAGGGTGCCGGTGACAACGACGCTCTTGCCGGCCAGGGGCTGGTCGCCGCCGGCGGCCTTGCGCCGCTCCTGCGTCATGTTGACGCCCACCTTGCGCAATTCCTCGATGATGTGCCTGCCCTGTTTGGAACGGAAGAACCTGTGGACCGACTCGGCCACGACCTCGCCGACGCCGCTGACGGCCATGAGGTCCTCGGGCGAGGCCGCCATGAGGGCATCAATGTCGCCGAAGTGCTGGGCGAGCAGGTCAGCCATGTGTACACCGACGTGCGGGATCGCCAAGGCTGCCAATAGCCGGCTCAACGGCCGAGTCTTGCTCTGGTCGATCGCCTTGAGCAGGTTGTCCACGCTCTTGGCGCCGGTCCGTTCCAGCTGCAGAAGCCGGGCCAAGCGCTGCGGCTCGCGCAGGCGGTAGATGTCGGCGAATTCCCTGACCAGACCGGTGTCGACGAGCTGCTCGATCAGGGCCGGTCCCAGATTCTCGATGTCCATCTGGTCCCGCCCCCCGAAGAACCGCAGCCGCTCCTTGAGCTGGGCCGGGCACTCGGGATTGATGCAGCGGATGTAGACGCCCTCGCCCTCGCCCGCGGAGACCGGCCCGCCACACTCGGGACACTTCACTGGGCGTTTGATCGGTTTGGCGTCCTTCGGCCGCCTGTCCTTGTCGACGGAGACGACCTGCGGAATGATCTCGCCCGCCTTCTCGACGGCCACCGTGTCGCCGATCATCACGCCGAGCCGCTCGATCTGCTCGTAATTGTGGAGGCTGGCCCTGCTGACGGTCGTACCGGCCAGCAGGACCGGTTCGAGCACGGCGACGGGGGTAAGCGTACCGAGTTTGCCGACCTGGACCTTCACGTCCTGGAGCTTCGTCCAGGCGCGGTCCGGCTCGTATTTGAATGCCATCGTCCACCGCGGGTATCGCGATGTCGCGCCCAGATCGTCGCGCCAGTCCAGCCGATCGACCTTGATGACCATGCCGTCGGTGGCGTATTCGAGTTGCTCCCGCTTTTGTTTCCACTCGCGAATGATGCGGATCGCCTCCTCGATCCCTTCGACCGGTTTGATATGCGGGAAGATCGGGATGCCCCACTGGCCGAAGGCCGCCATGACCTCAGAATGCAACTTGAACCTCATGGGTTGAATCAGGCCGAAGCTGTGCGCCACGAAACGCAGCGGCCGTTGGGCGACGATCCGCGGGTCGAGCTGCTTGAGCGTGCCGGCGGTGGCGTTGCGGGGGTTCGCGAAGAGCGGTTCGCCGGCCTCTTCGCGCTTGCGGTTGTAGGCCTCGAAGTCCTCGCGCGGCCAGTAGGCCTCGCCCCGCGGCTCCACCACGTCGGGGATGTCCCTTCCGCGCAGCCGCAACGGAATCGACTTAATCGTGCGGAGATTGGCGGTAATGTCATCGCCCACCTCGCCGTCGCCGCGGGTCGCACCCTGAACAAAGACGCCCTTTTCGTAGCGAAGCGACACGGCCACGCCGTCGACCTTGGGTTCCAGGACGTACGTCACGGTCTTGACACCCAGGCTGTCGCGGACCCGCCGGTCGAAGGCGATCAGCTCCTCCTCGCTGTACGTATTATCGATGGAGAGCATCGGCACGCTGTGGCGAACGTTCTGGAATGCCGGCAGCGGCTCGCCGCCGACCCGCTGGGTGGGCGAGTCGGGCGTAACCAGGTGCGGATACCGCCGCTCCAACTGGCGCAGTTCGTCCAGCAGCTTGTCATACTCGCGATCGGAGATCTCGGGCGCGGCTTCGACATAATAGAGATGATCGTGTCGCCGGATCTGTTCGCGGAGGCGCTCGATCTTCTCGAGCGCCTGTTCGTCCTCGGCGGCTCCACCGGCGCCCCGTCCGACTGGCTGTTTGCCGCTCATGGCTGTTCCTTCCGAACCACCCGCCCGGCCGCACCCCGGCTACCTTCTACAAGGCCCGCGCCGCCTCCACCATCGCCCGCAGGTTGCCGGCCGGCACGGCATCCGGGTCGTACGTGCACCCGGGAGTGACCAGAATCGGCCGGTCGCCCGCCTGCCGCAAGGCGTCCCGCACTTCGCGCCGCACATCATCCGGCGTGCCTGTCGCCAGTGTTCCGAGGTTATCGACGCCGGCCGCTATGGCGGACTTGACGCGGTCCTTGGCCTCGGCGATGCTCGGCCCGGCCGCCCGGTCCGCCCAGTTGATCACGTGCACGTTCGGATAGTTCGCGAAGCGGTCGAAGTTCAGCGGCTTGCCGCAAGCATGGAGCATGTTGAACCCGCCGGCCGAGGCGGCCTCCAGAATCATCCGGTCGGTCGGGGCGACCAGGTCGTCGTACGTACCCGGCCCGTTACGCTCGGTATCGACCCAATCATCGCGGACCGAAAGGAAGACGCCGTCGGCGCCGGCCTCGATACAGGCACGGGCGAATCCGGCCAGGGACTGACCGATCGTTTGCAAGGCCTGGGCGACGGCCTTGCGATCGGCGCGGAGCAGTTCGCTCAGCTTCTCGTCCCGGCTGTCCTGCATCGGTGACATGACGGGCGGACCGTGCCGAGTCTTGGGCGGCTCCAACATGCCACGCAACACTGCCCAGGGATTGAAAACAGTCGTGGTCATCAGAACCTGGCCCTTCAAGCGATTGGCCAGGCCCCCGATCACCGCCAGCTGATCAGCGAACTGCCGGACCTCCGGCGAATAGACCCGCAGAGTGGCCAGGTCACGCACGTTCTCAACGACCTCGGCATCGCGGGGATAGCCCGTATCGTTCATGACCTTCAGGAAGTCCAGGTCGAACGTCTCCAGATGCGACAGGTGCGCGTCGACAGCCGGCTGACCGGAGACGCGCTCCGCCCCGAAATGATACCAGAAGCTGACCGGCGGACGGTCCGGCCTGCGCCCTGCAAGCACTGCTCTGACACGATCCGTCTTGTTCATTACGTTTCCTCGAACAGCGGCGTGGACAGGTACCGCTCTCCGGCACTGGCCAGGATCACGATGATGATCTTGCCCGCGCTGTCGGGCCGTTGGGCGACCTGGCCGGCGGCGCACAGGGCCGCACCGCTGCTGATTCCGCAGAGAATGCCCTCCTCCCTGGCCGCCCGGCGGGCCCAGGCGAAGGCGTCCTGGCTGCGGACGCGGATCACCTCGTCGATCACCCGCATGTTCAGCACCTGCGGCACAAAACCGGCGCCGATGCCCTGGATCTTGTGCGGGCCCGGCTGGAGCGTCTGGCCGGCCTTGGCCTGTGTGAGAACCGGGCTTTCCTCCGGCTCGACCGCCACGCACCGAAAGGACGGCTTGCGCCGCTTGATCACCTCGCCCACGCCTGTGATCGTGCCACCGGTGCCGACCCCGGCGACGAGAACATCCGCAAGGCCGTCCGTGTCGTTCCAAATCTCCTCGGCCGTGGTTCTGCGATGGATCTCGGGGTTGGCCGGGTTGTTGAACTGCTGGGGCATGAACGCGCCGGGGGTCTCCTGGACCAGCTGTTCGGCCTTTCGGATTGCCCCGGGCATGCCCTCGGGGCCGGGCGTCAGGACGACCTGTGCCCCCAGCGCTTTGAGCAGGGCCCGGCGCTCCACACTCATCGTCTCGGGCATGGTCAACACGAGTTTGTAACCCCTGGCGGCGCAGACGAAGGCCAGGGCGATGCCTGTATTGCCGCTGGTCGGCTCGACAATGACGGTGTCCTTTCCGATCTTGCCGGCCCGCTCGGCCGCCTCGATCATCGACACGCCGATTCGGTCTTTCACGCTCGAAAGCGGGTTGAAGAACTCCAGTTTGGCGTAGACCCTGGCGGCCGACTGGATGATCCGCTGGATCCGGACCAGCGGGGTGTGGCCGATCGTCTGCGTAATATCCTCGTACAACTTCGCCATGGTTCATCTCCTTTGGCCGACGACGGATCGACGAGGCGGCCGGGATCGAGGCCGGCCCGCGCCTCCTGCAATGGCAGATTATAGGCAAGTCGCTTTCGACGCATAGGCCACCCGTATTGGTCAACCGGCACTGGGTGCGTGGGATAATCCGCAAGACCGCGGCGAAGTCAACTGTCAACCGTCAACCGTCAGCTGTCAACTCCTGCTGCCCCCCTGCCGTTGCCGCTGTTGCTGCCCTTGCTGGCTTTGCCGCTGCCAGCCCCGAACCCTCAGCCCGTGGCCGCCCCGTCCTAACAAATCCTCGGCAGCTGCTCGCCGTAGGGCATCTGGATGACCCGCCGGCCGCCGATGGCGGTAACCAGTTCCGCCAACGCGGGCGGTTCGGTCTGTGTAATGCGACCGACGACCGCTGCCTGTCGCCCCAGCGGGTGGCGGTGCAGCAGCGTCAGGGCGCCTTTTGCCTCCTCGGGCGCCACCACGGCTACGAACTTGCCCTCGTTGGCGATCGTCAGCGGGTCCAGGCCCAGCACCTCGGCGGCGGCGCGGGCGTCGGCCGTCAGCGGGATCCGGTCCTCATACAGCTCGACGGACTTGCCGCCGGCCGCGGCGATCTCGGCGACGACGCCCGCCAGACCGCTTCGCGTCGGATCGCGGAGCAGTTTCACGGCGCCCTTGAGTTCGCGCACGAGCAGGTTGGCCAGCCCCGCCAGCGGCGCCGCGTCACTCTTCAGCGCGCTGCCGAACTTCAGGTCCTTGCGGCGGCTCAGCACCGTCAGGCCGTGCTCGGCGATCGGCCCGTTGATCAGGACCACGTCGCCGGAGGCGATCCGGTCGTAGCCCAGCTGCGCCTCCGGCAGGACCTTGCCCACGCCGGCCGTGGTAATGTACATGCCGTCCATCTGTGACGTTTGTGAACCGCCGCCGAATGTCGTGCCTCCGCCCATTGCACCGGGCACCATACCCGCCGCGGTTGTACCGGGTACCACGCCTGCGCTGTCAGGTGCCACGCTCGCGCCGCCGGGTGCCGCGCCCGCGGTGTTTGCAGGCGTGCTCACACGCCGTTCACTCCCCCGCTCTGCAATCTGTGCAATCCGCGGACCCGCTCTGCGCTCGATCACCTTGGTATCCCCGGCTACCACGTGGACACCGGCCTCGGCCCCGGCCGCCGCGATCGACGCCACGATCCGCTCGAGCGTCGCCATCTCCAGGCCTTCCTCCAGAATGAGAGCCAGCGACAGCGCGATCGGTTCCGCCCCCGCCATCGCCAGATCGTTGACCGTCCCGCAAACCGCCAGCCGGCCGATGTCGCCGCCTGGAAACTCCAACGGCTGGACGACGTAACTGTCGGTCGTGAACGCCAGGCGCTGGCCGGCGACCTCCAGCACGGCCGAGTCGCCAAGTTTGCGGAGCAAGGGATTGTCGAGGGCCGGCAGGATCGTCTGGGCAATGAGATCAGCGGTGAGCTGCCCGCCCCCGCCGTGAGCCAGCATGATCCTCTGGTAGTCCTGTTGCATACGGGGCTGTCTCCGTGCGCATGAATCCTCAGCAAGTTTTGTAGACCGGGCCTCGGCAATTGTAAAGGGCCACGCGGCAGCTTCCTTCTCATGAAGCTTGTAGAGGACCCGAAAAACAGGTAGCATGGCGTTTCTACAGGAATCGCACGGACTTGATTCCGCTGCCGTGCGAGCGCCGGTACGCGGACTCGGAGGAACGGGTTTGATCGAACTGTTGTCGGGTAACGAGGCCATTGCCCGTGGGGCCTATGAGGCGGGGGTGAAGGTGGCCTGCGGGTATCCTGGAACTCCGTCCACCGAGATCCTCGAAAATCTCGTCCACTTCAAGGACGTCGTTTACTGCGAGTGGGCCCCCAACGAAAAGGTCGCCTTCGAGGTCGCGGCCGGAGCGGCCATCGCCGGGGCACGAGCGATCGTGACGATGAAGCACGTCGGCCTGAACGTCGCGGCCGACCCGCTGATGACGCTGGCATACACGGGAGTGACCGGCGGGTTCGTGGCCGTGGTCGCGGACGACCCCGGCATGCACTCGTCGCAGAACGAGCAGGACACCCGGCATTACGCCCGCTTCGCCAAGGTGCCGATGTTCGAGCCGAGCGATTCCCAGGAGGCCAAGGACTTCCTGAAGCTCGCCCTGGAGGTCTCCGAGCAGTTCGGCATTCCGGCGATCTTGCGGTCCAGCACGCGAATCAGCCACTCCCGCAGCCTCGTGACCCTCGAAGAGCGAAAGGAAGAAGGCCGGGCGGTCGGTTTCGTCAAGAACCCGCAGCAGTTCGTCGCGATCCCTGCCTACGCACGGCTGATGAGGGCAAAGCTGGAAGAGAAACTCGGCGGCCTGCGGGAAGCGGCGTGCGAGGCAGTCGCCGTAGACGCACTGGCAGGCAAGCGGCCGGCGACCCCCGTCGCGACCGCGGCGCCCACCGTACAAGCCCCCTGCGCGGCAGGAGGCCGGCCACCCGCGGCACACGGCGGCAACGACGCGATGTCGGCTGAAGCCGGAACTCCGAACATCGCCGGCATCGTACCCAACCGCATCGAATGGCGAGACCGGGCACTCGGCATCATCACGAGCGGCATTGTCTACCAGTACGTGCGCGAAGTCTGGCCGGAGGCCTCGGTGCTCAAACTCGGCTGGTCGTTCCCATTCCCGGACAAACTGTTTCGCCGGTTCGCGGCCGGCGTGAAGCGCGTGTTGGTGGTCGAGGAGCTGGACGACTTCCTGGAGCAGCACGCCAAGTCCCTCGGCATCGCGTGCGACGGCAAGAACTTCGTGCCGAACATCGGGGAGCTTTCCACGACGCGGCTGGAGGCGAGCCGTGCCAGGATGGAGGGCCGCCAGGTTCATCCGGTTGAACCCGTGCCGCAGTCGAAGGACCTGCCTCCCCGGCCGCCGGTGCTCTGCCCGGGATGCCCGCATCGCGGAGTGTTCTACGCCCTGGGCAAGTATGACGTGGTCGTCACCGGCGACATCGGCTGCTACAGTCTGGGCACGCTGGCCCCGCTGTCGCGGCTGGACACCATCTTGTGCATGGGGGCCGGGGTCTCCATGGCGCACGGCATGGTCAAGGCGGGCGAGCCCCGCAAGGTCGTCGGGATCATCGGCGACTCGACCTTCTTCCATAGCGGCATCACCGCCCTGCTGGACATCGGCTACAACAAAGGGGCCGCCGTCATCATCGTCGTCGACAACCGCACGACCGCCATGACCGGCCACCAGGACCACCCGGGCACCGGCACCACGTTGATGGGCGAGCCGACGTTCGAGGCGAGGATCGAAGACATCGCCCGGGCCTGCGGCATCAAACGAGTCCACACGGTCAACCCCTATGAGGTCGATAAGGTCGTCAAGCTTCTCGGCGAGGAACTGAACTGCGGGGAGGCCTCGCTGATCGTCTCGCGCTACGCCTGCCCCCTCTATGAGAAGAAGCCCGTCGGCAAGCGGCGGATCGTCAAAGAGGACCTGTGCAGGAAGTGCA
>Ga0315298_1010734_pt1 | contig 10957 bp, 7 predicted proteins | sample WHS_1_MG_FD_203077 | JGI IMG/M metagenome (GOLD analysis project Ga0315298, IMG submission 203077) | Extremophilic microbial mat communities from Washburn Hot Springs, YNP, Wyoming, USA - WHS_1_MG | ecosystem: Environmental > Aquatic > Thermal springs > Hot (42-90C) | place: USA: Wyoming...
TATGCGCCTTCTCCGATTCTGAAGCGCCATGCTCTCGCTCCAGTAAGACCCATCTGTCCGGCTCGGCCCAACTCGCGAAAAAGTCACAGGCTCTCAGAGCAAGCTCTGAGCAGGTTCTGCGGGCCTCACAACGCGGCGAACGCCGGCCTGCGAGGAGCCCTAACTACACATAACGCCGCCCTTGAAAAGGCCCTGGGTTCGGCATTACAGGTATTGCCAAATTCGCTGAATATGCAGTATAATGTGTGCACCGCTGTTTCAATGACGACAGGAGGTGTTCCGTGCCGCACAAGTATCTGTTCATCGCGCTCCTGCTCGTGGCTCTGGCCGGGTGCACAGTCGAGACGGCGCCGAGCCCGACTCTCGAGGCATCGTCGCCAGCGGTGGCCACGCCGAACCCCGCAGCGTTGGCGATCGCCACACCCAGCGCGACGGCGACGCCCATGCCCACCGCCACGCTCACCTCGACGCCCTCCCCAACCCCCAGCCGTACGCCGCCGCCTACGGCTACCCCTGCCCCCAGCGCTACGCCGTTGCCCACAGCCGATCGGCCTGCGTCCTCTCCATTGGAGCGACAGCAGTTGGGGCGCTGCGAGCTGGTGCGGCAGACCTCGCAGAACGTGGCGCGTGTGATGAAGGTGAACTGCCAGCTGCCGGAGGGTGTCGCGGTGTACGCCGCGATTGATGGCAAGGTACAAGTCAGCGGCAGCGGGCTCTGGAGGCAGGTGAACATCTTCTACCCGAATGCGGCAGACGGCTTCCTGATCTACTTCCTGCACGGGGATTGGAACATCGTCGTTGCGCAGAATGCCCACGTCCGAGAGGGCGATCTCCTCGCCATAGCCAGGCAGCCCGTGTCCGATGCGCAGGGCCCCAGCCTGTCGCTGGCTCGTGGCAGGCTAGCTCCTGTCGGTTATGAGAACATCGAGCTACCACCCGAGATCGTGGGTGTATGGACACAGTAGTCTGCTGCGCAACGGGCTAGCCCATTCTCGCCGCGACACCCAACTTCCCCAAAAGACCGCACGAGGCAGTCTGTACAAAGGAGTCCGGACCGGCAAGAACGGCCAAGCCCAGGCAGCGCGAGGAGCGGAGAACCTGCAGGCCTCGCGTCTGCCCCAGGAGTGAACCGCACCCGAACAGACGCCAGTCGACCTGGAAACACAGACACAAAAGTAGTATAATTATGATCGGCCAATTGGGGCAGGCGTAGCTGTGCAGAGACAGGGCTTTTTCAAAGTCCCACTTATGTCACCCTGAGCAGGTTCTGCGAGCCTTCCAACGTGGCGAACGCTGGCCTGCGAAGGGTCCGGGCTACACATAACGCCGACTTTGAAAAAGCCCTGGTGCAGAGAGGGGATCATCGTGGCCCGCCCACCCGCAAGGAAGAACAACAACAACAACAAGTCGAACGGTGCCAACCTCGGCTTCGAGGCCACCCTCTGGGCCGCGGCCGACAAGCTGCGCGCCAATATGGACGCCGCCGAGTACAAGCACGTGGTCCTCGGCCTCATCTTCCTCAAGTACGTCTCCGACACCTTCACCGAGCGCTACGAGCAGCTCAAGCTCTGGGCCAGCGACCCCAAGAGCGACTACTATGTGAAGGACCCCGGCGTGCGCTACGAGGCGCTCGAAGACCGCGACGAGTATACCTCGGAAAACATCTTCTGGGTGCCGAAGCAAGCGCGCTGGTCGTACCTGCAGGCCAGGGCCAAGCAGCCCGACATCGGCAAGCTCGTCGATGATGCGATGCTCGCCATCGAGCGCGAGAACCCGCGCCTGAAGAACGTGCTGCCGAAGGAGTACGCCCGCCCCGCCCTCGACAAGCAACGGCTCGGCGAGCTGATCGACCTCATCAGCACCATCGGCCTCGGCGACAAGGAGAACCGCTCGCGCGACATCCTGGGCCGCGTCTACGAGTACTTCCTGGCCCAGTTCGCCAGCGCCGAGGGCAAAAAGGGCGGCCAGTTCTACACGCCGCGCTGCGTGGTGCGCCTGCTGGTCGAGATGCTCGCGCCGCGGCCGGGCAGCCGGGTGTACGACCCCTGCTGCGGCTCGGGCGGCATGTTCGTGCAGAGCGAGCGCTTTGTCGAGGACCACGGCGGGCGCCGCGGCGACGTGAGCATCTTCGGCCAGGAGTCGAACCCCACCACCTGGCGCCTGGCACAGATGAACCTGGCCATCCGCGGCATCGACGCCAACCTCGGCCGCGAGCCGGCCGACAGCTTTCACCGCGACCTGCACAAGGACCTCAAGGCCGATTTCATCCTGGCCAACCCGCCCTTCAACATGAGCGACTGGGGCGGCGAGCGCCTGCGCAACGACGTCCGCTGGAAGTACGGCGTGCCGCCGGTAGGCAACGCCAACTTTGCCTGGGTGCAACACTTCATCCACCACCTGGCGCCCACCGGCATGGCCGGCTTTGTGCTCGCCAACGGCTCCATGTCGTCGAACACCTCCGGCGAGGGCGAGATCCGCAGGGCCATCATCGAGGCCGACCTCGTCGACTGCATGGTCGCCCTGCCGGCGCAGCTCTTCTACTCCACGCAGATCCCCGTCTGCCTCTGGTTCCTGGCCCGCGACAAGCGCAACAGCCGCTTCCGCGATCGCCGCGGCGAGACTCTCTTCATCGACGCGCGCAAGCTGGGCACCCTCATCGACCGCACCCACCGCGAGCTGAGCGATGACGACATCGCACGCATCGCCGGCACCTACCACGCCTGGCGTGGCGATAGCGGCGCCGCACCCTACCAGGATGTGCCCGGCTTCTGCAAGAGTGCGAAGAAGGAGGAGATTGCGGCGCAGGGCTATGTGCTCACGCCCGGCCGGTACGTGGGCGCGGAGGAGGTCGAGGACGACGACGAGCCGTTCGAGGAGAAGATGAGGCGGTTGGTGGCTGAGCTGGAAGCGCAGCTAGCAGAGGCGGACAAACTGGCGCTAGCGATCCGCACGAACTTGGAGAGGCTGGGATATGGCGGTTAGCTGGGAGAGGCGCTGCTGGGGAGACCTGGCTACGCTCGAGTACGGCAGAGCGCTACGTGCGTACTCTCGATCGGGCGGCCGATACCCAGTGTACGGCACCAATGGCCTCATTGGCTGGCATTCGCAGCCGCTTTGCCCCCATCCCGGCGTCATCATTGGCCGAAAAGGGGCGTACCGGGCTGTGCATTACTCCAAGACGCCCTTCTTCGTGATTGACACTGCGTTCTACCTCGAGCCGAAGGTCCCCCTCGACCTACGCTGGGCGTACTATGAGCTGCTGACGCATGACATCAATGGCATGGACAGTGGCTCCGCCATCCCGTCGACATCCCGGGATGCCTTCTATGCGCTGCCCGTCAGGGTGCCGCCCCTCTCCGAGCAGCGCGCCATCGCCCACGTCCTCGGCACTCTCGACGACAAGATCGAGCTCAACCGCCGCATGAACGAGACGCTCGAGGCGATGGCGCGCGCCATCTTCAAGTCGTGGTTCGTCGACTTTGACCCCGTGCGCGCCAAGGCCGAGGGCCGGCAGCCGGTGGGCATGGACGCGGAGACGGCGGCGCTGTTTCCGGACCGGCTCGAGGACCGGGCGGGAGAGCGAATACCTGCGGGCTGGACGGTGACGGGCCTCGACGGCATCGCTACCTTCACCAACGGCCTCCCTCTGCAGGACTACCCGCCCCAGGGTGGCAGTTCTCTACCCGTCATCAAGATTGCGCAGATGCGGAGGGGCGACACGGAGGGTGCGGAACGGGCCAACGCCAACCTCGAGGGCTGCTACGTCGTCGACGACGGCGACGTGCTCTTCTCGTGGTCGGGCAGCCTGGAGGTCACCATCTGGTGCGGGGGGAGAGGTGCCCTCAACCAGCACATCTTCAAGGTCACGTCAAAGACGTACCCGAAGTGGTTCTACTACCTGTGGACGAAGCATCATCTCGACAAGTTTCGCGCCATCGCTGCTGGCAAGGCGACGACGATGGGGCACATCCAGAGGCACCACCTCTCTGAAGCCAAGGTGCTCGTGCCGCCAGCCAAGCTGATGCGCGCGATGGACGCAGTGATGGCGCCGCTCCTTCGGTGTCGGGTCAACAACAGCCTCGAGGCCCGCACCCTTGGAGCCATCCGCGATGCGCTGCTGCCGAAGCTTGTTTCTGGACAACTCCGGGTTCCGGCTCCTGAGCGCATCGCGCCCGACGATGGGGGGTAGCGCTTGTCCATTAGCGATGACATCGCGGCTGCGAGCGAAGCCATCAACCGAAATGACCTGGCGCAGGCCGAGGCGCTCGTCCAGTCGGTAGAGGCACAATTGGCCGACCGTGAGGGTGAGCGCGCACATGACACCTGGGCCAACCTCGCAGCCATCATGATCGATCTGGGGGCGCGAGCCGGCCGCGAGGACCTGCTTGAGAAGGGAACCTCACTCACCGTCAGGGTGCTCAAGGATCTACCCGAAGCCGCCGTGTGGCCTGGGCTGTACTACAATGCCGCCAACGGCTATCTGGCGCTATGGGAGAGACGCAAGTCGGCCGCGCTGCACGGCGGCCTGCTCGATGATACCTACCTCCAGGCGAAGGCCTACTATCGCAAGGCACTGCAGGCCTCGTCCCACCGCCCCGGTGACCTTCCCCGTGACCTGCGCTGCCAGATCCTCGTCAACTACGCCAACTGCCTGCATGGCATGGGCCGCAGCGTTGAAGCCATCTCCCTCTACGATCAAGCGCTTGCGCTCGATCCCGGCATGCCGCAAGCCCTCGGCAACAAGGCCGTAACTCTCTACCACCTTGCCTTCCTCGCCGAGGGTCACACGCACCTGTTTCTGGCGGAAGCTCGTCGCCTGCTGCAGGAAGCACTACAGGGCCCCACCGATGCACACGCAGAAGCACGCTTTGAGCAGGTCCTCAGCAGGATAGACCGTGTTATTCAGGCGCACCCCCAGTTCCAGACGGAGCCTGTGGAGAGCGAACCTGCCAAATCGCCGTTCCACGAGTTCCTACGCAAGTACTGTGCGCGGAACCAGCTGTTCCTCACGCCGACCGCCCTTGTCGGCCGGCACGATGCGCTGGTGTTCGGCGACCCGATGTTTATCACCCACATGGCGGCCCCGCTAGACGATGATGCCAAGTTCGACCGCTACATCACCTTCCTGGATCAAATCAAAGAGGACTACGTACTAGCCAGGTACCTGCTGGTGCAGTCGCAGTATCGCTCTCCTACGGTGGATGCGATCGACGCCGCGGTAACGCTGTATTACCCGCTCGACTACTCCCTGCATGGCGCGTACATCAACATGCTCAAGACGTCTACGCGGCTGGCAACAGACGTTCTGGACAAGATAGCCAACTTTGTACGCGACTACTGCGGCCTCAGCTCGCCCTCCGAAAGCTCCGCCAACTTTCGCAATATCTGGTCTGAGAGGTCCTCACGGCATACACTGCGCCCCGAGCTCGCGGCCCAGCGCAACAGGTTCATATACGCCCTCTTCGACCTATCGCTCGATCTTGGCCAGGGTGGGCCCTACGGCTTCGCGTACGAGCGCAGGAACGCGCTTACTCACCGTTTCCTGGCCGTCCACGACCCGATCGCACAAGCGCCAGCTAACGCAGACATACCGCGAGTTACCCTTCCGCAGTTCCTGGACGAATGTTTGCTGACGATGCAGATTGCCCGAGCGGCGCTTATGTACCTCATCCTGTTCGTGGACTCGCAGGAGAGGAGATCGCACAGAGGCGACCATGCTCTTGCGATACAAGGCACGCCGGTGGATGACGCCCTCCGCTGGACCCCGGCGCAGAGTGACTGACGCCAGGAACACGAGGCCATGACCTCTGTCGCCCAATCCGTGGTGCAAGACACTGCTCTGACCCGGCTCAAAACCCTGGGCTACGCCACCCGCTCTGGCGCCGAGATCGCGCGGGGGTCTGCCCGCCCATGGCCTCCCACCGATGCTCGGGCCGTTGCCCCCGCCGCAGGCTGGGGTCCCGCGTACGCATGGGCTTGCACGCTATCTGTAGTTGTAGGGGCGGGGTCTCCCCGCCCCTACCGGTGTTCGCGCCCCGGCCGGCATCGGGCCCGGCGGTCGCCCATCCCAAGCACCAACGGGCGAAGCGCATCAACGTCCGGTGTAGCCCGGCCGGTGCGCCGCCCTGGCAGCGCAACTGCCATGAACACACCGCGCGCAACGCGCGCCAACCGGACCGCTTGTGGCGCTACGTCGCCCAGAACCCGGCCCGCTGGCGCTCGGACGGCGAGAGCCCGCTGCGCATGGGAATGAAGGCGGGCAAAGGAGCGTGATGATCGAGTCGGCGCTGGAAGAAACGACCCTCACCTGGCTCAAAACCCTAGGCTATGCCGTGCGCTCCGGCGCCGAGATCGCCCCGGGCGAGCCCGGCGCCGAGCGCACTGACTATGGCCAGGTCCTGCTCGAGCGCCGGCTGCGCAACGCCCTCGCCGCGCTGAACCCCGACGTTCCGGCAGCGGCGCTCGACGAGGCGCTGCGCATCGTGACGCAGCCCCAGCACCCTTCCCTGATCGCGAACAACCGCGCCTTCCACCGCATGCTGGTCGATGGCGTGGAGGTCGAGTGCCTGCGCCCCGACGGTTCCCTCGCCGGCGACCGCGTGCGCCTGGTCGATTTCGAGCACCCCGAGGCCAACGACTGGCTGGCGGTGAACCAGTTCACGGTGGTGGAGGGGCGCCGCAACCGGCGGCCCGATGTGGTGCTCTTCCTCAACGGCCTGCCGCTGGCCGTGGTCGAGCTCAAGAACCCCGCCGACGAGAAGGCCGATATCTGGGCGGCCTTCAACCAGCTCCAAACCTACAAGCAGGAGATCCCCTCGCTCTTCGTCTACAACGAGGCCCTCGTCATCTCCGATGGTGTCGGCGCGCGCATCGGCTCCCTCTCCGCCGACCGCGAGCGCTTCATGCCCTGGCGCACCATCGAGGGGCAGGACCTGGCGCCCCCCTCCATGCTGCAACTGGAGGTCCTGCTCAAGGGCGTCTTCGAGCCGCGGCGCTTTCTCGACCTCCTGCGCTACTACATCGTCTTCGAGGATGAGGGCGGCGGGACCCTGGTGAAAAAGATGGCGGGCTACCACCAGTACCACGCCGTGCAATATGCGATCGAGGCCACCGTCGAGGCCGCAGGCCCCCAGGGCGACCGCCGCTGCGGCGTGGTCTGGCACACGCAGGGTTCGGGCAAGAGCCTCACCATGGCCTTCTACGCCGGGCGCGCCATCCTCCACCCGGCGATGGAGAACCCCACCCTCGTCGTCATCACCGACCGCAACGACCTCGACGACCAGCTCTTCGGCACCTTCTCCCGCTGCCAGGACCTGCTGCGCCAGCCGCCGGTGCAGGCCGAGAGCCGCGAGCACCTGCGCCAACTGCTGCAGGTGGCCTCAGGCGGCGTGGTCTTCACAACCATCCAAAAGTTCTTCCCCGAGGCGAAAGGCGATCGTTACCCGCTGCTGTCCGACCGGCGCAACATCATCGTCATCGCCGATGAGGCGCACCGCAGCCAGTACGATTTCATCGATGGCTTTGCCCGCCACATGCGCGATGCCCTGCCCAACGCCTCCTTCATCGGCTTTACCGGCACCCCCATCGAGCTGGCCGACAAGAACACCCGCGCCGTCTTTGGCGACTATATCTCGATCTACGACATCCAGCGTGCCGTCGAAGACGGCGCCACGGTGCCTATCTACTACGAGAGCCGGCTGGCCAACATCGAGCTGGACGAGCGTGAAAAGCCCCACCTCGACGCCGACTTTGAGGAAGTGACCGAAGGCGAAGAGGTCGAGCGCAAGGAGAAGCTCAAGACCAAATGGGCAGCACTCGAAGCGCTCGTCGGCGCCGAGAAGCGCATCGGCCTCATCGCGAGCGACCTGGTGCAGCACTGGGAGCGCCGGCTCGAGGCGATGGAGGGCAAGGCACTGGTCGTCTGCATGAGCCGCCGCATCTGCGTGGACCTCTACAACGCCCTCGTCAAGCTGCGCCCCCAGTGGCACAGTGACCGCGACGACAAAGGCGCCATCAAAGTCGTCATGACCGGCTCCGCCTCCGACCCCGTCGCTTGGCAGCCCCACATCCGCAACAAGGCCCGGCGCGACGCCATCGCCAAGCGCTTCAAGGACCCCAACGACCCCCTCAAGATCGTCATCGTGCGCGACATGTGGCTGACCGGCTTTGACGTGCCCTGCCTGCACACCATGTACCTCGACAAGCCCATGCAGGGCCACGGCCTGATGCAGGCCATCGCCCGCGTCAACCGCGTGTTCAAAGACAAGCCCGGCGGCCTGGTGGTCGACTATCTCGGCCTTGCCGACAACCTGCGCCGGGCGTTGGAGGCCTACACCGAGTCCGGCGGCAAGGGCCAGACGGCCATCGACCAGGCAGAGGCCGTGGCCGTGATGCTGGAAAAGTACGAGGTCTGCTGCGGCCTCTTCCACGGCTTCGACTGGTCCATGTGGGCCACCGGCACCCCCGAGCAGCGCCTGGCCCTGCTGCCGGCGGCCCAGGAGCACATCCTGGCCCAAGAGGAGGGCAAACCCAGGCTGCTCGATGCGGCGAGCAAGCTATCGCAGGCGTTCGCGCTGGCCGTGCCGCACCCGCAAGCCCTGGCCATCCGCGACGATGTGGCCTTCTTCCAGGCGGTGCGCTCGGCGCTGGCCAAGTCGTCGGCCCAGCCGGCCAGGCCCGAGGATGAGCTCGACCACGCCGTCCGCCAGCTCGTCAGCAAAGCCGTGGCGCCGGGCGGGGTGATCGACCTCTTCGAGGCCGCCGGGCTGAAAAAGCCCGACATCTCCATCCTCTCCGACGAATTTCTGGCCGAAGTGCGCGGGCTGCCGCACAAGAACCTGGCCGTCGAGCTGCTGCAGAAGCTGCTGCGCGACGAGATCCAACGGTCGGCGCGCAAGAACCTGGTCCAGTCGCGCTCCTTCACCGAGATGCTCGAGCGCAGCATCCGCGCATACCAGAACCGCGCCGTCGAGACGGCCACGATCATCGAGGAGCTGATCGAGCTGGCAAAGGAGATGCGCGCGGCAGAGCAGCGCGGCGAGGAACTGGGCCTCACCGAGGAGGAGCTGGCCTTCTACGACGCCTTGGGCGTCAACGACAGCGCCGTGCAGGTGCTCGGCGACGAAACGCTGAAGGCCATTGCCCGCGAGCTGGTCGAAGGCGTGCGCCGCAACGTCACCATCGATTGGACGGTCAAGGAGAGCGTGCGCGCCCGCATCCGCGCCATGATCAAGCGCATCCTGCGCCGCTACGGCTATCCGCCCGACAAACAGGAGCAGGCCACGCAGACGGTGCTCAGCCAGGCGGAGCTGTTGTGCGGGGAGTGGGCGGCGTAGCACTCTCGCGGTGCCCCGCTCCCGGGTAGCAGGGCTGAGCGACGCGCAGCCACTATCCGCCGTCTGGCCGCCCTCATACGCACGGCCACGGTCCAGCGCCCAGAGCGTGTTCGCCTCTACACGAGGTGGCTGCGCCTGAGCTCAATCTCAACCACGCTCTGAGAAACACAGAACTCCCTGGCCAGTTTGTCAGCGATGACGCCCTTGGCCTTCTCCCAGTAACCCTCGCCGGAAAGGCCGCGCTGCTCCACCAACGCCTTCGCCGCTGAGAATCTGGGCTCCAGGTGATGGCCCGGCACCAGGATGCGTCCCGCCAACATGTCCGCTTGGGCCTCAAGCTGGTAGTAATCAACCTCGCTGATCTGTGAACGAAAAGCCCGGTACTCCTCGATCGTGTGCACGGGGTACCGGGCGAAGACCTCCGCGTGGACCAGAAGGTGCGCCAGCTCATGGGCCAGCGAGAACCGGTATCTAGGGTACTGACGCTCCATCAGGTCCTGATCGACCGTTATGCTGCGCAGGTCGTTGGAGATGAACGCCGTGATCTCACAATCCCTGTCCAGTCCGGGGATCGGGATGATGTCAAGCCGCAAGTCGAACTCTATGATCTCCTCGATTGGGACTGGAACCTTCTGCCAAGCGTGATGGTCCCGCAAGAACTCATTAGCTCTCTTGCCTAGGTAGGCATAACTGAGGGTGGGAATGTCTAGGCTCAGTACCAACCCTAGTCTCCTGTTAGCAGCTCGATCAGCTTGTCAAGCTGATCGCCGTCCACCGGCTGCCGCCTCAGAGTCCTGAAGACCAGAGGCAACCGCCCCACGAGGCTGGCCTCGGCGCGCAGGTCGGGCGGGATGCGACCGGCGCTGATTGCGGCCAGATCGAGGAATCTCTGCCACTCGGCACTATGGCGCTCAAGCCCCAGAGCAACCGCATATCGCTCCAGCACCTCTGGCGATTGTGGGGCATCGAGCAAGTCGCGCTCGAGCTTACTGACGTTTCCTGGATCGAAGCCGTTCTCCATGCAGAACTGCCGCAATGTCTTCTGCCGCCTGATCCTGAGCTCCCTGAAGAACGCTCCGAAGGTCGGGGCTTCAGACATGGGATGCCTCCTCCTCAATTGCCCTGGTCTGGTCTACTGTTACTCCACCTCCGTTGTATAGATTATACAACATGTTGGCCCAAAGCGCAATAGGGTGACGTTGGGTCATCCCGTCCATCCTGTGCATCCCTGTTCGGCCTCCTCCTCGCCCTCCGCATACGACTCGCCGCAGGGGCGCGCGGCAGCAGAGTTCTTTCTACGCTCGAGTCTGAACAGGTGCCATAACGCCGGCTTCGACAAAGCCCTATGAGAATGGCCTCAGGGCCTTTTCAAAGTCCCGTTATTGTCACCCTGAGCAGCTTCTGCGGGCCTCACAACGCGGCGAGTGCTGGCCTGCGAAGGGTCCGAACCACACATAACGCCAACGTTGAAAAGGCCCTGGAAATGCCTTCTACCCCCCTTGACTCCCGGCTCAACCTGTCGTATAATACCCAAGAACATTTGTTCTACTCCACCACCAGGAGTCGCCCATGACCGGCCCCAAACGCGTCACCGAAAAACAGCTCGCCGCCAACCGCGCCAA
>Ga0315298_1010735_pt1 | contig 10956 bp, 8 predicted proteins | sample WHS_1_MG_FD_203077 | JGI IMG/M metagenome (GOLD analysis project Ga0315298, IMG submission 203077) | Extremophilic microbial mat communities from Washburn Hot Springs, YNP, Wyoming, USA - WHS_1_MG | ecosystem: Environmental > Aquatic > Thermal springs > Hot (42-90C) | place: USA: Wyoming...
CACTTTTTTATCTCTTCGGCACCCACTTCACCGCATCAAAGCCGAGTTGCCGGGAGAGGTAGGGCTCAAAAGTGACGTCCGCCAGAGAGACGTAGTCGTCCCGCGTGCCCCGGAAGCGGTAGGTGCCCAGCGAGACCCACTGGTTGCCGTACGCCGACTGGTTCACCACCCGCAGGGTGAAGCCGTCGGCGTGGGAAATCCAGTAACGGGCTTTGGTCGTGGTGGCGTTGCGGCTGGGGATGTAGACGAAGACCTCGTACCACCCGGCCCTCAGGCGCGGATACCAGCGGGCCCAGTTGTAGTTGGTCCGGATGCGGTCGTTGTTGTAGGTCCAGAGCATCCGCCCGTTGTATCCAACGTAGGCAACTCTCCACCCAGTGGCGCTCCCCCCGGTGACAAATCCCGCATCCGTGTCGTCCACGATGACCGTGCCCGGCGCGGGAGCGGGCGGGGTCGGTGGGGTGCTGCCGTCAATCCTCTGCCAGGAAAGTTTGGCGACAGCGTGCCCGGCCCGCTCGTAGTACTCCATTTTGACCGGGATGTTCCCTCCGGGCAGATAGATGTCCCCGACGTACGTCGTTTCGGCCTGCTCCCGCCAGGCATCCAGAAGCAGATGGTCGTTCACCCAGAGGCGGCCGCCGTCGTCCACCGTCATCGTGAAGCGGTACATCCCGGCAGGAAGGCTCAGGTTGCGGGTCCAGCGGACGGAGAATTCGTCGGCGTTGATGCCGGGTGCGGGGGCGCCCAGGCCCCAGTTAAAGTTGATGCTGGCATCATCCCGGACCAGGGCAGGACTCCCGGACAGGGTGGCATTGTTGTAGTATTCGCCGCGCCAGTTGGTGATGGTTGGTGGGGCGACGTCCCAGGAGAATCGGATGAGGGCCCCGCCCGTCCGTTCGTAGAATTCCACGATGACCAGGTGGTGCCCCGCGCTGAGGGCCCGGTCCACGCTGACGGTTTGGGGTGGATGGTCGTACCACTCGTTGATGATGAGCGCGCCGTCCAGCCAGACCCGCACGCCGTCGTCGCTGGTGGCGGTGAAGCGGTAGGTGGTGGGGGATGGCACTTCTATATAGCGGGTCCAGCGGGCAGAGAAATAGTCGGCGTTGATTTCCGGCGCGGGGGAGCCGGTGCCCCAGTCGTAATCCAGGTTGGCCTCCGCGCGCCAGAGGACCGGGCTCCCCGCCAGGTCGGCGTTGTTCCAGTACGCGGCCTGCCAGACGGGGTCAGTGTGCTGGGGACCGGGCCCCTGGGCTGCCGCCCCGCCTGTCAGCAGAAGAACGGTCAGAAGACTGATCAGGAAGCGCACCTCCTTTTTCATCTCTCCCTCCTTTCTTTCAGAGATGCCCGATGTGAAAGCGTCGGGCTGGTTTTGCCAGGCCCCTTCGGGGCTCTGGGGGCAGCCCAACGGTTTGTCTGCTTCTGTCTTATAGACGCTGCAAAGGGGGGTTCTTGTTTCATTGTATCCCCAAACGGGCTCTGAATGGGTTTCACAGGGATAACAATTGTGTGACAGTGCGAGAGGTGAATCGCTTGCTCAAACGGGAGAAGATGGTATACTAACGGCGGCAATCTTCCGGCGAGTTTTTCGGGAGGACCTGGAACTTCGTGAACGACACTCGCTCTGCTCCACCTAATCTCCCTCCCGGTACGGTCACCTGGGCGGAAGTGGACCTGGCGGCGATTGCCGCCAATATTCGGTCGTTCTGCCGGTTCGTTGGCCCGCGCGTTCAGGTCATCGCGGTGGTCAAGGCCAATGCCTACGGCCACGGCGCCGTTCCCGTCGCCCGGGCGGCCCTGGAGGCCGGCGCGATCCGACTGGCCGTCCACCGGCTTCTGGAGGGCGTGGAACTCCGCCAGGCGGGCATCTCCGCCCCTATTCTGGTGATGGGCTACATCCCCCCCGACGGCGCCGACGAGGTCGTCCGCTGGGGACTGACGCCGACGGTCACCACGCTGGAGTTCGCCCAGGCCCTCTCTGCCCGCGCCGTCGCCGCGGGGGTGACCGCCCCTGTCCACATCAAAGTGGATACCGGCATGGGCCGGTTCGGCCTGCTGCCGGAGGAAGTGGTCCCCTTCGCCCGGTCGCTCTCTGCCCTGCCGGGCCTCTCCCTGGAGGGGGTTTTCACCCACTTCTGCACCGCGGACTCCGCCGACCCGTCGTATCTGCGCCTGCAGTTCCGGCGGTTCGTGGACGTGCTGGAGGGGCTGAACGGGGTGGGCATCTCCGTCCCGCTGCGGCATGCCTGCAACAGCGCGGCGACGATGCGGCTGCCGGAGGCCCACCTGGACGCGGTCCGGCCGGGCATCGCCATTTACGGCCTGGACCCCTCGTCGGAGTGGCCGCCGGTCTTCCCGCTCCGCCCGGCGATGACACTGAAGAGTCGGGTGGTGCGGGTGCGGACGGTCCCCGCCGGATGGGGCATCGGCTACGGCCGGACGTTTATCCCGGACCGGCCGATGCGGGTGGCGCTCTTGCCTGTGGGCTACGGCGACGGCTACCACCGCATCCTCTCCAACCGGGGCGCCGTCCTGCTCCACGGGAAGCGCGCGCCGGTCCTGGGGCGGGTCAGTATGGACCAGATTGTGGTGGACGTCAGCCATATCCCGGGGGTGCAGGAGGGGGATGTGGCGGTGATTTTCGGTCGCCAGGGGGAGGCCGAACTGCGGGCCGAAGAGGTGGCGGCCTGGGCGGAGACGATTAACTACGAGGTGACCACGTCTATTCTGCCCCGCGTGGTCCGGGTTTATGTTTAGCCACGAATTGCACGAATTTTCACGAATTTTACAACGTGTAAGGGGAGGAAAGAATGCCTCGCGTTCGCAACTTCGTCTCGGAACGGATCGCTTCTGTGCCCCCTTCGGGGATTCGCCGCTTCTTTGACATCGCGGCGACGATGGAGGATGTCATCAGTCTGGGCATTGGGGAGCCGGACTTCACCACGCCGGAGCCGATTCTGCGGGCCGGGATTGAGGCCCTGGAGCGGGGGGAGACCCACTACACGTCCAACTCCGGGCTGATGGAACTGCGGCGGGCCATCGCGGAGCACCTGGACCGCCTCTACGGGCAGACGTACAATCCGGCCAGTGAGATTCTCATCACGGTGGGGGTCTCGGAGGCGCTGTATCTGGCCTGCGCGGCGACGCTGGACCCCGGGGATGAAGTCATTATCCCGGAGCCGTGCTTCGTTTCCTACGCGCCGGAGGTCATCTTTGCCGGCGGGGTGCCGGTGATGGTGCCGACATCGGCGGAGAACGAGTGGCAGGTGACGGCCGAGGCGATTGAGGCGGCGGTCACCGAGCGGACGAAGGCGCTGCTCCTGGGCTACCCCAGCAATCCCACCGGCGCGGTGATGAGCCGGGAGCGGCTGAACGAAATCGCCGCCGTCGTCAAACGGCACAATCTGCTGGTCATCTCCGACGAGTTGTACGACCGGCTGGTCTACGATACTCGCCACGTCTGCTTTCCCAGTCTGCCGGGGATGTACAGCCGGACGATTCTGCTGATGGGCTTCTCCAAGGCGTACGCGATGACGGGCTGGCGGATTGGGTGGGCCGCCGGCCCGGCGGAGATTATGGAGATGATGCGCCGGGTCCACCAGTACACGATTATGTGCGCGCCCACCGTCGCCCAGTACGCCGCGCTGGCCGCCCTGAAGGAGGGGGAGCCCTTCGTGGAGGAGATGCGGCGGGAGTACGACCGCCGACGGCGGCTGATTGTGAGCGGCCTGAACGAGATCGGGCTGACCTGTGTGGAGCCCAAAGGGGCCTTCTACGCGTTCCCGTCCATCGCGGTCACGGGGATGGATGAGAACACGTTCGCCGAGAAGTTGCTCCAGGAGGAGCACGTGGCGGTGATCCCCGGCAGCGCTTTCGGCCCCAGCGGGAAAGGGTACGTCCGCTGCTCCTATGCGACGGCGTACGAGAAGATTGAGGAGGCGCTGGAGCGGATGCGGCGGTTTGTGCGGAGGCACGGGTAGGCGCACGTCGCAGGGAGCAGGGAGCAGGGAGCAGGGAGCAGGGGAGCAGAGGCGCGGAGGATGATTGCCGCGGAGAGGCCGGAGTTTCGGGAGCGGTTTCAGCAGTTGCCCTGGCCCCAGCAGTTGGGAAATCTGGCGTCCACGCTGGCGCGTATCTCCGGGCGATGTCTGCGGCCAGAGCATGATGCGCTGGTGCGGGATTTGCTCCGGGAGGCGGCCGTGCTGATAGAGTGGAGCGCTCCCCACGTCCCACCGGAGTTTCATCTGGAATTGGCTGGCCTGCAGCGGGAGATGCTGGCCTGGAGGGCAGTCTGGCCGGTGGAGGGGGCCCGGCATCTGCTCTCCCTGCGGGCCCGTCAGGCGTCGGATTTGCTGCTCTGGCGGGCGGGGCTGATCCCGCCAAAGGAGGAGGAAGAAACGTGGAATACGAAGCGGTAATCGGCCTGGAAGTCCATGCGCAGGTTCATACCCGTTCCAAGATGTTCTGCGCGTGTCCAGTGATGGAGGACACGGGGGACCTGCCGCCCAACACGTACGTCTGCCCGGTCTGCACGGCGATGCCGGGGACGCTCCCTGTCATCAACCGCCGCGCGGTGGAACTGACGCTGATGACCGCACTGGCCCTCAACTGTGAGGTTCCCCCCGTCTCCTTCTTCGCCCGCAAGTCCTACTTCTACCCGGACCTGCCCAAGGGCTACCAGATTTCCCAGCACGGGCTCCCTCTGGGGGTCAATGGGTACCTGGACATCCAGACGGAAGCCGGGCCCCGGCGCGTCCGGATCAACAATGTCCACCTGGAGGAGGATACGGGGAAACTCTACCACGTGGGCAACGTCACGCTGGTGGACTTCAACCGGGCCGGGGTGCCGCTGATAGAGATTGTCACGGAGCCGGACATGCGCTCCGCCGAGGAGGTGCGGGAGTACGCGGAGCGGCTGCGGGAGATTCTGGTCTACCTGGGCGTCAACTCCGGGGATATGGAAAAAGGGGTGATGCGGTTTGAGGCCAGCGTCAGCGTCCGCCCGAAGGGGACGGATGTGCTGAACCCGCGCCACGAGATCAAGAACCTGAACTCCTTCCGCGCACTGTATCGGGCGGTGGCCTACGAGGTCGCGCATCAGATAGAGGTGCTGGAGAGCGGCGGGCGAGTGTTCCAGCAGACGATGGGCTGGGACGAGGGACGGGGGGTGACCTACGTCCAGCGGAGCAAGGAGTACGCGGAGGACTACCGGTACTTCCCGGAGCCGGACCTGCCGCCGCTGGAGATCGGTCGGGAATGGCTGGAGGAACTGCGGCGGCAGTTGCCGGAACTTCCCGCAGCACGGCGGGCCCGGTTTGTCCATGAGTACGGCCTGGGCGCGTACGAGGCCGACCTTATGGTCGCCGACCGGGCGGTCGCCGATTACTACGAGGCGGCGGTCCGGATGGGGACCGTCAGCCCGAAAACGATTGCCAACTGGGTCACGGTGGACCTGTTCCGGGTGATGAAGGAGTCCGGTAAGGGGATCACGGAACTCCCGGTGAGTCCGCAGGCGCTGGTGGAACTGATCGGGCTGGTGGAGGCGGGGACCGTCAACCTGAACACGGGGCGGGAAGTGCTGGACGAGATGGCCGCGACGGGGAAGTCGGCCCGCCAGATTGTGGAGGAGAAGGGGCTGGCCCAGATTTCGGACGAGGCGGCGCTGCGGGCGGTGGTGGAGCGGGTGCTGGATGAGAACCCGACACAGGTGGCCCAGTACCTGGCGGGGAAGGAGCAGGTAGCGGGCTGGCTGATGGGGCAGGTGATGCGCGCCACCGGCGGCAAAGCCAACCCGCAGATGGTGCGCGGCCTGCTGGTGGATGCGCTGGAGAAGCGGCGGTAGCGCGTTCCAGAAGTTGTGGTACAATTGATGGCAGATCCGTTTCGTGGGAGGGGCCTTATGCAGGCTGGGCGAGTTCTCACGATCTCACAGGGTGAGGCGATGGTGGAGGAGTTGCTCCGTCTGGTGGAGGAGCGGGCCGAGTGGCGGCTGCGGTTCCGTCGCGCTTTGCTGGGGGAGGTGGCGGTCTCATTCCAGGAGGTGTTAGAGACGCTGCAGCAGGTGGCCCGGATGCAGCAGCAGGGGGAGGAACGGACCTCTCGCCTGGAGGCCGCACTTTCTGTGCTGGCAGAGGCCCAGCAGCGTACAGCGGAGGCTGTCTTGGCCCTGGCCGAGGCGCAGCGGCGGTCGGAGGAGCGCACCTCCCGGATGGAGGCCGCCATTGCCGAACTGGCGGAGGCGCAGCGACGCACGGAGGAGCGGCTGGAAGCCCTGGCGGAGGCGCAGCGGCGCACGGAGGAGCGGGTGGGGCGCCTGGAGGCTGCCGTGGAAGCCCTGGCGGAGGCGCAGCGACGCACGGAGGAGCGGCTGGAGGCCCTGGCGGAGGCGCAGCGGCGCACGGAGGAGCGGGTGGGGCGCCTGGAGGCTGCCGTGGAAGCCCTGGCGGAGGCGCAGCGGCGCACGGAGGAGCGGCTGGAGGCCCTGGCGGAGGCGCAGCGGCGCACGGAGGAGCGAGTGGGGCGCCTGGAGGCTGCCGTGGAAGCCCTGGCGGAGGCGCAGCGGCGCACGGAGGAGCGGGTGGAAGCCCTGGCGGAGGCGCAGCGGCGTACGGAGGAGCGGGTGGGGCGCCTGGAGGCTGCCGTGGAAGCCCTGGCGGAGGCGCAGCGGCGTACGGAGGAGCGGGTGGAGGCCCTGGCGGAGGCCCAGCGGCACATTGAGGAGCGGCTGGCGCGGCTGGAGGCCACGGTCCAAGAACTGGTGGAGGTCCAACGTCGGCATGAGGAGCGGCTGGCGCGGCTGGAGGCTATTGTGGAGGCCCTGGTGGAAGCCCAGCGCCGCACCGAGGAGCGGCTGACCCGCCTGGAGGATGCGGTCCAGGAACTGGTGAAAGTTGTACAGAAGCACGAGGAGCGCCTGGAGACCATTGAGCAGATTCTCGCTAAGGCCCTCATCCGGATGGACCGGTTGGAATCGCAGGTAGGCCAACTCGCCAATCGCCTGGGATTGGACCTGGAGGTAGACGCCGAGGAGGTCTTGCGGAGTCTCCTGGAGGACCGGAGAATCCGGATGCTCCAGGAACCTTTTGCCTTAGAAGTGGATGGGGAGATGGACGTGGTCGTTCCAGTGGAACTGCCCACCGGAGAGCGGCCGTGGATCATCGTGGAGGTGAAGGGACGTCTCCGCCGGAAGGAACTGGGGGAGTTCCTGCAGCGCCTGCAGCGTCCTTCAATCCAGGAGGAACTCCAGAGAGCCGGGGTGCAGAAGCCCTACCTGCCTTATGCCTTCGGACTGCGGGTATATGCCGATGTGGACCGGATGGCTGAAGAGGCGGGCGTTGGGGTGCTGAGTTTTCGCGGGGAGCGGGTAGCACCCCGGTTGTGGGAGTAAGCGGTAGGATAACCGTCTGAGGAAAAGCAGGCGAAATCTCACTTCTCACAGGGCAGTTTTCGGGTACAATGGCGCGTTGTGCCGGAAAGATGCTCCAACCGTCAGAGATTCCCAATCTAACTTCGTAAGGAGGTACAGTCCATGGCGAAAGGCAAAGAGCCCATTCTGGAAAGCGTCATGCATCACGCGATCGGTCTGAGCGGGATCGCAAAGGAGTTCAACCCCTTCCTGATCGCCCAGCGGCAGTTGGATGAGGCGGCAGAGATTATGGGGTTGGACCCGGCCGTCCACGAGTTGCTCCGCTGGCCGATGCGGGAACTCCACGTGACGATGCCCGTGCGGATGGACGACGGGACCGTGAAAATCTTCCACGGGTTCCGCGTCCAGTACAACGATGCCCGTGGCCCGACGAAGGGCGGCATCCGGTATCATCCGGAGGAGACGATTGACACGGTGCGGGCGCTGGCGGCGTGGATGACCTGGAAGACGGCGGTGATGGACCTGCCGTTGGGTGGCGGCAAGGGCGGCATCGTCTGCAACCCCAGAGAGATGAGCGAACGGGAACTGGAGCGCCTTTCCCGGGGGTACATCCGGGCCATCGCGTATGCTATCGGTCCGGAGATTGATGTCCCGGCCCCGGACGTTTATACGAATGCCCAGATTATGGCCTGGATGCTGGACGAATATGAGAAAATCGTCGGCCATAGCGCTCCAGGGGTCATCACGGGTAAACCTCTCTCTCTGGGCGGTTCTGCCGGACGGAGTGGCGCGACCGGGCTCGGGGTCATCTTCACGATTCGCGAGGCACTCAAAGTCCTGGGGATGGATCCCCGCTCCACGACGGCGTCCGTGCAGGGCTTCGGCAATGTGGGGCAGCATGTCGCAGTCTACTATCAGGACGTCCTCGGTGGGCGGGTGGTTGCGGTCTCGTGCTGGGACCACAAGGACCGTAAGGCGTACACCTACACCAGGAAGGACGGCGTGGACCCGCGCTTCCTGCAGAGCATCACCGACACCTTCGGGACCATTGACCGGGAGGCGGCGGAGAGGGCCGGGTATGAGGTCCTTGATGGAGATGCCTGGCTGAAAATGGATGTGGACGTCCTGATCCCCGCGGCCGTGGAAAATGTCATCACGGCTGAGACGGTCGGCCGAATTTCGGATAAGGTCCGCATCCTGGCCGAAGCGGCCAACGGCCCCACGGCCCCTGAGGCCGACAAAGTCCTGCAGGAGAGGGGAATTTACGTGATTCCTGACTTCCTGTGCAACGCCGGAGGAGTGACCGTGTCCTACTTTGAGCAGGTACAGAACGCCTACAACTACTACTGGGATGTGGACACGGTGAACGAGCGGCTGGATAAGAAGATGACCGCCGCCTTCCATGCGGTGCACCAGACGGCGCAGCAATACAAGGTGAACAACCGGATGGGGGCGTACATCGTGGCGGTGAGCCGGGTGGCGGAGGCCTGCCGGCTGCGCGGGTGGGTGTAGGTTTTTGACCTCACCCCACCCCCGCCGCAGGCGGCGGGGGTGGGGTGAGGGAATCGCCGCAAGCCCGACGGGTTTTCCCGTCGGGCTTGTTGTTTATGGGGGGTCAGCGGCCCAGGGGGATGTAGTCCTGCAGGATGGAGTTGCCGATGAACTCCCGCAGGATGGAGTTGTCGGGCACCATGTCGGGGGGGCAGGGGATGAACCACTCCAGGAAGGCCAGCAGCCGCTTCGCCTCTACCCGGCGGGGGCTGGGCGGCTCCACCTGCCGCAGCAGCGGCTCCACCAGTGGCTTCAGCACCGCCAGTTCGTAGACCAGCGCCGAGTTGAACATCACGTCGGCGTTCTCCTGGTAGGGGAAGATGTGCCGTTTCTCCCCCCGCCGTACGCTCTCCCACCGGTCCAGCGTCTCCTCGGCGGTGTATCCCCGGTACATGGCATCCCGCACGATGCGCCGGATGAGGCGCGTGTCCGTGGTCGGCACCCGGTTGTGCCGGTCCAGGTTCAGTTGGGTGAGCGCCGAGACGTACACCCGGAAAATCCGCTCCGGCGGTACCATAGGCACCAGGTTGGGGTTCAGGCCGTGAATCCCCTCTACGATGATGACGTGGTCGGGCGTCAACTGCACCGTGGGCCCCTGCTGACGGGTCCCGCTCTGGAAGTCAAAGCGGGGCAGGGTGACTTCCCGCCCGTCCATTAACGCCAGCAGTTGCTGGTTGAAGAGGGCCAGGTCCAGCGCTTCCAGTGCCTCAAAGTCGTACTGTCCCTGCTCGTCTCGCGGGGTATGCTGGCGGTCCACGAAGTAATCGTCCAGCCCGATGGGGAAGGGCCGGACGCCGTGGGCCAGCAACTGGATGGAGAGCCGCCTGGAGAAGGTGGTCTTGCCGGACGCGGAGGGGCCGGCAATCAGCACCAGCCGGATGCGGTCGTGCTGTTCGGCGATGGTGTGGGCAATCTGGGCGATGCGCTCTTCGTGCAGTGCCTCGGAGACCAGGATAATCTCCCGGATGCGCCCGTTCTCAATGGCCGCGTTCAGGTCCCCCACATCTTCCACGCCCAGCAGCCGCAGCCATTCCCCGTATTCCTGGAAGACGGCGTTCAGCCGGGGGGAATCCGTGTACGGGAGCAGTTGGGTGGGCCAGTGCCGCCGGGGGTACTGGAGGATGAACCCCGGCGGCGAGGGGCGGAGGGCAAAATACTGGAGGTACCCGGTGGAGGGCACCATGTAGCCGTGAAAGTAGTCCTGGTAATCCCGCAGGCAGTAGAGGATGAGGTAATCTTTCCGACGGCGGGAGAAAAGGCGGACTTTGTCCTGCTGGCCCCGTGCCTGGAAGAGGGCGAGGGCTTCTTCAATGGGCACCCGTTTCTTGCAGATGGGCACGTCTTCTTCCACGATGCGCCGCATGTGGGCCTCAATCGTCCCCAATTCCTCCGCGGAGAAGGGTTCCCGGTTGAGCACCCGGCAGTAGAAGCCGCCGGAAGGGACGGAGTAGTCTATGACGACCTGGGCTTCCGGGAAGAGTTCGGAGACGGCAGTGACCAGCAGGAAGGAGAGGGAGCGGCGATAGATACGCACCCCGTCCGAATCGGAGAGGAAGATGGGGGTGACCTGGGCGTCCCGCTTCAGCGGGTAGGTCAACTCCCGCAGTTCCCCGTCCACCAGCGCGGCGATGATGGGGACGGGGTGGTCGGGGTAGGCGGCGCGCATGTAGGCCTCTACGGGCGTCCCCACCGGCGCTTCCCATGTCCGCCCGTCAGGAAAGGTCGCCTGAGCGGTCTCACGAGGGGTGGATAATCGTACCAATTCGCTGCTCATCTTGTTGTTCCTGATTGATTGAATTGTAGCACAGGATTTATCCTGTCCAATGCAGGATGAATCCTGCGCTACAGTTGTAGCACAGGATTTATCCTGTCCGATGCAGGATGAATCCTGCGCTACACTTGATTTATCGCTCTAAGGCAAAATCAACACCAGATACGCTCAAGCGGCTTTTGGCCCCCCTCACCCCCTTTATCCCCCTCTCCCCTACCGCTTCGCGGCAGGGGAGGGGGATAAAAAGGGGATTTTGCGGTGGGCGGCG
>Ga0315298_1010736_pt1 | contig 10955 bp, 5 predicted proteins | sample WHS_1_MG_FD_203077 | JGI IMG/M metagenome (GOLD analysis project Ga0315298, IMG submission 203077) | Extremophilic microbial mat communities from Washburn Hot Springs, YNP, Wyoming, USA - WHS_1_MG | ecosystem: Environmental > Aquatic > Thermal springs > Hot (42-90C) | place: USA: Wyoming...
GTGCCTTCGGGCCTGTCTCTCAGGCCTCCCATCCGGCTCTCTGGCTGGCTGGATCCGCCGTGTGGCTGGCGGCCTACCTGCCCGTGAACCTGTGGATCACCGGCACTTTGGTCTCGGCGAGCAAGCTGGCGCCGGTGTCATCCTCCCACGCGCGGCCGCCGATTGGCACTGTAGTTGAAGCATATGGTCATGTGGTGAGGAGCGGCGCATCCCCCCATGACAGCAGGGCCTTCGCTACTGCTCAGGATGATACCTATCATGGTGTGTGTGACGAAGAACCGTGGGACAACCGTAGCTCCCGGTGGCTACTTCGATTCGCCACGCTGCCTTTCCTAGCAGTCTTCACTCTTGGATTGTTCGTGTTCCAGTTCAAGCCAGGAGCCGCCAACGGGGTATGGACCATCCTTTCCACGATAGAACCATTCCCGACAGCGGTGGGGGCTCTCGGCCTCCTCCTGGTTTTCCTGGCCAAACTGCTGGCCGCCAGCACAGCACTACCGGACGGGCATTCGAGACGAGTCCTATCCGCCCGGCTTTCTGAAGCGGTCGCAATTCCCGCGGCTCTTCTATTGCTGGGCCTGCTGCAGTCTTCGGTATACGTGACCCCTATCGGGAACGCTTTCCTCCGCTACTGGGCCATCGCTGACGCTGCCAGCGCCGGAGTCAGCTATCCGGTAACCCTGACAGAAAGCGCTCCCATAGCAGCCGGAAGCCCGCCCTACGTGTACGATCTGCCCTTATTCCCTTTGATGCTGCGGCTTTCCTTAACCATTCTCGGCCACACGTCGACCGCGGCCCACCTGCCCGCCGCCTTCTTCAGCCTGCTGTTTCCTCTCTCCCTCTACCTGCTCATCCGAAGAGCCACGGGCTCTGGTCCCACAGCGGTGATCTTCGCGGTCCTGGCTTCCCTGTTTCCCTACCTGCGTTTCTGGGTGCTGAACCTTCCGGATCCAGACGCCCTGCTGCTGACCAGTGCCTGCCTGACAGGCTACTTCTACCTTCGAGCACTGGACGAGCCAGATCGATCGCTCGACTGGATTCTGGCAGGGCTATTCGCCGGGGTACTCGCCCTAGCCCGGCCGGAGGGCATCCTCTACAGCGGGTTCTTCACCCTCGGCCTGCTGGCATCGGGGCCCCGGAAGAGACAGTTTCTCCTGTTCGCGCTCTGTTTGGGGCTCTTTGTGGCTCCCATGGTGTATACCTGGATGGCCAATTTCGGGTTCCTCTGGCCGCAGAACTACAACCGAACTCTGCGGCTGGACTATCCATTCCGAACCTACGACGTCCTGCAGGGGTCTGGAGCGCTGGCTCGTTACGCCAACGGACTCGGGCTAACGGAGGCGCCTGCCCTGGGGCTCTTGGTCCTGTTCGTCGCATCGACGCTGCTTGGATCCCTGCTGGCGCTCTTTAGGGATCGACGGTTGCTGGCATTGGCGATACCAGGGATCGGAAACAGCGTGGTCATCTTCTTCACCAATCCCTTCATATCCAACGCCTACCACTTCTCGGACTTCTTCAGGCACGCATCCTTCGGAATCCCGTTCCTGGTGGTGATGTCGGCCTACGGGCTCCTTCATGTCTACCGCTATCTCGTGGCACAGCCGCGACTACGGTTGGTTGCCCACGTTTGCGTCTTCCTCTTGCTGTTAGCGATAGTCCGCGAAGGTGACATCCTGGCGAACCCGACGGCGACCCACCGGCCCGCCAGCAGTTGGCCTCCACCCACTCAAGCGCTGGTCACCTATGTGCACCTCTCCATGGAGGACATCCTTCGGCATCCGCTCCCGCTGCCGCCCATGAGCTACTATCGGAAGGACGAGGTGACGGTAGCCTACCCCACACTGATCAGGTGGCCCGACGATGGCATGGACTTCTTCAGGCCGATGGATATGACCTTCCAGAGGGCCGGTTCACCCTTTGGCTACGCCGCGGTGGCTGCCTTCCTGATCGCCCTCTCCTATGCGCTACTGGCGCGGAGGGACAGAGCTTGACTCCAACGTCTCCAATGCGAGTCCTGCCGTCGCGCCTGACTGCCAGCCTGAGGGCGCGGGCATCCGGATCCGTGGTATCCGTGGCACTGATCGCTGCCTCATCCCTGGTGGGAGCAGCCCTGTTCACCGTTTCTGTACTGGGTCGGTCGGCGCCGCTTTCAGCCAGCAGGACATGGCTGCTGCTCCTGTGTGGCTCCTGGGCCTTCCTGCTGGCCTGGGCGCTGCTGTACGCCCGCTTCATTTGGAGAAACTCCCGCACCACTTGGGAGCGAGGCCTCTACTGGGCCGCCCTCTGCCACATTCCGCTGCTACTGTGCCTCAGCCCTTTGGCGGCGGTTTACGGCAGCGACCTGGCTAACCACGCCTACTCCAGCACTCCCCACGGCATGATGGTCTACCAGCCGCTGTCCAGGGGATACGTTATCCTATCCCCACTCCTGGCGCAGGCTGCTGTGCTCTGTTGCTATCACCGAGACGTGGTGGTGCGCGCCCTGCCCGTGGCCGGCATCGCGACGGCGTCTCTGGGGCTGCGCCTGTGGAACCTGGACTGGGGACTGCCGGGGCTGCTCCACCCGGACGAGCATCAGTACATTGGCCGAGCCTTCCTCATGATGGGTACCGGCGATCTGAACCCCCACTACTTCGAGAACCCCAGCTTGATGATCTACATCACCTATACCCTCTACAGACTGCTGTCTCAGCAGGCCCAGCCGTTCCACGTGGTGGCCGACTTCTTCCAATGGGCGGTGCAGGATCCCAGGGGCGACTACCTCGTAGTGCTCTCGGCCCGAGCCTTTAGCGCTGCCGCCGGCGCTCTCACCGCCATGGCTGTCTACCAGGTGGGCAAGGAGCTCTTTGGCCGCTCCGCGGGCCTCTTGGGCGCCGCCCTGCTGGGAGCCTCCTTCCTGCACGTTCGGGACTCCCACTACGCCACCAACGACGTCCTGGCCACCGCCTTTCTGGCGCTGAGCCTGCTTTACTCCGTGCGCATCTACCAGAGAGGCCGCCCCTCGGACTACCTGCTGGCAGCCCTCTTTGGCGGCCTCGGCACCTCCGCCAAGTACAACGTGGGCGTCTTCGCGGTCGCTGTCGTGGCCGCCCACCTGGCCCGCCAGCTGAACAGGGACGGACGCTCGGGTCGCGCTCGCGGCTACCTTCTCCTGGCCGCCAGCGGGGCGATGTCGCTGGCCGCCTTTGTCGCCGGAACACCCTACGCGGTGCTGGACTCCGCGACCTTTCTGTCCGGCTTCCACTCACAGTTCCAGTATGGTGCCGCCCCATGGCGTGGGCAGGCGGCCGTGGCATCCCCCCTGCTATTCCTGTCAACCCTCGCCCAAGGCTTCGGGGTCGTCCCCCTGGCTCTTTTCGGTCTAGGGAGCGTCCTGGCGATCCGTCGAGATTGGAGAGCCCTGGCGGTGATACTCTCGGCGCCTACGGCGTACCTGCTCTTCATGTCCACCCAGCGGCTATTCTTCGCCCGCTTCGCCATCCCCTTGCTACCCTTCCTGGCCATTCCCGCCGGACATGCCATAGATCAGTCGACAAAGGTTATGCGGTCCACCCTCCGCCCCGTGGGGATCACCCTCCTTGCGACGCTAGCCCTCGCCCAGCCGTTGCCCTTCTCCCTCCAGAGCGACGCCCTGTTGGGTCGAGAGGACACCCGATGGCTCGCCGCCCGATGGATCGATGCCAACGTCCCGTCCAGCGCGTCCATGGCGATGGAGAGCTACGCCCAGTTGGACGGCAAGTTCGGCTGGAGGGGCCATAGGGTGAGCAACCTATCGGTCTTCTGGCCGGAGAACCAGGAGGCCACCGCTCACGCCCTTAACGGCCCGTACAACTACGTGGTGGTGACCAGCTTCGGCTACGGCCCCTGGCAGAAAGAGGGGGACCTGCCCTCGCTGCTGCCCATCGAGTACAACGCCCTCCAGCAGCGGGGTCGGCTGGCCGCGATCTTCGCCCCGGGCCCCGACAACCAGGAAATCCCCTACTCGCAGGACGATGTGTACACCCCCTTCTGGCACCTCTTCGACCGCGTCCGAGATGGGCCTACCATCAGGATCTACGAAATGTCTGAAGGAGCCCCCCAGTTGAGCCATGTCGCTGGCTGAGTTCGCTACGACGGTGAAAACAGGCCGGTTCCGCTTCACCGTGGCCGGCGCCTTTCTCTTGGAGGCGTCCATGGCCTCCTATGCGGCGGCCAGAGTGCTGCTGGGACCGGTGTCGCTCTTCCCAAATCCAGCGCTATGGCTGGCGTGGGCCGGTGCCGTGCTGATATGCCACCTGGCGTTGACCGCCATCGCCGCCTCCCCCCTGCTGTGGGGGTCACCCGCGAAGGAAGACGGCCCAAGGTCCGTCTGGTCTGTCCTCGCCCCCTCCCTCGTCTTCTTCTCGGGAGCCCTCCTGCTGATCCAGACGAAACCCGACACCGCTACGACGTGGGTGTGGGCCCTGCTCTCGCCCATCGAGCCCTTCCCAACCATCGCCACAGCCATGGCGATCCTGCTGCTGTTCCTTCTGAGGGTCTTAGCGGTCTCCTGGTATCTGACCAGGACCGACCCAAGGAGAAGCGACATCCGTCGTCGGGCCGCGAAGATCACTATTCCCAGCGCCCTTCTTCTGGCGGGAGTGCTACTGGCGTCGGTGTACGTGCTGCCCCTGGGAAACGCCTTTGTCAGGGTCTGGTCCGTGGCCGACGCCATCAACTCGGGAGTGCCGTATCCCGTTACCATTACCGAACTCCCCTCCGTCCTAGCTGGAAGCCCTCCCTATATCTGGGACCTGCCGATCTTCCCAGCCCTGCTGCACCTCTCCTTCGCCCTGCTTGGCCACACCACCACCGCGGCCCACTTACCGGCTGCCCTCTCTGTCGTCCTGTTTCCACTCTCGCTCTACCTGCTCATCCGGCAGGCTACCGGCTCGAGGAGCGTCTCCCTGGTGTTCACGGCACTGGCCTCCCTGTTCCCCTACCTGCGGTACTACGTGCTCAGCCTTCCCGACCCCGACCCCTTCCTCCTGACAATCCTCTGCTTTGCGGCCTACTTCTACCTGCGAGCCCTCGACGCGCCTGCGCGGCTCCCCCGCTGGATCGTGGCGGGCCTATTCACCGGTCTCCTTGCTCTGGCCCGCCCGGAGGGCATCCTCTACAGCGTGTTCCTCACCCTGGGAGTGCTGGGCTTCCGCCCAGGACTGAAGCAGCTTGCCCTCTTTCTGGTCTCCTTCGGCCTTTTCCTGGGCCCTATGGTGCTCACCTGGTACACCAACTTCGGATTCCTCTGGCCGCAGAACTACAATCGCACCCTGGGCCTCGGACATCCGGCGGATACCTACAGCGCACTGGCCGGTTCTGGGTCGATCGGTCGCTACGTTCGAGGTCTTGGATTGGACGAAACGTGGGCACTGGGATTCCTCACCCTGTTCGTCGTCGCCGTCCTGGCTGGCTTGCTGCTGATGTCCCGTAAGGACCGGCGAATGTTGGTGATCGCGCTGTCGGGACTGGGCAACACGGTTATGGTCTTCTTCACCAACCCGTGGGTCACCAATGCCTTCCACACCGCCGACTTCTTCCGGCACATATCCTACGGGATACCGTTCCTGGTGATGACGGCCGCTTACGCGGTCCATCAAATAGGAGGCGCAGGGAGCAAGATCCCATTCGACAGCGTGCCACGACGGAATGAAGGCGCGAAGGAAGCAAGAGAGGAGGGAAACCCCCTTGCCTTCTCGCTTTCTCGCTCTCTCGCCAGACACTTCGTGGCTTCCTGTCTTCGTGGCTACCAGAGAGGCTCCAAGCTATGGCCGCGCTTCCTTCGCGCCGCTATCCTGCTCCTGTTGCTGGCGGCAATGATCCGGGAAGGCGACATCGTGGCGAACCCCACGGCCACCCACCGTCCCGGCGCCACCCAGGTTCTTACCGACTACACCTACCTGTCCATGCAGGCCATCCTGGAACACCCGATGCCGCTGCCCCGGATGGCCTACTACTGGAACGGCGAGGTGACCTTCGCCTATCCGACTTTCATGAACTGGCCTGAAGATGTGGTAGAGTTCTACCGGCATCTAGATATGTCGTTTGATAGCGCGGGGCGTCCGTTCGGCTACGCGACGGCTGTGGCGTTTCTACTGGCCATGGGCTTTGCCTTACTGGCGGGCTCCAGCGATGCCACCGAAGAACACCGGCCCGAAACAGTGATTTCGCGGAGGAAGGGCAGGAGTTGAAGCCCTCTCGCCCCATACCCACCACTCTCCTCTCGATCACCTTGCCGGGGAGTGGCGTCCTCTCCTGGGCAGCGCTTTTTATGTCCCTGGAGCAGGGCCGAACAACGCCCCTGAGGGTAAGCAGAGCATGGTTGGCCGATTTCATTGTGGTTGCCGTATCCCTGCTCACCTGGACCCTTCTCTTCAGACTTCTTCTCAGTCGGCTTGTGAGCAATGGCCGATCTGTTTCATCGGCTCGGGCCACCACCTCGGCATCGCCGCTGCTGCTGTCGGCGCCCTTTCTGCTGGCGAGCTACCTGTCGGACGAAGCCTATCATTACCTCAGCACCAACCCGATACCCAGGTCCCTGGTGCTGTGGGCTCCGCCCCTCGCCATGCTGGCTTGGCAGGAGGCCGCCCTGGTCTGGGCGGCTCTCCATCACAGCCACCTCGGGTCGAGAGGCCGGATGCGGAACGCGCCCCCACTGCTGATCTTTGCCGCCTTTGCGGCCCTGTACATCTTTACAGCGGGCGGACATCTTTACAGCCCCGACGAGAGAGAGATGTACCTGGTCACCTCTGACATAGCCGAGAGGGGCTCCGTCGCCACTCACGTCGCCGAGCCGCGGCTTGATGGAGCCCCTTCGTCCAACTCCTACTCCAAGTACGGGCTGGTCCCATCGCTGTTGGCCCTGCCCCCCTACTGGATCTCCAAACTGGTGGGCCCCGCTCCCGACCCGCCGTCTTCAGCGTTCCCGATCCCAAACGGGGCTTACCCCCTGGTCGATTTGCTGACCGGCCCGCTGGTGACCGCCGCTACCTGTGCGCTGCTGTACTCCACCGCGCGCCGGCTCGGTTTCCGGGCTTCCACGTCCCTGATCCTGATAGCCGCTTACGGTCTGGGGACCTCCGCCTGGGTGTACTCCAAGACCTTCTTCAGCCAGCCACCCGCCACACTCTTTCTGCTGCTGTCCATCTACCTCCTGGTGTTTGGAGGAAAGCAGTCGCCTCGCGTACACGCCCTGGCCGGCATCTCCCTGGGTCTGGCTGTGGGAAGCAGAGCAGAGATAGCCATACTCGCCTTCCCACTGGCCGTGCCGCTAGCTCTCAGCTTGAAACGAGATGGACAGAAGGCGTGGAAGCCTCTGCTGGCCTTTGCTGTTGGCCTCGCCACCACCGGCGGCACGACCCTCGCCTGGTACAACTACGTCAAGACCGGTTCTGTCTTCGCGACGGGCCATGGTGCTCAGGGAACCATCGCCGGGTTCTCCTCGGAGCCCTACGTTGGGCTCTTCGGTGCGCTCTTCAGCCCGGGGTTTGGTTTCCTGCTGTACAACCCGGTGGTGCTGCTGGGCATCCTGTCCTTCCCGCTCCTGGCGCGCGCCCGTCCGCTGGAGGCACGGTTGTTGGGAGGGATGCTGGCTCTCGCGATTCTCTTCTACGGCAGCATCGACGAGTGGTTTGGTGGATTCACCTGGGGCAACCGATACCTTGTGATAGTCCTACCGCTGGCAATTCTGCCCACCGGAGCGCTGTTGGAGCGCTGCAGGCATACCTTCCTGCCTCGCCTGCTGGCAATGGGAGTTCTCCTGCTCGGCATCCTGATCAGCCTGCTGGCCGTCCTCTTCGACTTCAACAACGGCTGGCTTGATCTGTGGGATCGCCACGCCAACATCGACCTGGTTCTGTGGGACCCCCATTTCTCGCCCATCGGCGCCCACCTTCGGCTGCTCCACGACTTCCTGTACACCGGTGCGAAGCTGGATCTCTACCTCTACTACAAGTTGGGGATCCCGGCGCTACTGGTGTGTCTGCTCGTCTTCACAGGGCTCTCTACGCTGGCGGTAGGGACTGCCCTGGCGAGCGACCTCGATGAACTGTATACTTCTTCCGGCCACCACGAGCCCACCGCTCGTCTCCGGCCCCCGATTAGTGACCCCGCGTCCGTCGGCTCGGTCGAAACCTAGAGGCCAGGATTGAAGCACCAGTTGAACCTTAGATCCGCACGGGCTGCTCCCGGTGCATTAGATCCCAACGCCGTGTCGCTGATCTTGCTCGGCTTCACATCCCTTTCGGGAGGCCTCACCGCGGCCGTGACCGTGGCGGGGCGCACGGCGCCCGCCACCGCCAGCTTCCGATGGCTCGCTGTCTTCATGGGGGCTTCCCTGCTGCTGGCCGCCTGGGGGCTGCTGTATGCGCACCTGTTGAGCAGAGGAATGGGTCTTCGCCCGAGCAGAGCCCTCTATCTCTCGGTTCTCTGTCACCTGCCGCTACTCCTAGGCCTCGGCCTGCTTCAGGCGGTCTACACCGATGATCTGGCCAACTACGTCTACTCTTCCAGCGTGTACGGCGAGGTGTTGTACCGGCCCTTGGCAATGGCCTGGCTGGTAGTACTTCCCGCCCTTCTCCAGCTCTTGGTTGCTGCCCTGCTACATCGCCGCTGGGTGGCGGCTCACCTGGCCATCGCCGCGCCGGTAGCGGTCGCCCTTGTCCTCAGAGTCTGGAGCTTGAACTGGCAATTGCCCTACCTGCTCCACAACGACGAGCGAACCTACATCAGCACTGCGATGATGGCCTGGGCCCACAGCGATCCCAACCCGCATCGGTTCATCAACCCCAGCGTCAACTTCTACCTGGATACAGCTCTCTTCAACCTGCTGGGCGGGTCTCTAACCGAGAAGGTCCGCATCCTCCTGGAGGCCTTCGGCCAACGGTTCTACGACCCACGAGGGATGGCCCTCGTCACGCTGGCCAGTCGGACCATCACGGCTCTCTCTGGCACCGCGACGGTGGCGCTGGTCTACCTGAGCGGGAAGGAGCTGTTCGGCAAGAGGGCGGGGCTGCTGGCCGCGTGGTTCCTGGCTGTCTCCTTCCTCCACGTGCGCAACTCCCACTACGGCACCAACGACGTGTCCGCCACCTTCCTGGCCGCGGCCTCGTTCCTGTTCGCGGCCAGACTGTACCGCTCCGGCCGATGGCGTGATTACCTGTGGGCCGGAGCGCTGGGCGGCCTGGCAACATCGACCAAGTACAATGCTGGGATATTTATCGTGCCGATCTTCGTAGCCCACATAGCCAGATGGCAGCGATCCGGTCCGAGGGCAAGCCTCTTGCGAGGCACTGCACCACTGATACTGAGCTACCTGGTGTCGGCGCTGGTCTTCGTGCTGGGCACCCCCTACAGCATCCTGGACTGGCCGGCCTTCATCTCTGGCTTCCGGGCACAAATGTACTACGGCTCTACGGTGTGGGGCGGGCAAGCGGCGCTCCCAACCTGGTGGATGCATCTGGCCGCCCTCGTCCAGGGATTCGGGCTGCTTCCCCTGCTGCTGGCGGGCCTGGCCATCCCGCTACTGATCCGGTCCGAGGCTCCACGCCTGGCTCTCGCAACCTCCTTCCCCGCCGTCTATTACGCCTTCATGTCCACCCAGCAACTGTACTTCGCCAGGTTCTCTATCCCTATGCTACCCTTCGTCGCGATCCTAGCCGGATCGGGCGCGGACCGTCTATCCGGCCGACTGCTGACGCTGCCCTCTGGTCGAGTGGCTGCCACGGCCCTGCTCGCCATCGCCTTGGCGCAGCCGACCGTCTATTCGATACGGGGGGATTCGGTCATGGCGGCCGAAGACACGAGGGTTCTCGCAGACCGTTGGATCTCCGCCAACCTGCCGGACCGGGCGGCCTTGCTGGTAGACGACACCGCCGAGCTCAGACAGAGCCAGGGCTGGCCGAGCCGCCCGGACCTTAACGTCCGCTGGTACGTGCCATCGAAAGAGCCCAGACCGTGGGAGCAGGAAGCCCAGCGGCCTGTATATCTGGCCACCAGCAGCTTCGCCTACGATGGCATGCGCCTCGGCAAGAGCGCGGGGACGGACGAGCTGCCGGATTTGTACAAGCCCATCGAACAGGTCGGGCATCTGGTGGCCCTGTTTAGAGAAGGCCGCGACCAGAAAGGGGTGGACTATTCTATAGATGACACCTTCACGCCCTTCTGGCACCTGTGGGATCGGGAAAGGCCAGGGCCCACCGTTCGGATATACCGACTCGACTGATGCCCTGCCACGACGATTTCGTCACCTGGGAGCTGGCATCGTCTCCGAAAGCTGACGTTGTCGCGACCGTCCGAGTCAGAGACAACCCCGCGTCCTGGGATCGTGACGGCCACGCCACGACCGTCTGTCATCGCACCGGTCATAAGGCAGACCGAAAGGGGTGCATGAATCCATGAGCGTCTCGAGGCGCTGGCGAGTCCTGTCCTGCTGGCTGCTGCTGACCACGGCCCTTGTCATGGCCGCGACGACCAGGGATTACGGCATCACCTGGGACGAGGAGTATCAGAGTATCTATGGCGACCTGGTGCTCAGATGGTACTCCTCCCTCTTCTCCGACAAAGCTGCCCTCGACTACTGGCATTTGAACTACTATGGGGGCTTCTTCGACTCGATTGCTCAATTGGCTACCAGATACTCCCCCTATGGAGTGTACGAGACCCGCCACGTCCTCAACGTCGTGTTCGGTCTTGCCTCCATCTTGGCGACCTACGGAATAGGGTCACTCCTGGCCGACGGTGCCGGTGGCTTCTTCTCAGCCCTATTCCTGATACTCACACCGGTATACTACGGCCACACCTTCAACAATCCCAAGGACATCCCCTTCGCGGCCCTGTTCACGATCTCCACCTACCTGATCCTCCTCTCTATCAGATCCTTGCCCCTATTGTCCAAGATGCGGGTTATGCAACTGGGGGTGGCCATTGGCCTGGCCATG